>ENA-OURJ01000962-OURJ01000962.1-human-gut-metagenome-genome-assembly--contig:-NODE-962-length-13956-cov-8.20092_pt1 | contig 13956 bp, 6 predicted proteins | sample MGYA00242096_ERZ508981 | MGnify/ENA primary metagenome ERZ508981 (study PRJEB26280, sample SAMEA2531404) | human gut metagenome | biome: human gut; feature: human-associated habitat; material: faeces... | reverse complement strand
CCCATGCTTTCTGTTCCGGAAATTCATATCTGAATGCTATCCCGTCATCGAATGCCCTTACAACCAGGTTTATCAGACGGCCGGAATCTGACCGTTCCTGCATGGGAACGGTCATTTCATTGCAACGGCTACGTACACTACTTGTCTTGCCGACAATGAGCTTGTATGTCTCATCAATCTTTTTACGCTGCACCTTTCCTGCTTTAAGATTCCTTCCGAACTCTCCGCTATCAAAGCTGAAACCAAGCAAAGAATTTGTTATAAGAGGCTGCTTCCTATAGTCGATGTCATATGAAACACTCTCCGACGTCACTTTCAGAGAAAATCTAAGTTTTCCGTCAGGAGACGATACAGACATTCTCTGCTGTGCAGAAACAGCCATAAAGCAAAATAGTGCAACACACAAAACAAAAAGTTTCTTCTTCTCTGTCATCTTAATCTGTCTTTGATTGTACATCCTATCCTAATTGACCTCAATCCACAATCTTGCCCGAAACATTATAGCGTTTCACATCAATGTTGCCATAAACCACATTCAACACAGGCTTTCCTGCTTTCCATTCAATGGTTCCAAAACCGGTATCAGTACTGATGAAACTTTTGAAATCACCAATCTTAGAATTGATGTACATGGTTTTGTCAACAGCATCATACCGTACTCCTGTAAGCCCCTGCAACATTCCATAGCTTGCCATGGCACGTGCATACCAGTGGCCGCACTCTATCTCATTGAATGGGTTTCTTACTCTTCCATCATATCTCTCACGGCATTCACGGACAATATCCAAGCCCTTTTCCACCTCACCTTTCATCATCAAATGACTGGCAACCTGATATTCGATACCGGTCCAGACTTCATTGCTGTATACAAAAGGCAGTGACAGCATACCACCCTTCGGCCATGTGCAAAGCAATAATCCGCCATCCTTACCACAAGCATACACCGGTCTTTGAGGATTGAAATGGTCTATCAAGTCATGTTTCAGATTGTATTTGTGTACGGCCACCAGATGGCTCCTGACCTTTTCATTGTCCAGCACTTCATCCAGTCCGCATACGGAAGCCATCCACATCCCTAAAATTCCATCGGACAGACAACCGGTACCGTATTGGTATTTTGGCCCTTCTTCCTTCAGCAATTTCAGGGCCTCTTCGGAATAACTTCCCCCGAAAGACATTACATCAACCGGATTGGGAGCCTGAAGCCCTTCCCACTGAATTTTCTGTATGAAATATTCTCCATCGAAGAGTGCAGTTTCCATGTATTTCTTGCCTTTTGACAGCAGGGCCGTATATTCCTTAACGGGCTGCTTCAGCTCCTTGCCCATCTCTATAAACGCAGTCAAAGCTCCCAAATAGAAACTTGTACACATGCCGTCCGGTCCCCAGAACTCGATGTCATAAGTATTGTGGTGCGGCTCTTCAAGATAGCCCTTATGCAAGGGGTCCCATGTACGGATGCAATAGTCAAGACTCTTTTTCACTGCCGGGAAAAGGTCTTTCATCCACTGTGTATCCCCGCTGATACGCCATTCACGGTAAACTTTCATAATCCCGCCCAACTGTCCGTCGGCAGCAGCATGGAAGTTGTGAGGCGGTGCCGAAATAGGCAAGTTGACTCTAAAATTCTGGTGTCCTTCCGTATTCTGGCTTACCCTGAATTCCGTTTCACGCAAGGTTCTTTCCAAAGACGGGAACAAATGGGGCAAAGCCTGTGCATAGTTCCACACATGCGTACAACTTCCGTGACAAGAGCCAAAAGAATCCTGACATCCTTCCCAAGCCCAAAATCTTCCATCCCATTGACGTAATACCGTAGGAGATTTCAATATAGTTAAATTAGCAGCAACAGCCTCCAGTACTTCTGCCGGCAAAGAGGAACTATAGAATGCATCGCTGAACAGCCGGCTGTTCTTTTCCAGCATCGCCTGGTTTGCATCCCAATAGCCGATAACCTCATTCAAACTCTTGAAGCGCTCCGAGTACCAAGGTCTGTAGGTAGCTTCGACATCTCCTTCATCTGCCAGGAATTGTTTTTCTTCTTCAGAAGAATCCACAACCTGCCAGTCTCCCCAACTGTTACTTTCAAAATCGGCAAGTAAGGTGGATGTAGAAGACAAGTTGTAAATATCTTCATTCCTATTGTCTGTCAACACAAACTGGTCGGCCAGAATATGTCCCCACGGGTAAACATCCAAATCAATGACTTTCACAAAAGCCTTCTTTCCTTGATAAGGTTTCAAATCCCATACGGTTTCACTCAGAGTCTCCGTCTGATTTCCGACCGCCGTCTCTACAATCTTTCCGTCTACTACAAGATTTACAGAAGTACGGTCAGCCTGACTGCCTCCACCTACCAGAAACTTCAGATATCTTTTCCCAATATTGAACTCAGGAGACTGAATAATACCCGTCAGTCCATCTCCACCCCTATCGAACGAGTTCAGCAACTGCTTGCCGACAAAGCCGCTCACAGGTTGCTGACCGGAAGCCGTTCCCTTGCAGGGCATTCCCGTAAATGCCTGTCCTACCTTTCTGGCACCACCGATAGAAAGGTTTGAATCGGGCAGATACCAGCAGAAGTTTACCCTGACTGTTTTCGTCTCTCCCGGCTGCAACGCTAACGGAACATAAACAGACGCTCCCGGAGCAGCACCTTTAACCGGTTGCTTATCAGCGATCCGCCCATAGCGAATATTATCCCAAACCACAGTCTGCGGATCGAACCAGGCACCACGGAACCAACAATGGTCTACGACAGCAGCATCATTGTCCACATAAATGGCCAGTCCGCTGTTGTTCTGATCGGATTCTAAAACAAACCCGTTCTTTACTCCTTGAATAGTACCCTGACCATCAATGAAATTTTTGGTATTATAAGAAAATACCGTCTCGATAGCCTTACCGGAAGTATTTGTAAATTGATATTCCAGTACTCCAACCGGCAAACTGGAATTGTCCGCATCCGTCGGAATGAAAGGACTCCAACCCGTAATCTTTGCAGCCAAAGGCATATCCTTGTCTTTCAAATCTACAGTTGCAAAAGGGAAACGTGCCTGGAATACCGCCTCTTCAAAGCGTGGAAGACCGTACGTCTTGTCTCCCCTACCTAAACCACTCTGTGCAGGACCAAATAACTTCCAAGTCGGAACCTGCCCTTCCAATACCTTTGCTCCGTTCTCAACCCCCTTTACATAAATCGCAGCAAAGGTATACGGCTCATTCATCACATCAGGATGGTGTCTGAGAGACACATGCGAAATGGCACCGGTTCCCTCCAAACAGAACATTCCGGCGCCGATTCCCCCTATAGGAAATGCAATCTTATCCAGATATTCCTTTTGATACTTACCGTTAAACTCCCGCCCTTCACTGTTCTGGGACATTGCTTTACCCGGAAACAGTATAGCCACATTAAATAGGGCCAATAAAGTTAAAGTTGATCTTACCATAGTTGAATTATTAATGTTAACGAATCATTATTCTATTTTTCCAAATTTATCAAGGATGCGGTTGTACGCTTCAGCCGCTGCTCCATTTCCCCAATCATAGATTGTAAACTCACCCATACCTTCACCTACCGGATTTGTACGGCCGCCATGCCCGTAATTTTCCATCATGAATCCATAATCCTCTGAAGCAAAGAACGGATGGACTTTTTCCCATTGCTGTTTGGTTTGAGGATTTTCAGTACAATACATCATTACAAAAGATGCCTTAAGTGCAGCATATCCCCGTTCTATATACTCTGGCTTATCAAAAAGTTTTCCATATTGAATGATGAGTTCGGAAAAAAGACTTTCGCGTGAATCATTCCATTCACCATCGGCATTCAACACACCAAAACCACCCAATACATTTACATACATGTATGGCGGCTGCCACGATGCTTGGGTCATCAGCAATTCATCAAGTGTACGCTGTCCATAATCAAGATATTCTTTATTTGAGGTAAGACGATAGCACTCCAGTAAGGCTTCAGCTGTCCAGAACATTGAAAAATTATTCTGTTTATGCATATTGTTCCGCAAAACTTTTTTACCTACCAAGTTATCCGAACCGTAACGAGAACAAGACCAATAGGTTTCAAAGTCTTCCCACTTCCCAACCGGGATAATTTCATGGATAACTGCATTCATGGCTTTAAATGCTGCCCGTTTATACTCTTCCTTATGTGTAAGCTCATACAGTTTAAGTAAAAAAGTAACTGATAAAGATGTTTCAGGAGAAGCATTCAAATGGTTCATCGGCTGCATTGTCTTTAAGTCAAGCCAGCCAGGGAAAAAACCATTTTCATACTGTATTCCAAGTAAAGCCATCGCATAATCTTCTGCATAAGCCAAAAGACGGGCATCTTTTTCTAATTCATCATACCACCGAAGCATCAACAATGCTGTCCAACTCATATCAAGAATATGATACGGAGATTCTTTCGGATTCCAGGTATAAGGATTTCTGTTGGAATTTCCCCAATAATAGGTATTCCACCCCTTGCTCCGATTATACTTTTTACCATCAATCTCTACTTCATGCATTTCCGTACCGATAAGTCCATAGAAAAAACCATTCCTCTGCGGAAATGACAGAGCCAGTTCTTTTGTCAAATTTGCTTTTGCAAGAAGCTCCCTATTACCGGTTCTTCTTGCATATCGATATAATCCACTTGCAGAACGCAATGAACTGAACCATGCCTGATTCCAGATAGAACGAAATTCACGTTCATTAATCTCTCCCGGATAATTAGGACTTTGAGTAACATTCACAATAAATACGGGAGCACCCACTTTTTTCCCATCTAACTCAAATTGCTGCCACACATTTTCTGACCATGAATTAAAAGCCCAATTATAAGTATGTTTCACATACGTTTCTAGGTTCTCCTTCACCGGATTACCTTTCTCATATGCAGCATGCCCCCATCGACTCCACATAAATTCTAACGGCTTCTTAAAAGGATTCCGCAATACTTCCTTGCTATCAGAATACATCAAATAAAAGCCTATTTCAATATCTCCTTTTGGGTAAGTAGTTTCTTGATCACGCTCAAACAGAACGTGTTCGGATACATGGTTATTACACATTCCGAGAATAAGTGTATTAGAGGATGCGTCCATATCCATATACCATCGTACAGGAGTCCCCTTCTGCATAATATCCAAATCGGGGATAAGAATAAGAGTTTGATGATCGTCTGCTACGATAAGGGCAGGAGAACGGAATACATGTTGATCGATGACATTTCTATCAGTAGGAGTAAGATGTGGCGCCCAATGGAATGAAGGTAAAAAATCCGGCTTTACCGCTATACGCCAATCACCTTGTTGAACAGAGTTTTTAAGCGAAAAAGAAAGGTTTATGTACAAAGTGTTGTTATCTATCACTTTCACATGGCTTTTTCCTCTCTCAATTCCTAATAAATCATACTGTATAATATCAATAGCTTTACTAAAATTCTTCGGAAAAACACCCTTATTCAACTCAATTCTCTCTTGTGCATCCCAATGCTCTTGAGCAAAGATGCCTATGTTGGACATTATCATCCAAACAAAAGTTATAATTAATGTGCGTGTGTTCATGATATTATATTTATCAATATAATTAAAACTCTCCCATATCAGCCAATTCAGCCTTCATTAAAAAAACATTATAAGGCATCCACATTGACATCGTAAAATATAAATTATCACCAGTTACCGACAACGGATGAATGTAAGAACCATACAATTGGGCATACTCTCTACCATTAGCAAGCTCATAGGGTTCACTCCATGGGCCAGTTATGTCTTCTGCCGTACGCATAGTTATATTATATCTATCTGCATTGAAATAAGCAATTATCCATTTCTTATGTGTCTCGTTATATATAAAAGAAAGTTCACCAACCTTATCTTCTATTAATACAGTTGCCTCATTTTCATTGCCTTTTATCCATTGATTAGTAAAAGAATTCCAATATTCATAAGCTGTCTTATTCTCAATATCTGTTTCATGAAATCGTGCTAATTTAGCATTGCTATCCCTCCCCGTTTGAGTACCTATCATATAAACATATCCATCTTTCTTAAAGTACCCTACCTGGCCAAAAAAACTATAAGATGAGAAGGTTATATCTTTACATTTAGCCCATGTCAAACCATTATCAACCGACTTATATATTCCCGAATAATTTGTAATCCATCCCGTCCAATTTCTCATATTAAAATAATGTACATAATCTATTCCATTAGCACGAATAGCAGCTGTTGGGATAGAAGTCCAATCACCATTACCTGACGAATCTTTTCCCCCATATACTATCTCGCGGGCATACCCTTTATCATCAGTAGCCATATTGCTGAATGACAATCCATCTTCTAAATCATTATCCTCCGAGAAAGCCAGCACATTACTACGCCAACTCCCTCCGTTAGGTCCAGGATTAGCTGGATTAGGCTTAAAGTCATACCCAAAAGTATCACCAAAGAAAATTCCATATTTTCCGGGCTGCATCTCCCAAATAATGCCAAGATCTGTTCCTCCTACATTCCATTTTGTCGCAGTATTATTAGGACTTGGAAAGTTTTCTCCATTTATTATACTCCCTGTAACACGAGCTATACGAGTAACATTACGAATAAAAAAACCCCAACGGTTATCCACATTCAAAGAGAGCTCTTTTGACATATTACCATCTTTGTAAAAGGCAGCTAATACTAGCCGAAATTTCTGTGGATCTGTTTTTTGGATGGTATAATTGAAAATATAATCAGACGTAAGTTCGCTTTGACTTATCTTAGCTGAATAGCTGTCACCTACACTCTTTCTAACCAGCAAATAATCTATGGCATCAATATCCTTAAAATTCAATGTTGTTGATACAATTTTTGTATCCTTATTTGGAATCAAATGAGTATCCAAAGGTATAATTTCATCAATAGGAATATAAGTTTCAGTTTCTTGTTCAGAAGTACAAGAAACAAATAAAAATATAAACGAAGAGAATGCTATAAATAATATGTTTTTCATGTCTATTGATTCATTTTTCAATTTATCGTAACCAGATAACCCATTCGCCTTATATCAAATATTAAAATAGAGAGTGAGCTGACTCAGAAAAATACCAGTAAAAGCCCACTCTCTATCATTAACTACAAAAATCCTTCTCGAAACTATTCGACATTAACTATTACACCCTCAGAAGTAACAGTAGATGTACGCCCTGTTTCTTGATTTTCCTCAGTAAAAGTACCTACCAATTTAACGATATAGCGATACTTCTTAGCAGGATCAATAGTGAAAGTATGAGAGGTTTCCTCATTTACCAAGGTTATTCTATCTCTATAAATATTATTTTCCACTATTTGAATCTGTACTGAAATAGGACGTCTGAAGTCTTCTGGAATTACTGAAGGAATACTCCAAGTCAATGTCACTGTAGTAGCATTATCTTGAATATACTGCACATTCTCAGGCGTAGGCATGAAATAATTCAAGCCCTTGTCATCAAGCACATCTCTGTCATAGCAGCTGGACAGTGATAACACTACCAACAACATTGTAAAAATGGTTACTATCTTTTTCATAATTTTCTTCTTAATAGTTAAACATTAATATCCCGGATTCTGCGTATAGTTACCCTTTGAATAATTCATTTGTGGTTGGGAAATCGGAAAGTACTCATCACGACCGGCAGTAAAACGAGCATCATTGAACCAATCGAAGCGAGTTCTTTCAATAGCAAAATATTCGTTCATTGTCTTTTCCAACAATCCCCAACGCTGCAAATCAAAGAAACGATGACCTTCGCAAGCAAATTCAAGACGATTTTCCCACATTAAGGCTTTCCATGCAAAGTCCTTAGTCCAATTACAGTTAATACCCGGCTGATAAGTAGCAATATGATAATTCATTGTATATGAACCGTCAGCTTGAGTCAAACGAACCAAACTATTGGCAGCACGAGTACGAATCTGGTTAATATATGGCAGGGCTTCCATTTCTCTATCCAATTGAATCAAAATCTCAGCTTTCCACAGCAACACGTCATCGTAACGAATCATCTTCTTATTCATAGAATTAAATTGCCATCCATCATAAGCAATACAACCACAATCAGGATGTGGCATATCTTTGATGGGTTTCAAGAAACTATAAGTAATCGGATCACGAGTAGCAGTTGAATGGAATAATAAATCAGGATCATACTTCCAAGGCTGTCCAGGAGCTACGATAGTATGGCTAAATCGGGGATCCCATGTATACTTATCAAAGTAAGGCTTAGCGCCAGAATTAACGATATCCAAATTATAAGAACCATCTGAATTTTTAATATATTGACCATAATCATCCTCATTATAATCCTCGAAACGGGGTAAACCGTTTTCATCTGTCTTAAACGCATTAGTCAACGTATAGCTAGCATGGTTAAAGTCACAACACTTAAATACAAAATTACCAGGTTGTGTTTCGGGCCACATCCATGGATGATTCAAACCTTCAGCGCGATTAAATCGACCTGCTGTATGAAAATTATTATCAAGAGCAAATTGTAATTCCCAAATGGATTCTTTAGTAGCATTATCATACTCTACCAAAAAGTTATTACCAAAACGACCACCTTCTTGATCAATAATTTTATCAATATAAGGCAAAGCTTCTGCAAGTAATTCCTTATTGATATTTATCACCTGATGACGGTCATCCTGTTCGTAAGCCATATTTAATATTGTCCTAGCAACCATAGCAGTAGCAGCATTACGGCTTACACGGCCTTTATCCATCTGATCCAAAGGCAATAATTCTTCAGCTTTCTTAAAATCATCAAGAATACGTTGCCATAAGTAGAGATCATTCCCTTTATCCAATTCACGGTTAGGCACTGCTTCAAAAGCATCTGACATACCTACTACATTCTCATCAATATAGGGTACATATTTCCAAAGTTTTTTCAAACGATACAACGTAAATGAACGAATAAAGAGCATCTCACCCATAAAACTATTCTTATTAGGCAACTCTTCTTCCGTAAAATTTGCCATTCTTTGAATTGCTGTATTACATCTTTGGATAACTTGATAAGAATTATACCAAGTACCATCCAATGCACCGGTATTAGGATTTACATAAGTAAAAAGCGATATGTTACCAAAAGAACCTACAGCATCAGCAACACCACCACCACCTTTGTAGCAGTCATCCGAACGCATAGAACCACTCCACCAATACATATAAGGAGAGGAATCCAATGACCCCATCTCACACATACGGGCATAGGCTGCTGTGACAAAACCTTCTATATCGCTAGGTTTGTTAAGTATATTTTGGTCCAGAACTTGTTTAGGATTGATATCCAAATATGAATCACAACTGCTGACTCCTAATATAGAGCATAGAGCAATTGATAAAGTTATATATTTGCTTTTCATAATAATTTATTAATTAAGTTTAAAAAGAAACATTGATACCGAAATTGAAAGTAAATGGTGTCAGATAATGATAAGAAGGTCTTTCTGGATCGAAACTTGTATATTTGTCATCTCCCCAAAACTTCTTCAAAGTAAATACATTATATGCAGCAGCATACAAACGCAGATTACTCATATGCATTTTTTTGATAAGCTTAGTCGGAAATGTATAACCCAATTCAATATTTCTCAACTTAATGTATGAACCATCTTCTATGAACCAAGAAGAGAATCTTTGTTCTTGATTGGCAGTATTATTCGAGATAGCCGGAATATCAGAATTCGGATTGTCAGGTGACCAACCGCCCAACATACGAGTTGCATGATTTTTCCATGCAGGATTGGTGAAAAGCCAAATATCACTCTCTTTCTTCCAGTCGCTATTTACATCATTACCGAACATACCCTCAAAAAACAAGTTCAAATCAAAACCCTTATAAGCGAAATCAAAATTAAGACCTCCAAAGAAATCCGGGTCATAGCAACCTATCCAAGTTCTATCATATGTTTCATTGATTACACCATCACCATCTAAGTCCTTGTAGCGAATACGTCCAACTGCTTTACCTGGCTGGTCTGCATGAGCATCAACTTCCTCTTGAGTTTTGAAAATACCATCAGCTACCAAACCATAAGCAGAATTTGGAGAACGTCCTAAAATCAAATCGTGTACACCATCACCAGCATACTTATTGATTACATTGGAAGGAAGGTCAGTCAATTCAGTTTTGTATGTACCAATATTGGCACTAACAGCCCACTGGAATTCACTGGAGGGGTCACTCTTGAAAGATACTGTAAATTCTACACCTTGGTTATTCATACTAGCACCATTAACCCAAGGTTCACCACCTTCACCCATTGCTGCGATATATGGAGTCTGGACCAAGATATCATTTGTTTTCTTATAGTAATAGTCAAAAGAACCAGTCAAACGTTGATTGAAAAATCCAAAGTCAACGCCGAAGTCTGTTTGTTTGGTTGTTTCCCATTTCAAATCAGGGTTACCAATCCAAGTTCTTCTATAGCCAGACTGCAAAGCGCCGGTTGCTTGTCCCTTAATAGGATATGCAGTATCAAAATAATTAGTAGTAAATGGAGTAGTTGTGTAACCACGAGGTAATCCTTGTACACTACCATTCGTACCCCAACTGAAACGAATTTTCAGATCAGACAACCAGTCCGCATCTTCCATAAAAGCTTCATCCTTAATTCTCCAACCAGCAGAAAATGCAGGAAATACACCATAACGATTATTGACACCAAACAAAGAAGAACCATCACGACGTACAGTTGCAGACAACAAATATTTACCAGCATATGAATAATTGGCCTTAGCAAAAAGAGAGAAATAAGTATATTCATCAGCAGAACTACTTACATCAATTTCATCACCGGTAGCAACACTAAGACCGGCAAAATCACGATCTTCCAAATAAAGTCCTTCTCTACTTGCATAAAAACCTTCTTGTACATAACGGGTAAACTCACTACCAAATACAGCATCAATATGGTGTTTTCCAAAACTTTTATTATAGGACAAAGTATTAGTCCATACATAATTTAACGGATGGGACTGGTTATTTCTTACATAATTTTTATCATTGCCTCTAAAACCAGTCTCTACATAAGCCCCATCTACTGTTCTACTATAAGAGTTACCATAATTTATACCAAACTGAGTTCTAGCAGATATACCATTCCAAATATTCAGGTCTGCAAAAACATTACCAATAATTTTCACATAATTATTGATATTATCTTTACCCATAGTCATTTTACGTACCGGATTATCAAAATCATCAAGTCCTGCAGGTCCTGCCCAGTTACCATTTACATCATAAACAGGAACCATAGGTGGCATAATCATAGCCAAAAAGGTTTCCCATTGACTTTTATACTGCAAATAAGAAATAGCTAAATTTTCTCCTACTTTCAAACGATCTTTAATCAAACTATATTCCGTGTTAGCACGTACAGAATATTGTTTGAAAAAAGAATGAATTTGTGTACCTTGGTTGTTAGTATACCCTAATGAAAACAAACTTTTAGCTTTATCCGAACCATTAGAAATAGTCAACTGATGATTTGTAGAAACTGCTGTACGGAAAATCTCATCCATCCAATTTGTATCAGTTGCTTTTACCAATTGATTATTATCCAAATATTCTTTCATTTTCATATTATCCAATACCAGCATTCCATTATCACCTCTATGATACTCATACTCAAAGCCATTTGGTAATAATAGGCCTGAACCATAAGCCCACTCATCATAAGCAGCAGCGCGGAAGGCAGCAGTACCCCATTCTGTGGCGTTCATCATTTCCGGTCTATTTATTATAGAACTTACAGAAACACTACCATTATAGTCAATGGTAGTCTTACCAGCTTTACCTTTTTTAGTTTGGACTAAAATCACACCACCAGAAGCACGTGCACCATAAATTGAGGCAGAAGCAGCATCTTTCAATACCTGAATAGATTCAATATCTCCTGAATTTATGTCACGTAGATTCAGACCTTCAGCTGGCATACCATCCAATACAATTAATGGAGTAACAGCTCCAGACAAAGAAGAAAGACCACGAATTTGAATGCCTATATCTTCTGCAGGATTACCGCCATTGTTGCTAATTTTCACACCGGCCATCTTACCCTGCATAGCTTTCATAACGTTAGCGGAAGTCTTCTTGATGTCTTTTGAATCCGCCAATGCAACCGATCCGGTTAAGTCAGCTTTTTTCTGAGTCATATAACCAGTGTATACAACGACTTCAGACAACATCGTAGCATCACTTTTCATAATAACATCCAAAGATTTCAAGCCTTTAACAGAATATTCTTCTGTTTTTTGACCAATATAAGAAAAGACTAACACAGCATTATCAGAAGGTATTCTTATCGAATATTTTCCCTCCACATCAGTAGTTGTACCTATAGTAGTTCCTTTAACGACAACATTTACCCCAATAAGAGGTTCATTAGTCCCTTCTTCCAGAACTGTTCCTTGTATTACTCTCGCTTGTTGAATCTCATTAGAAGTATCTACGCCATGCTCAGATACTTGAATAGATCCATTTGTCCCCGATGCAGCGGTTGCAAGGGGCAAATTATCCCCTGCATACACTGCAAATGATAGCATTGATGCCAATGCTATGAAACCATTCCTTTTAAAAGAAATCCTCATAATACTTTGATTTAATAGTTAATAAAAAAACAACGTAATTTTAAATATCGGGTATACCCAATTTTACCATCTTGGAATTTCCAAATCGTCCTTGCTCGGCAAAGCCGGGAATTTGGCATGCGGCTCGGCCTGGTACCAGAAAGTGGTCGACGAGATATCCGACTTCTGGTTGTTGTAGCGTCCGTCATGACGCCATCCCAAATCCTGTATCGTGACCTTCAGGTCCTTGTCGAAGCGTACCGGGTCAAGGATATGCCAGCGGTACAGCCCGAAAGCGGTCACCGCACGGTACAGCCCGTCGGGACGGATTACCTGGTGCATGCCGGCATAGGGGGTGGTGAACTCCTGGTACTGGCGCGTCTTCTGGTTCTCGAAATTGTACGAGCCGCAGAAGTAGTCCTCAGTCCCGGTCCCGCAGATAGTCGGGTATTCCTTGTCACCGTCCATGTAGAACTTGATTTCCCCTTCACCCCACCAGCAGTTGTCGTTTACACGCCATGCCAGGTAGGTACCCACGTACTGTCCCTTGCCCTTCACACCGTCAATCAGCGTGTGCAGCGACCCCTGGGTCGGGTTGGAGCGGCGGAACTGCGCGTGGAAGTAGGCCTCGTCCTCAGGAACTTCTGTCAAGGTGTAGTTGATTTGGTAGTACAGGCGCATCTCCTCGGCGGTGTTGATGTTCTCCAGCGTGATACGGGCTTTCTTGCGGAAAGGCATCTTCCAGTAGCAGTTGAAGGCGCTGCCCGGATTCACGCAGACGGCCAGTGAGGAGAGCTGTGCATATTCATTGTATGCGCTGCAGAAGAAGTCACCCACCGGACATTCGACGGAAGGCTCCTTCTCGTCGTCCCAGTACATTCTCAGGATGGAGAAGCGCCAGTTCCCGGTCGGTGTCATCCAGATCTGCTGGATGGCTCCCGGACCCTCGATTTCCGCAATCGTGATTGTCTCTCCCGGTTTCACGATGATGAAGGGGTTTACCTTCCAACCCTTGCCCAGGTCCTTGGCCGCATGGTGGGCGTTGGCCACATTGCGCTGATCCTTGTCCCTGACCGGATCGGCCATGCCGCCCTTGCCCTTCTCGCCTGTAAAGTTCTCAGGGCTGATGGAACGTGTCTTGGCATCGGACAGTCTTGACAGGTTACCCATGTTCATGTCCAGACCGTTGAACGGGTAGTTGCTTTGGGCGTAAACACCCACGGTGACCATGCATAAGGCCGCCAAAATTAATGATTTGATTCTCATGTTTTAAATAGATTAATGGTTTGTATACTTAGTTAATGGTTTCAGCAAGTTTTGCCAGTTCAAGATATTTCTTGTATA
>ENA-OURJ01000947-OURJ01000947.1-human-gut-metagenome-genome-assembly--contig:-NODE-947-length-14132-cov-2.81942_pt1 | contig 14132 bp, 10 predicted proteins | sample MGYA00242096_ERZ508981 | MGnify/ENA primary metagenome ERZ508981 (study PRJEB26280, sample SAMEA2531404) | human gut metagenome | biome: human gut; feature: human-associated habitat; material: faeces... | reverse complement strand
CCAGCCCACCTACGAGCGTCTGCTGGCCCGTCTGGAAGGCCACGGTGTGCATACGGTGGTGGATGCCACCCGCGACCTGCTGGTGAATGTGCTGCAGTATCACCCCTTCCTCATCAAGCCCAATAATCATGAGCTGGGTGAGATCGTGGGCCGCACCCTCACCACCGACGCCGACATCACCGCTGCCGCCCGCACCCTGCAGGAAAAGGGCGCCCGGAACGTACTGGTGAGCATGGCCGGTGACGGTGCGCTCCTGCTGGACGAGAAGGGCGAAGTCCACCGTATCGGTACGCCCAAGGGCAAGGTGGTCAACAGCGTGGGCGCAGGCGACAGCATGGTGGCCGGTTTCGTGGCAGGCTATCTGCGCAGCGGCAGCTATCTGGAAGCCCTGCGTCTGGGTACCGCCTGCGGCAGTGCCACTGCGTTCAGCCTCGGGCTGGCAAAGAAGGAAAAAATCGACGCCCTGCTGGCGACGATTTGAGCGATAGAAGGAAACAAGGAGAGGAGACACACTATGCGAATCACGGAATTGTTCACGGCACAGTCCATCGCGCTGGACGAAGCCCAGCAGGACCGCAGCCAGATCATCGACCGTCTGGTGGAGCTGCAGGCGACCCACGGCAACATCAGAGACAAGGAAGCCTACAAAAAGGGCCTGTATGAGCGCGAGGACGAGGGCTCGACCTATGTTGATAACGGCATCACCGTCCCCCATGCCAAGTGCGACTGCGTGACCCGGCCCAGTTTGGCGGCCCTCCGCCTCAAGACCCCGGTGCAGTACAATGCCGAGGACGACGGCAAGACCGACCTGCTGTTTGCCATCGCAGCCCCCAAGAACGGCAGCCTCCACGTGGATATGCTGGCCCGTATGATGCAGATGCTCATGAACGAGGACTTCGTGGAGAAGCTGCGCACCGCCAAGACCCCGGAAGACTTCCTCGCCGCCATCGACGCGCAGGAAGAGGCCCAGTTCGGCGACGAGAGCTTCACCGACCAGGAGATCGAGCAGGCGGGCTACCGTGTGCTGGCCGTCACCGCCTGTGTCAACGGCATCGCCCACACCTACATGGCCGCTGAAGCCCTGAACAAGGCCGGTGCCAAGATGGGCGTGACCATCAAAGTCGAGACCAACGGCTCCGACGGCGCAAAGAATCTCCTGACGAAAGATGAAATTGCAAACTGCGACGGCATCATCGTGGCAGCGGAGAAGAAGATCGAGACGGCCCGCTTCGACGGCAAGCCGGTCCTCTTCACCCGCGTGGACGACGGCATCCACAAGCCTGAAGAGCTCATCCATAAGATAACCTCCGGCGAGGTGCCGGAGTTCCACGCTAAGGGCGGCGCACAGGCCGCGGAGGACGCTTCTGCCTCCGATAGCTTTGGCCGCAGCCTCTACAAGAACCTGATGAACGGCGTCTCCCATATGCTGCCCTTCGTGGTGGGCGGCGGCATCATGATAGCGCTGGCCTTCCTGCTGGACGATTACAGCATCAATCCCTCCAACTTCGGCATGAACACCCCGCTGGCCGCCTTCTTCAAGACGGTGGGTTCTGCGGCCTTCAGCTATATGCTCCCCATCCTGGCGGGCTTCATCGCCATGTCCATCGCAGACCGTCCGGGTCTGGCCGTCGGCTTCGCAGGCGGCGTGCTGGCCATGAACGGCACCAACTTCGCCGGTATCGCAGCCGGTGAGACCACCGGCATCTCCGGCGGCTTCCTGGCCGCTCTGCTGGCTGGTTTCGTGGCCGGTTATGTGGTGGAGTTCCTCAAGAAGATCACCGAAAAGCTCCCTGCCAGCCTGAACGGCATCCGTCCCATGCTCATCTACCCGCTGGGCGGCATCCTCATCGTGGGCGTGGTCATGTGCGGTATCAACCCCATCATGGGCATGATCAACACCGCCATGACCAACTGGCTGAACGCCATGGGCGGTACCTCCAAGGTCCTGCTGGGCGCTATCGTGGCCGGTATGATGAGCATCGACATGGGCGGCCCCTTCAACAAGGCGGCTTACGTCTTCGGCACCGCAGCCCTCGCCTCCGGCAACTATGAGGTCATGGCCGCTGTCATGGTGGGCGGCATGGTGCCTCCCATCGCCATCGCCCTCTCCACCACTTTCTGCCCCAAGAAGTGGACTCCCGACGAGCGCCGCAACGGCATCGTCAACTACATCATGGGCCTCTGCTTCGTCACCGAGGGCGCTATCCCTTACGCTGCCGCTGACCCGCTGCGCGTCCTGCCCAGCTGTGTCATCGGTGCAGCCCTCTCCGGTGCGCTGTCCATGACCTTTGGCTGCGCTCTCCGCGCCCCTCACGGCGGCATCTTCGTCTTCCCGGTCGTTGACCACGCTGTGATGTACTGTGTGGCTCTGGCGGTCGGCAGCGTCGTGGGTGCGGTCATCCTGAGCCTGCTCAAGAAGACCCGCACCGAAGAATGATCAGGCTATCCTCCCCTTTTCAAGTATAAACAGCCAAAGGCCCCCATCCGGCATCTGCCAGATGGGGGCCTTTGGCGTGTAAGATACAGTTAAAAAGGCTCTCCCCTTGGGAGAGCTGGCGCGTGAGCGCCTGAGAGGTCAAATTACCAATAAAACACAAAAACCCGCCTGGCAGCGGGCTTTTGTGTATAGAGGGGTGGGAAAGTATATAAAGTGGTGAATCGCGTTATCAGTCGGCAGCGTATCGTACCCGAACACCGGGATCCCCGGCGGTACATCAGAACTTCAGTGACGCTGCCTCGCAGTATGTATTATACCCGAATTTGTTTTCTTGTCAAATGCAAAAATTTGGTTTCGCTTTAATTTAGCACTTTACTTTTTGACCAAAACTTTATATAATTAAAGACGGAAAAACGAAAACTGATTTTTGCACAGGTTGTGCTATTGCCACAACAATAAAACTTTACTTTCAGAAAATTTTATGTAATGTAACATATTTCAAAAGGAGTACTTTTCCTATGGACGATTTGGACCGCAAGATTCTCGCCCTCCTCGCAAAGAACGCCCGTATGCCGGTGAAGGAGATCGCCGAAAAGGTGGCGCTGACCAGTCCCGCTGTCTCCAGCCGCATCCACAAGCTGGAAACGGACGGCATCATCAGTGGCTATACCGTGATGCTCAACCGCCCGTCTGACCGGGTCTATGTGGATGCTCTCATCAGCCTCTCGGTGGCCCCGTCCCAGCGGGACGAGCTGGTGGAGCTGATGAAGAACAGCAAAGAGGTGCTGCAGTGCTACCACGTCACGGGCGCTTACACCTTCCTCATCAAGGTGAGCTGCGGCAGTATGCCCCAGCTGGAACACCTCATCTTACAGTTCCAGAAGCTGGGTACCACCAGCACCCAGATCATCCTCTCGACGCCCGTCAATCACGGTGACCTTGAGGCCATGATGCTGTAAGCGTTCATAGAACTGTTACACTTGTGGGTGCAATTTTCGCCCGCCGTGGGTCGTTTACCGAATAGCAGGGATAAAACATCAAATACTATCACTGCACACCGAAAACCTCACCCTGCGAACGAAAGGATAAATTGAATATGAAACGTATCATTGCTTGTCTGATGGCCGGCGTCATGCTGCTGGCTCTGGTGGGCTGCGGCGCGTCGGGCAGCTCCGGCAGCGCGTCTTCTGCCGCGAAGAAAGATTACACTCAGATCCTCCACGACGCCCGCAGCGACGAGGACAACGAGTATGAGATGATATTCACCAAAGGCGAGGACGGCAAGTTCACCGCCCAGTACGGCTACAGCGCCGAGTATGAGGCCGACCAGCTCTCCGACGAGGTGGCCAACATGATGATGCCTCTGCTGGGCCTCGAGGACGATATGTACGACGACTTCGCCGCCTCAGTGTCCGGCATGATGGTCAGAGTCTACGGCGTGGCCATCGTCAAGCCCGCCGAGGGCAAGACGCAGGACGTGGTGGATGCGATGGATGCCTATGTCCAGAGCCAGCAGAAGTCCATGGAGCATTACCTCGAAGACCAGTACCAGATCGCCTCTGCCGCCCGCGTGGCGACTGTCCCCACCGGCGAGGTGGTCATGGTCTGCTGTGAGGACAGCGACACCGTCTTTGAAAACATCAAAAAGGCTCTGGCCGCATAATGTATTGTAGGAAAAAGCCCCCGCTTCCAGCTGGAAACGGGGGCTTTGCTGTATTTGTTGATCACGGATTCTCGATGGCGTTCACAAGCTTGTTGGCGATGTACTGGTGGCCCTTGATGGTGGGATGCACGTCGAGGGTGGTCTCCGTGTTGGGGATGGCCACATAAGTCAAGTTATAAGTCTTGGCGATCTGCTTCTCAAACTTGTTCAGCTTGTTGAAGTAGCTGCGCCAGCAGGGGATGAGCGGTACAGGGTTGGTGTAGCCCACGAGGATGATCTGGGCATCCGGGTTCAGCTTGCGGATCTCCTGCACGATGGAGATGAGGGCTGCGGTGGTCTTGGGGTAAGTCTCGTCGCAGATCTTGCTCATGCCGGAGAAGAGCAGATTCCAAGTGGCGTCCTTCTCGGCTTTGGTCAGATCCATCGCCTTGATGCTGCGGTAGATGGTGGACATGGTGGAGCCGGAACCTTCATTGCGCAGGTCGCCGGCCAGAATGGTAGCGGCCAGCTTCTCGCTCTTCCAGTTGGTGGCGTTGCCCAGAGCCACGATGCAGGGGACGAAGGCGTCGTTGGAGCCGATCTGGACGGAGATGACGTCGGCCTTGCGGATGTAGTCCTGGAACTCAGGGTAGTTGTACTCGCAGCCGGACGCCATGTTCATTTGGGGCATCTTGCCGTACCGGATCATGTCCGCGAGGTCGGGAGCCGTCAGGGCCGGCAGGCCGAGGTTGATGGCGTGGTCACGGTCGAGGCCGAGCGCTGCAGCCACCTTGCCGACATAGCAGTCGGGAGAGTAGCCCTGGAAGTTGGGAGCCATATCAACGCTGTAGCCGGAGCGCGCACTATACTGGACATCGGCCAGGCCGACGCCGGACACGATGCTGTCGCCCAGTGCGACGTAGGTGAGCTGCTCGTCCTTATCTTCCTTTTTGGTGTCATCGGCCTTGACCTCGGCCTCTGCCTCCTCTGCGTCGTCCGCAGAAGGGACCGGGTCGGCCTGAGCCGTCTCGGTGGCAGAAGCCGCGGCTTCCGCCGGAGTCTCGGGCTGCAGGGCAGCCTCCGGGTTCAGGGTGACGATGACATGATCATCGCTGGCGGTGTCCGCAGCGGCCTCGGTCCCCTCGGCCAGCGCGGGGACGCTGAGCAGGGAGACGAGCAGCAGGGCGGAGACTGCCAGACTTGCAAAACGCTTGTTCATGGCAGAAGAGTCCTTTCATGAAAATCAATAGTCGCGGGGGGAGATGTCAGCTTCGAGCTGACGGTAATCGATCTTGCCCACAGGAGTCATCGGCATCTCAGGGATGAACTTGTAGGCCACGGGCTGGACATATTCGGGCAGCTCCTCGGAGCACATCCGCTCCAGCTCCCGTATCAGCTGCTTTTTCTTGGCGGTGGTGTCGGCCTTGAGCACGATGTAGACGAAGGGCAGACGGCCCTGCACATGGTCCTTGTCGGTGCAGCCCACCACAGAGCACTGATGCACAGCGGGGTGGCGGCTGATGACGTTTTCGATCATGGAAGGGAAGACCTTGAAGCCGTCGTGGCGGATGATGAGGCGCTTGATGCGGGAGTCGAGGAAGACGAAGCCGTCCTCGTCCAGATAGCCGATGTCGCCGGTGTGGACCCAGATGCGGCCATCGGGGTGGCGGCGGAGGATCATGTCCGTCTCATCGGGCTTGTTGTAGTAGCCCTTCATGGTGGTGGGGCCGGAGATGCACAGCTCGCCCCGCTCGCCGATGGGCAGCTCTTTGTCCGTACCCGGCTCGAAGGCGGCGACGAGGGTGTTGACCATCGGGATGCCGACGCTGCCCAGCTTGTTGTTCGAGGCGGCGACGGTGGCAGCGGAGGCCACCTCGGTCATGCCGTAGCCCTTGGCGATCGGATAGCGGACGCCATGGGCGGCGAGGAAGTCGTTGACGGTCTGCTCTGCGCCCCGGGCGATGGAGTCGCCGCCGGCGGCGTAGTTCAGAATGAAGGAGAGGTCCTTATCCCGCAGCTTGGGGTCTGCGGCCAGCTGCTGATAGTGGGAGGGCACGCCGAACATATGCTCGGGCTTGTACTTCAGCACCAGGCTGCCCAGCTTGGCCGGGTCGAGGTTGGGGATGATGATGACCGTGAAGCCCAGCACCAGCGGCAGATGGACGCCGTAGGCGATGAAGGGGGGCATGATGTTCATGAGCTTCTGGCCCCGGTGGAACAGCTTATCGTAGGCGCGGAACTGCTGCGCGATGGCGTTGAAGCTGTTGTCGGTGAGCATGACGCCTTTAGGGGAGCCGGTGGTGCCGCCGGTGTGAACCACGACACAGGCATGGTCGGGGTCATAAGGCTCCGAAGCGGTGCTCTGGCCCTCGCCGCCCTTGATGAACTGCTTCCAGCGGATGACGTTGGAAGCATATTTGTTCTTGTCGGGGGTGGTCAGCTTGTAGCCTACGGCCATCACCGGGGGCAGAGAGTCGGCCGGAGAGAGGACGATGACCTTTTCCACGTTGGTGCGCTTTGCGGCCTGACGGCAGCGCTCGTACACGACGTTCAGGCAGACGAGAAGGTGGGAGTCCACCTCTTCGATGTACTCGTGGATGCCCTCGACGCTGTAGCGGGGGTCTACAAGGTTCAGGGTGGCACCGATCATGTCCGCTGCATAGAACAGGGCAATGACCTCGGGGGTCATGACGCTCACTACCGTTATGATGTCGCCCTTCTGGACGCCGACGCCCCGCAGGGCGGTAGCAGTCTTCTTGACGTTGACGATAAGGTCAGCGTAGGTGAACTTCCGGCCGTAGTAATCCAACGCGGTGTCATTCAGATGGTTTTTGTTCCGCTGGCAGACATATTCGAATGCCGAGACGGTGGGAAGAGTCTGCTCAATGTACTTCTGGTCGTAATATTTGAGCCAAGGTTTGGCCTGGGATGCGTAAACAGGATTCTGCGTCGTCATCAATTTCTCATTCCTTTATGTTTGTAGACCCGCGCGGGGGCCAATGTTTTGTTTCGTTTTGTTACAAAGCCACTCCTGTTATTGTAGTAGAGCAGAGAACAAAAGTCAATAAACAGAGAGGCTGCAATGAGAAAAACGCAAGAAAAAGTTTACAATTCCCGGCACCAGTCTTCGGCCTCGGAGGCGCTGCAGAGCACCCAGTGACGGGGCCGAAGCTCCCGCCACTGGGGAGCCTCCGTGGAGTAGTCGTGCATGGAAGGGTCATAGACCAGCAGCTTTTTCTGCCGCTCGCGGCGGGGGCTGGGCATGGGGATGGCCGACAGCAGGCTGCGGGTATAGGGGTGGATGGCGTGGGTCACAAGCTCTTCGGCGTCGGCCAGCTCCACGATGTCGCCCTTGTGGATGACGGCGATGCGGTCGGAGATGTAGCGCATGACGGAGAGGTCATGGGCGATGAAGAGGTAGGTGATGCCGCGCTCTTTCTGCAGATGGCGCAGAAGGTTCAGGACCTGGGCGCGGATGGACATATCCAGTGCCGAGATGGGTTCGTCGGCGATGATGAATTCCGGCTCCACGATGAGAGCCCGGGCGATGCCGATGCGCTGGCGCTGGCCGCCCGAGAACTCGTGGGGGAAGCGGGACGCAAACTCGGGCAGCAGGCCCACATCCAGCAGCGCCTGACGGACTTTTTCGTCCCGCTCGGCGGCGGAGAGGTCGGGCCGGACGTTCATCAGGCCCTCGCCTACGATGTAGCTCACCTTGGCGCGCTCGTTCAGGGAGGACTGGGGGTCCTGGAATATCATCTGAATTTCCTTGATGACCTGCTTGTCCAGCGCGTGGGAGATCTTGCCGTTTATCTTCTGGCCCTTATAGAACACCTCGCCGCCCGAGGTGGGCAGGATGCGCATGATAGCCCGGCCAATGGTGGTCTTGCCCGAGCCGGACTCGCCCACCAGACCGAAGGTCTCGCCTTTATAGATGGTGAAGTTTGCGTTCTTGACGGCCTTGTAAGCCTTGCGGCCGGAGCCGTAGGTCACTTCGAGGTTTTTTACCTCGACCAGAACTTCGCGTTCGTCTGCCATGTTATTTGCCCTCCTCTTGCAGCATCCGCACAGCGGCGGGCGGTTCTATCTTGGGGGCGCGGGGGTCGAGAAGCCACGTCTTGGCCCGGTGGGTCGTGCTGACATCAAAATAAGGGGGACGCTTGACAAAGTCGATCTTCAGCGCCAAAGGGTTGCGGGGCGCGAAAGCGTCGCCGTGAATTTCCGTGAAGAGGTTCGGGGGCGTACCCTGAATGTTGAACAGGTCTTCGCCTTTCACGCCCATCTGGGGCATACTGGACAGCAGCGCCCAGGTGTAGGGGTGGCGGGGGTCGTAGTAAATTTCGTCCGAAGTGCCGATCTCCACGATGTCGCCGGCATACATGACGGCCACACGGTCAGCGATGTTGGCCACGACGCCGAGGTCATGGGTGATGAGGATGATGGTGAGGTTATATTTGACCTGCATCTCCTTCAGCAGCTCGAGGATCTGGGCCTGAATGGTCACGTCCAGAGCCGTTGTGGGCTCATCGCAGATAAGGATCTGCGGGTTGCAGGCTACGGCAATGGCGATGACGACGCGCTGGCGCATACCGCCCGAGAACTCGTGGGGATACTGCTTGAAGCGCACTTCAGGGTCGGCGATGCCGACATCCCGCAGGTACTCGAGGGTCTTCTCTCTGGCGGCAGCGCCCTTGAGGCCCTGATGGAGCTCCACGGCCTCCATGATCTGGTCGCCGATAGTCTTCAGAGGGTTCAGGCTGGTCATGGGGTCCTGCATGATCATGGCGATCTCGTGGCCGCGCACTTTCAGCCAGTCCTTCTCCTTTTTCAAATCGGAGAGCCGGATGGGCTGGTGGTCGTCGGCACCGAAGTAGTCGATGGTGCCGGAAGTGATGGAGCCGTTGGAGTCCAGCAGGCCCATGAAGGACTTGGTGAACACGCTCTTGCCCGAGCCGGACTCGCCCACGATGGCGAGGACTTCGCCGTGGTAGACATCGAGGTCGATGCCCCGGATGGCGTGGAGGATCTTTCCACGCAGATTGAATTTGATGTTGAGATCCCGCACAGAGAGGATCAGTTCATTCTTTTTCATGCCTGTTCCTCCTTACTGCAGATGGTTCTTGGGGTCGGCTGCGTCAGAGAAGGCGTTGCCGATGAGGTAGAACGCGATGGTGACGAAGCTGAGGATGATAGTGGGGTAGAGCAGCTGATAGCGCAGGCCGGCCTGCATCATGACCTTGCGGCCATCGTTGATGAGGTTGCCCAGAGAAGGCACCTCGACAGAGAGGCCGAGGCCGATGTAGGTGATGAAGACCTCGCTGCCGATGGCGGCGGGGATGGTCAGGGCCATGCGGAGCATGATGACCGACACGAGGTAGGGCAGCAGGTTGCGCACCACGATGCGGGAGGTGGGGGTGCCGATGCAGCGGGATGCCACATTGTAGTCACGGTCACGGATGATGAGGATCTGGTTGCGGATAAAACGCGCCATGGCGATCCAGCCCGTGATGGACATGCCCAGGATCAGCGTCTGGACGCTGGGACTGGCGACATAGGAAATAAGGATCAGGATGATGGTGGAAGGCACATTGTCGCAGATGTTGTACAGCTCGGTGAAGAAGAAGTCCAGCTGACGGACATAGCCCCAGAGCACACCCACCGTGATGCCCACCACGGCCTCGATGAGGGCCACGAAGAAAGCGATGGTCAGGCTGGTGCGGGCGCCGGCCCAGATGCGGGCCCAGAGGTCCTGGCCGATGGCGTTGGAACCCCAGATGAAGCCCTTTTCACCGGGGGCGATGTTGCGGTACTGGATGCCGGTGACGGGGTCCACGGCGCAGAGGTTGGGGTCTACCTGACCGGGCAGGTAGGGCTGCAAAAATGCAAACGCCACCACGGCGATGAGGGCGACGAGCAGCAGCACGGCCACGCGGTTCTTGAAGAAGGCGCGGAAGGTGCTGCCCCAGTAGCTGTAGTTGGAGTAGGACGTGGCCTCGGCCCGCTCTTCGCTGAATCCGGCGGGGGTGAACAGCTCTTCTTCGGGCAGCTTTGCCCATGCGGCGGGGCCGTCCGCCTGTAACTTATCCAGCTCTGCCTCGAGCTGGTGTGCTTTTTCATCTTTCATACGGAAAAGCATTATCGGCCACCTTCTTTCTTGCCAAAGCTGATGCGGGGGTCAATGAGCACCATGAGCAGGTCGCCCAGAATAAGGCCGATGATGCCCACGCAGGCGTAGAGCAGAACGATGCCCTGCACCATCGTGTTGTCGTGGCGCTGGACACAGGTGACCAGCAGGCCGCCCATGCCCGGGATGCTGTAGAGGCTTTCGATGTAGATAGAGCCGACCACTGTGTTCAGGAAGGCGGAGGGAATATACTGCACCAGCGGCACCATTGCGTTGCGGAAGATGTGGCGCAGGGCGATGTTGTTTTCACTCACGCCCTTGGCACGGGCAAGGCGGACATAGTCCTTGTTGCTCTCGTCCACCATGTACCGGCGCAGCCACATGGCGTAGAACGCCACGTTGCCCAGACTCATGGAGCAGACGGGCAGCACCCAGTATTTCCAGTTGGAGGCGTCGAAGAGCAGACCCACGTTCAGCGCGGTGGTGCCGTACATCTGGATGTACAGATAATACACTGCCGCAGGCACAGCCTGGATGAGGACGATGATGGCCGTGCCGATCTTATCGGGCCAGCGGCTCTTGAAGCGGCCCATGAACAGGCCCATCGGGATGCCGATGACAAGGCTCAGCAGCATGGCGTACACGCCCATCTGGATGGAAATGGGCAGCTTCTTAGCGAGGATGCTGGTGACGGAGGCGTTGACCTTATAGATGTGGCTCACGCCGAGGTCGCCGTGGAGCATATTGACCCAGAAGCGGCCGATCTGCACCGGCAGCGGGTCCAGCAGGCCCATGGACTGTAAGCCGGCCTGTATCTGGGCCTCGGTCATTTTTTCGTAGTTAGCAAAATAGCCTTCCACCGGCATCAGCCGCAAAAGGCAGAAAACGAGCGTGACGATAATAAACAGGGTCAGTATCGAGCGCCCGATGCGTTTCGCCAGATATTTGAGCATATCTGTGCGCACCCCTCTCTTTTATAAAATGAATGTCGGATAGGAATAGAATACAACAAAAAACCACTTTTGGAAAGTGATTTGGCAAAGTTCGTTACAAAAATTCATGTAAGAGGATTCAGAAACGAAAAGCTCTCCGCTTTCCTGTGGGAAAACGGAGAGCTTTGGAGCGGACAGACTCAAAAAGTCTTAGCGGGCGTCGCGGTTGGCCTCGTACTCGCTCATGGAGATGTAGTGGTCGAGGACGTGGATGCCCTTCAGACGCTTGTTGGAGAAGCCGGTGGAAGCGTACTGGCCCTCCCAGTAGTTCGGACGGGTGGCGATGTAGGCCGGGATGCTCATGCCCAGGGGGACGACGAGGGCATTGTTGATGAGGGAAGCCTCGGCGTTGGCGAAGGCATCGTAGCGGGCGTTGATGTCGTCGGTGATCTCGACAGCCTCTTCAATGGCCTTCATGTAGTTCATGATGGCGTCCGCGGTGTCGCCGGTGATGAAGCCGTCCTCGACGCCGGTGCGCAGGAAGGCGTAGCGGCTGCCGCGTGCGCCCTCGGCCTGATAGAAGGGGTCGGTCTCGGTCTGGGGGTCGGAGTAGTCAGCGCCCCAGTTGCACTGCAGGAAAGCGAACTTGCCGTTGCGGCGGACGCTGGACAGGAAGCTGTCGGAGGGGCCGGCAGTGATGATGATGTCGATGAAATCGAAACCGTCGTTCAGCACACCCTCGAGCTGCTGCTTGAACACCTGGCACTGCTTGTCCCAGTCGGTGGAAGAGGGATTGTAGGGCATCTGCACCTTGATGGGGAAGGTCACACCAGCAGCGGTCAGCTCCGGGATGGCAGCGTCGCGGTACTCCTTGGCCTTCGCCTCGTCGAAGAACTCGGTGATGTTGGCCAGGTCGCCGCACTTGAGGTAGTCCACGCCGTCAGCGTTGGCACAGAAGCTGGGGGGCGTGATGGTGTTCAGCTTGTAGTTGTCGTAGCCCTCGGGTGCCTTGACGGCCAGCGTGACAGAGTTGTTGATGCCGTAGAGGAAGGACTTGCGGAAGTTGGTGTTGTTGATGGCCTTGGCCCAGTTCTCCGGCTCATACTCAGCGTCCATGCCCTCCACGCTCCAGTTGGAGAACTCGTGGGAGAAGGGCATGAAGTTGAACATATAGAAGTAGGTGTAGTTGGTATTGGGACGGTCCATGGACACCATGTCCTTGGTGGTGTCGTCGGACAGCCAGCTGTCGAGGATGTCGGAGCCGATGGTGGCCTCGTCGATCTCGCCGCGCTTGATCATCTCGGGGCCGTTGACGCTGGCCTCGGCGTTGTAGATGCGGCTGATGGTGTCGATGAAGACGTTGTCAGCGTCGTAGTTCTCGGGGTTCTTCTTCATGACCCAGGTCTCCAGAGACTCGTAGGCGGCCAGATAGAAGGCACCGCAGCTGTAGGTGGTCTCTGCGCTGGTGGCGAACTGGTCGCCGGTCTCTTCCAGCAGCGGGCCGTAAGCGGGCTCGTAGGGCAGATAGCACAGCAGGCTCAGGAAGCCCGGGAAGTCGTAGGTCAGGGTGTAGGTCAGGGTGTGGTCATCCACAGCAGTGACACCCACGGCGTCGAAGTCCACCGGTGCGTAGGTGGCGGGGTCAGAGTCGGGGGCAGTCACGGTGACGACGCCGCTGCCGTCCACGGTGTAGGTGGTGCCGTCATCGTCCACGACGCCGGTGTTGGCGTTGTTCAGATAGACGTGGTAGTTGTAGTAGTCGTCAGCGCCTGCGATGTAAGCGGTGACAAGGCCCACGTTGGAGGCGGCGTAGTCCGGGGTCAGGACGTACTTCAGAGCGTCCACGAAGTCCTGTGCAGTGACGGGGGCCACGACCTCACCGTTGCAGTCCACCCAGTTCTCATCACGCAGATGGAACGTCCAGGTCAGGGTGTCGGCATCCCAGTCCCAGCTGGTGGCCAGGCCTTCGCGCATGACGCCCTTGTTGTCGTACTCGACCAGCGTATCCACGCAGTTTGCGCCCACGACCATCTCGAGGTCGGTGCCGGTGGTCAGGTAGTTCAGGGTAGCGGGCTGGCTGTGGTACAGGATGGTGTAGCTGGAGCCGGAACCGGAAGAGGCTGCGCCGGAAGCGCTGCCGGAGGAAGATCCACCGCAGCCAGTCAGCAGGCCGGCTGCGCAGGCACCGGCGGCTGCCAGGCCGCTGGCCTTCAGGAACTGACGGCGGGAGATGGAAGTGTTCATCATAAATTCCCTCTTTTCTTGTTTTGGCTGTACAAAGGACAGCATCGCGTTGTGCGGTGTCCGCTGTTTCCCGGCAACGGACAAATGGACCATTTTTTATGAAAAAAGAGCAACGGAAATCCATCCGTTACTCCTTTGTAACAGTCCCGGCCACCAAACAGTGTGGTCATGACTGAGTATAGCATTGATTTGCGGCCGCGTCAATCCTTTTTGGGTGCAGATGCTGTTTCTGCAACAGAAACAGCTGTTGCCGCTGCGGCGGCAGGTGCGGCAGAGACGGGAACCGCTGCCGTTTCGGCTGCGGCGGCACCGGAAGCATTTGCGGCATTTTCAGCGGCCAGCTCTGCGGCAGCGGCCTTTGCAGCTTCCTCCGCTGCCTTGCGGGCCTCGCGCTCAGCGATCCGCTCCCTGGCGCGGGCTGCGGCCTCCTCCTGACGCTGCTTGGTGCGGCGCTTGATGCGGCAGACCGAGCAGATGCCCTCGGAGCTGTTCGGCGCGATGGGCTTGCCGCAGTCGGCGCAGAGGGTCTTGCTGCATTTGTAGATGCTCACCGGGCCGAGGGTGGTGAGCTGGCGGAGCTTCATGCCGTCGATGCCGCTGTTGGAGCAGGCCGCGACGCAGACGCCGCACTCACTGCACTTCCAGGGCGTGATGACCACGCGGGTCTGGCCGTCGGGCAGGTCCTCCAGTTTGAGCGCACCGGAGCGGCAGGCTTTCTCGCACTTGCCGCAGCCGAAGCACTTCTGGGTGAAG
>ENA-OURJ01000928-OURJ01000928.1-human-gut-metagenome-genome-assembly--contig:-NODE-928-length-14312-cov-12.0152_pt1 | contig 14312 bp, 10 predicted proteins | sample MGYA00242096_ERZ508981 | MGnify/ENA primary metagenome ERZ508981 (study PRJEB26280, sample SAMEA2531404) | human gut metagenome | biome: human gut; feature: human-associated habitat; material: faeces... | reverse complement strand
GTTTCTTGGGATATGGAGAGCATCCGTGGTATATGGGGATGATGCTGATTGTAGTCGCAATGGACGCTTTCCAAGCTATTCCTTTTGCTTATTTGCGATATAAGAAACGCCCTGTTAAGTTCGCTGCATTGAAATTGTTGTTCATTTTTGCCAGCATTGCCTTGAATATCGCTTATTTTGTAGGTATGAAAGGAGAGAATGTCGGAGTGGCTTTTGCTATAAATCTGGCTTGTACTTCTTTGGTGATGCTGTGTATGTGGAAAGAATTGGTGGGCTTCAGGTATGTGCTGGACAGGGAGTTGTTGCGGCGTATGCTGCATTATTCTTTCCCGATATTGATTCTGGGTATTGCCGGAATCTTAAATCAGGTAGCCGATAAAATTATTTTTCCGTTTGTTTATCCTGATAAGGCGGAGGCGACCATCCAGTTGGGTATTTATGGGGCTGCCAGTAAAATAGCTATGATAATGGCCATGCTGACACAGGCTTTCCGGTTTGCATACGAGCCGTTTGTTTTTAGTAAGAGTAAAGAAAAGGATAGTCGGGAAATGTATGCCAAAGCGATGAAGTTTTTCATTATCTTCACTTTGCTGGCCTTTTTGGCTGTTATGTTTTACCTTGATATATTGCGTTATATTTTAGGACGTGATTATTGGGTAGGGCTTAAAGTTGTACCTATTGTCATGGCTGCCGAAATGTTTATGGGTATTTATTTCAATCTTTCTTTTTGGTATAAGCTGATTGATGAAACAAAATGGGGAGCTTATTTTTCATTGGTGGGATGCAGTATCATTATCCTGATAAATATTTTCCTTATTCCGGTATTTGGCTATATGGCGTGTGCGTGGGCAGGTTTTGCCGGATATGGAGTAGCTATGCTTCTCTCTTATTTTGTAGGGCAGAAAAAATATCCTATTAATTATGATTTGAAAGCAATAGGTAACTATGTGGTGTTAGCGCTGGTACTTTACATTGTTTCAGTTTATCTTCCTATTCAAAATATATTCTTGTTGTTGGGTGTTCGTACATTACTGTTGTTATTGTTTGTGGCATATATTGTGAAAACGGACTTCCCCTTGCAGCAGATACCTGTTATAAACCGATACATAAAGAAATAGCTATGAGTGACCTGAAGAATGATTTGAAGAATGTGCCTTATATAAAGCAGTTCTTTGGTGAATATCTTGATTTGCGCAAGGATAAGGATAATGAAGCCTTGATTGTAGAAAGTATTCGTAACGGTGTTGAGTTCAAAGGAACTAATTTGTGGATTCTTATATTCGCAATTTTTATTGCTTCATTGGGCTTGAATGTGAATTCTACGGCAGTGATTATCGGTGCTATGTTGATATCTCCGCTGATGGGGCCGATTATGGGAGTGGGGCTGGCTATCGGACAGAATGATTTTGAACTGTTGAAACGTTCTCTGAAAAGTTATTTGGTGGCGACTGTATTTAGTGTGATTACATCCACGATTTATTTTTCGCTGACTCCGTTGGATGAAGTACAATCGGAGTTGCTGGCACGTACTTCTCCTACTATATATGATGTGCTTATAGCTTTATGCGGTGGCTTGGCCGGTATTATCGCCTTGTCTACAAAGGAGAAGGGGAATGTTATTCCGGGGGTAGCTATTGCTACGGCTTTGATGCCGCCTTTGTGTACTGCCGGATTTGGGCTTGCTACCGGAAATTTACTTTATTTTTTAGGTGCGTTCTATTTGTATTTTATCAATTCAGTATTTATCAGTCTGGCTACTTTTATCGGGGTGCGTGTCATGCATTTCCAACGTAAGGAGTTTGTGGATAAGGAGCGTGAGAAATTGGTAAAGAAATATATTATTTTTATTACTTTGGCTACGATGTGTCCTGCTGTTTATCTGACTTATGGCATTGTAAAAAGTACTATTTATGAAGCTTCTGCCAACAACTTTATCAACGAGGAGCTGAATTTTAATAATACCCAAGTAATAGACCGGAAGATTTCTTTCGAGAAGAAGGAAATACGTGTTGTGCTAATAGGCAATGAGGTTTCGGAAACAGAAATAGCAACCGCAAGGGATAACTTGAAACTTTTTAATCTGGCAGGAACCAAACTGGTTGTTCTTCAAGGAATGAATAATGATGCGATGGATATTGGCAGTATAAAGGCGCAAGTGATGGAGGACTTTTATAAGAATAGTGAGAAACGTTTGCTGGAGCAGCAGGAAAAGATTAAGTCTTTGGAAAACGAACTTAATGTATATGCCGCATACAATACCGTAGATAAAAAGATAATTCCCGAACTTAAAGTACTTTATCCTGCAGCAGAAGCTATAGCCATGGCGAAGACTGTGGAATTGCAGGTAGACTCAACCCAAACGGACACATTGACAATAGTCTTGATGAAATTCAGTAAAAAACCTGTAGGAAAAGAACAGGAAAAGATTTCCAAATGGTTGAAGGCACGTGTCGGGGCGAAAAAACTTAAATTAATTGTAGAATAAAACCATGAAAAAACTACTATTGCTGCTGTCTTTCCTGCCTTTATGTATATGGGGTAATGAGGGAATGTGGCTTCCTTGTTGCCTTAGCAAACAAACTCAACAAGTGATGAAAGAAATGGGATTGGAACTTTCATCTGAACAATTGTATAATCCCGGAGGAAAAGCATTGGCTAATGCTGTTGTTAGTTTTGGAGGTTTTTGCTCGGGGGTTGTTGTATCTCCGGATGGCTTGGTTTTTACTAACCACCATTGTGGGTATGATGCCATTCAGCAGCATAGTTCTGTGGAGCATGATTATTTGCGAGATGGTTTTGTAGCCGACTCCTTAAGTAAGGAGCTTCCTAATCCGGATTTATTTGTCAGTTTTCTGATACGCACAGAGGATGTGACGGAGCGTGTGTTGCAAGCTATTCCAGTCGGAACAAAGGAAAATGACCGTGCACTGATTGTAGATTCTATTTCCACATTGATTGCTCAGGAAGCTGTGGCGAATGATACGTTGCTGCGTGCTGAGATAACTCCTTTTTATGGTGGTAATGAGTTTTATCTGTCTGTGTATAAAGATTATTATGATGTTCGTCTGGTGTTTGCTCCTCCCTCTTCTGTAGGCAAGTTTGGCGGGGATACAGATAATTGGGTATGGCCCCGCCATACCGGGGATTTCTCTGTTTTCCGTATTTATGCTGATCAGAATAATCAACCGGCAGCTTATTCTCCGGAGAATGTGCCTTATCATCCGGATTATTTTGCTCCTGTTTCTTTGGGCGGGTATGAACAAGGTTCATTTTGCATGACTATGGGATATCCCGGTTCTACCAGCAGGTATTTGTCTTCATTTGGGATAGACGAAAGGATTAATACGGATAATGCCGCTATGATTAATGTCCGTACCATCAAGCAGGCTATCTGGAAAAATGCAATGGAAAAAAGTGATGATATCCGCATTAAATATGCTTCCAAGTATGCACAAAGCTCTAACTATTGGAAGAATAGTATAGGCATGAATCAAGCGGTAAAAGAGTTGAAAGTGATAGAGAAAAAACAAGCTTTGGAGCGCCAGTTGCAAGAATGGATCCGTCGGGAACCTGATAAGCGAAGCAAATATGCAAGGGTTCTGACTGAACTGGAGCTGAATTATCGTAATCGTAGAAATGCGGCGCGGGCTATGGCATATTTTGGAGAAACATTTGCTAATGGACCGGAGTTGATTACGGCAGCCTTGGCTGTACTGAATTTTGATTTTGAGGCAGAGGAGAGTGATTTGGAGCGTAATATGCGGCAATTGTTGGAGATTTATGCCAATATGGATATAAGTGTGGATAAACAAGTCTTTGTGGCTATGTTGAAAGAATATGCAACTGAGGTAGGTAAGGAATTTTTACCTGATGTTTATTCATTGATAGAGAAAGATTTTAAAGGTGATTACCAAGCTTATGTAGATGATTTGTATACTCGTTCCTCTTTAAAGACACCACATGGTTTTGAACAGGTAGTGAGAGGAGATACCACTTATGTCTTGTTTGATGACCCTGCGGCTTCTTTTGCCATCGATATGTTGGTGAAATTTTATGAATTCAATCAGTCGGTGGAAGAAGCTAGTATGAATATTGAGAAAAATGAACGTTTGCTGAATGAAGCAATGCGTGAGATGGAGGCAGATAGGGTGTTTTATCCGGATGCTAATTCTACTATGCGTCTGAGTTTTGGCATGGTGGGTGGTTACTCACCGAAAGATGCTATTGAGTATTCTTATTTTACGACGACAAAAGGAATTTTTGACAAGATAAGGCAGTATAAGGGAGATAGTGATTTCGATGTGCTTCCTTCTGTAGTCGAATGCTTGAGAAGGAAGGATTTCGGACGTTATGCTGCTGGGGATGGTAATATGAATGTTTGCTTTATTTCGGATAATGATATTACAGGAGGGAATTCCGGTAGTGGAATGTTTAATGGAAAAGGGGAATTAATAGGTCTTGCTTTTGACGGGAATTGGGAAGCAATGAGTGGAGATATTGTTTTTGAACCTAATTTGCAGCGTTGTATCGGGGTGGATATCCGCTATGTTCTTTACATGATTGAAAAATATGGGAAAGCTTCCCGTTTGATCGATGAACTGAAATTGACAGACTAAAAGAAAAGTATGAAATGACAGGAAGCTTGGGTATGTCAAAGTTCCGATAGTTTGTCATATAATCTTTCATCCGGAAAGATGGCAAAAAAACTGTTAATATTAATTCGATGTAAACAAGGATATTCGGTAAATCTTTTTTTGAATAACACGATAAATCCAACTGATTCATTATAAGTCAGTTGGATTTATCGTGTTATTTGCGGAATGTCCTTGAAATGACAGGTTGTTTCAATTCTGCCTGCTCCGCTATTATTCGAGAGAAGTGGATGTTATTTGCATATTTCTACTATGTCCAATTCTCTTTCATGAAGTTGGCTTCCTCATTTCTTGGATTTCTTTTTCTTATTGTTATCGCTGTTAAAGAATTGTTTCCAGTCGTCTTTCGTTTTGGGACCGCGTTCTTCAATGTAGCCACGTTCCGCACGGCTGGGTCTTCCTTCTTTTGAGGTCGTTTTTTTATTGGACCTGTCACTTTTTTTGCCGAATGAAGCATTCCTTGCTGCACTGCTTCTGCGTTCGCCATTGTCGTTTTTGCCATTATTGTCACCGGCAACTTCTACTACAATTTTCCGGCCGCCATTCAGATTAACCTTGTTCAATGCTTTAATCACGTCCTGTGCCTGATTTTCTGCTACTTCGAAGAAAGAGAAATTCTGCATCAGGTCTATTCGTCCGATGGTAGTACGTTGCTTCTTCATGTTGCGGTTAATCAGTTCTATGATTTGGTTGGCATAGAAACCGTCTGTCTTTCCTACATTCAGGAATAGACGGGTGTATCCTTTTTCTGCTTTACGCTCTGTCTTTTCACGAGCACTGCCATGATCCTTGCGTTCTTTGGAGCCACGTTCGCTGCGACGGTCATTTGTGCTGGGAATTTCTATTTCCGGAGCGTTACTATAGTATTCCAAGAAGCGGTTAAATTCCATTGACACCACGCGCTTTATCAGATCTTCCTTTGAAAGCCATTCCAGTTTACGATAGATTCCGGGTAGGAAGGATTCAATTTCTTCATCGTTTACTTTTACCTTTTCTATGTCATCTATCAATTTAATCAATTGCTGCTCGCAAATTTGTTTACCACTGGGCATCTCACCCATGATAAATTTTTTGTTGATGATTCGTTCTATCTCACGCATCTTTCCTTTTTCGCGAAGGTTGATGATGGCAATAGAAATACCTGTTTTTCCGGCACGTCCTGTACGACCACTACGATGAGTATAGCTTTCTATATCATCGGGCAAGCCATAATTAATGACATGAGTAAGGTCATTTACATCTAGGCCACGGGCTGCTACGTCGGTAGCAACTAAAAGCTGTAAATGGCGTTGGCGGAATTTTTGCATCACTAAGTCGCGCTGGGCTTGTGAGAGCTCACCGTGCAAAGAGTCTGCGTTATAACCGTCTTGTATTAATTTATCTGCAATTTCCTGAGTTTCTTTACGGGTACGACAGAAAATGATGCCATAAATCTGTGGATAATAATCCGCGATACGTTTCAATGCGGCATATTTGTCTTTAGCGTGTACTAAATAGGCTATGTGATTGACGTTTTTACTGCCCTCATTTTTGGTACCGATAGTGATTTCTTTTGCGTCATGCAGATATTTTTTGGCGATGCGTGAGATTTCCGGACTCATGGTAGCCGAGAACATCAAGGTATTCCGGTCTTCAGGAACTTTTTCAAGGATAGCATTTATGCTATCAGTAAATCCCATATTCAGCATTTCATCGGCTTCGTCCATTACTACATCTGTAATCGTTTCTAGTTTGGCAACCTTTCTTTCTATTAGATCAATCAGTCGTCCGGGAGTAGCCACAATAATATGTACGCCTGTTTTCAACATGCGTATTTGGCTTTCGATGGATGAACCACCATATACGGGAAGGATTTTCAGCCCGTCAATGTACTTGGAGTAATCGTTCAGATCGCCTGCAATCTGCAAGCACAATTCGCGTGTGGGGCATAAAATTAGTGCTTGAGGTGCACGGTGCTTTACGTCAACTTTTTGGATAAGCGGCAGACCAAATGCGGCTGTTTTTCCAGTCCCTGTTTGTGCTAGGGCTACTACATCGTTGCCGTTTCCCAATAAATACGGTATTACTTCTTCTTGTACCGGCATGGGATTCTCATATCCCATTTCTTTAATCGCTTTTAGTATTTCCGGGGAAACGCCTAACTCTTCAAATGTCTTCATTTATTTTCAAATATCTAATTCGCTGCAAAGATACGGATAATCATGGGATTATATGGTGCTTATGCAATATTTGTTTTTATCAGTAGTGTATTTTTAGGGAATATTGGCTAAAGCGTGTCGGGAAGTGATAAGAAAATTTTAGGTATAAGGTGAAAATACTCTGCCGGTATGGCAATTGAAATGCTTTATCGGTCAGAGTATCCGGATTAAAGATATGAGAATTTTATGGTATCAGAGTGTTTGTATATGTGGCTGTTTATATTATTCACCTTCTTCTCTATATTCTAAAATATCTCCGGGCTGGCAATTTAGTTCCCTGCAAATAGCCTCAAGGGTAGAGAAACGGATGGCTTTCGCTTTCCCGGTTTTCAATATGGAAAGGTTAGCAGGAGTCAGGTCTATCTTCTCGGCTAAATCTCCCAGCGAAATTTTTCGTTTCGCCATCATTACGTCTAAATTTACTATAATTGGCATAGATCAATTCATTTTGGGTTTATTCGGGTTCTCATCTACTGCGCGCCACCAAAGGGTGTGGCGTTGCGTCAGTTTCTTAAAGGCATACAGACAGAAGCAAGTCCATCCAATGTTGATCGATATCCTCACTATTTTGTTGTCCAACAATGGATGTAACACAAGGAAATAGATGAATGAACTTACAAACAGAGTAGCTATCAGGCAAAGTATCAAATAAAAGATGCTTTTTCTTTTTGAGGGGAAAGTATTTTTTTCTTTCATGGCATTTTTCTTAAATGGTTAAATCCTGTTCTTCTTTCATTTTTGCCCCGATAGCAAATATCTCGGCAAAAAGAATGGGAATTATCACAGCTACCCAGTCGGGAGAATAACCGGCGTAGCTGATGATTTTGTAGCCCGGCAGACTGATTTGCTCAACTGCTGCGTTTCCTACAATCCATTCGTCAACAGCTATGAGGATTTCCAAGCTTGCACTGGTGTATGCAAACCAACGGAGGCGCCGTACATTGGCAGATGTAAATACTTCGCGGCGTGAGATGGAAATGAGCAACCGGATCAATGAGCAGAAACCGATGAGAAAAAGGAATATTCCGGGTATGGCAAGTCCCATGACAAGGATGTGCCAGGCCGATGGCTTGGCATACGTTTCTATTTCAGTCACTGTGTAGGGGAGTGTCCAGTCCACGCGGTTGTTGCTCAGTGAATCGACAGTAGTTTCAGGTAACGGCTCTACATTCAGCTTGACTGAGGTTGCATGATGGGGTATAATGTGGCGTCCAGGCTCATATATTTCCATTGCACTGTTATGTCCATCTTCAAATCCTTTCTTGAAATCTCTCCAATTTTCATCCAATCCTCCAAAGAAGTTTGCAATGATGGCTATAATGGCTATGACACCTAATATTCTGAACTTGTTCATAGTCTGCTCTGTTTTTTTAAATGGTTAAATCTTGTTCTTCTTTCATCTTCAGTCCGATGGCAAATACTTCGGCTACCAGCAATGAAATGAATCCCAGAATGAGAGTCGCATCGGAAAAAGCAAAGGTATAGGAGAACTCGCATCCGTTGAGTTGCAACACTTGCGAAGCTTCATAATTTCCAATCACGATGGTAGCCAGCGTGCAGATAAACAAAAGTATCAATGCCCATCCTAACTTGCGCAGAAACTTCACATTCTTCCAGCTGAAGATATCACCGCGATTGATATTTCTGATCAAATAAAAGAACTGCAACAGGCAGAAAATTCCCGCTATCACCGAAATGAATGAGGCAATCCTGTTTAGTGCATGGAAGGTATCATTTTCTTTCGTTGGCGCCTCTACCATGCTTATAATCGGTATGATAGATGCCTGTTCTCCTGTCCTGACATTGGTTACACTTCCTGTCTTTTCAAGTAGATCGGTAGGAAGGGTGCAAATCATCTTATAATCGGAAATGTGGATATCCTTTCCTTTTTCTACACTTTCGTATCCGGCTTTAAAGGCACTTGTGAAAGAATGGAACATGATGCTCACTGTCGTTGAGGTGGAAAGGAGCAAGGCGATAAGTACGCAGACGCAAAAGAGGTTGAGTTTTGTTTTCATTGTTACATTTATGCTTGTGTGTTAGTAATTTCAGAGGGTGTTCCCGGCTGTGGCAAATGTTTGTTCAGATAGAAATACATGCCGACTAGGATGATTATGGCGGCTGCCAAAAGGATGTAAGTAGGTGTGGCGCCAATCATATCAACCGTTTTTTCATTCAACTCTTCTTGGGTTGATGTAGCCATGGCAATGGTAGCCAGGGAGTTATTTAGAAAATGCCCTATCATTCCCGGTATAATGCTTCCTGTGCGGTAATAAAGCCATCCGAATACCAATCCCAGACAGAAGGCGAAAGGTACTTGCGCCGGATTGACATGGATGAGACCGAAAATGAGTGCTGACAGGAGGATTGCCATACCGGGTCTTTTTCCGGTTTGCAGGAAATGCCCTTCAATGACTCCACGGAACAGCAACTCTTCTACCAGAGGTGCCATGACGGCAATGGCGATGATGCCGAATACATTGCGGCTCATTCCTATGAATGTGTCTTCCACTAGGTTGGGCAGTTCTATGAATTCGCTGGCTACATTGCAGATGAACATGGCTGCTATAATGAAGGGAATACTCAATAAAATGGTTTTTGCAGGTACTTCAGTCCAGCTTGTCTTGTTGAATTGAACGTATTTAAAGTAGATCAGGTGCCAGATCATGGCTATTCCTGCCAGTACCATAACGAGTCCTGTCATAGAGGCTGTATTCTTACCTACGGCATAAGCCAGATTATCATTTTCTGAAATTTCGTTCATCACTTTAATAATTCCCGCCGGAAGTCCTACCAGGAAGGTGAAAGCTAACTGATAAGCGAAGTAATAAAGTACTAATTTAATTGCGCGTCCCATAATAGAATGTTTATTGGTTTAAAATGGATTTGAATTAAGGGGTAGGACGGACTTCCGCATCCGTCCTGAGGGTATCTGTTTCTTTAAGTAAGCATCCTTGGGTTTCTCCTTGGTGCGATCAAAATCATGGTTGTTTTCATCTGGTTGTCTTTTAAATTTGGTTGATTTGTTTTTAGTTCATCAAGTGAGCAATGGCATGTTTGCATGGAACGTACCAATGGTTCATGAATAGGATAAGAAATGCTAAAATAAGGATAATTGTGCTTTTTTGTTGTGCTCTTTGGGCCAGTGGGGTGTTGACAGGAATCTTGGTCAGGACCAGTCTTCCCAAAGCTATTCCCAAAAGCATACCCAAGCCTAATCCTATTTGCGGATATAAAAATCCGACCATCATTCCTATGTACATTCCTATGGTTTGCCACAGGCTGGTCGCATTCTTATTTTGGGTTTGTGTTTCATTCAAAGTTTCCATTACTTTTTGTTTTGTGTGTCGGCCAACAAGTTTGCGTTGTTGCCTTCACGGTAAATACTTTCTTGTTTGTTATGGTTGAAAGTGCTCTCTTTGGCGTTCCATTCAGCGTAGTTGAGTTTGATTTCATAGACTCCGGGAGTTACGGTAAGCAGATAGGCCGGCTTCCACAGTTCCCGGTAAGCATCCCAGCGATAAGCTTTTTTCTCAATTACCTGACCATTTTCATCGTGTTTGTACTCATACTTCAGTTTGCGTGTCAATGTTTTGCCGTCTTCATTCAGTGTGTACACGGTTGTGTTTGTGTCATTCTGACCGTAGATGTACTTTGTGTTTCCTGTTTGTGCGTTTGCTGTTGTTGTACAACTCATCATTACTACTGCAATTGCTGCTAAAACTGATTTTAATACTGACTTTTTCATTTTTACTTCGTGTTTTAATGTTTGTGTTTATTCTTTCTTGTTTCTCGATATTCATTTATCGTTTATCGATATGCAAATGTATATCTTATTTTGATACTACAAAAGAAAAACGAAAAAAAATATCGAAAAACGATAAAAATATATCTTTTTTCGTGCTTTGTAGGATGGAAGTGTATGAAGAAACAGATTTTATGCAAGAAGTGACTGGTATCGGTGAATTAATTCTTCCGATAGCGTTTGCGTTCACTGGCAGGGGCGATTTTGTCTGCCCTAATACATGGAATGAACTGTTTTCGAGCAGGCAAAACTGACTGTAAACGAAGATGTGTAGAAAGAGTAGTTTGAAAGGGGGAAGGCTGTACAATGCTCCCTTGTATTTAGAGAAGAATTCTGGCCGTTTTTTCCCGGTCTTTATGCATTTGGGCAATGAGTGCATCTATAGTGTCATATTTTTCTTCAGGGCGAAGATACTTTACGAACTCAATGCGCATTTCTTTGTGGTAGATATTCTCCGAAAAATTGAGGATGTTCACTTCAATACTTAAATTGTTGCCGTTATTGATAGTAGGGCGGTGTCCTATGTTCAACATTCCTGCCCATTTTTTTCCTTCCACATATACATATACTGCATAAACTCCTTCCGAGGGAATTAACTTGTCGCTACAATCCACTTGCAGGTTAGCTGTAGGGAATCCTATTTTTCTGCCTACTTTGTAGCCATCTACCACTGTTCCATCCAGATAGTAGTTATACCCCAGGAATTTGGCAGCCTGACTTACTTCACCTTCTTTTAATAGTTGGCGGATGACTGAAGAGCTGATTTTGCCCTCTTTGTCTGTGTAAGCTCGCGCGCGTACTATATATATGTTCAGTTCCTCACCATAACGGCAATAATCTTCAAAATTTTCACTGCGGTTGTGACCGAAACGATGGTCGTAGCCTATAACTAATGTATGGATATTGAACTTGTTACGTAGCAACTGCATAAACTCTCGAGCCGAAAACAGTGAAAGTTCCTGTGTAAAAGGGAGAAGAAAGCAGTAATCTACTTGCATCGTTTCCAATAATTCGAGTTTCTCTGTTGGTGAAGAAAGTAATTGCGGACGATAAGCGGTTTGTATCACTTGTCTGGGATGTACAGGAAAAGTGATCAATGCAGAATATAACCCATCCTTGGCAGCGACCTCTTTTACTTGATTAATAAGAAAGCGGTGTCCGCGATGCACTCCATCGAAGAAGCCGATAGTGGCAACTGAAGGAGGCAATGTTTGATGGTTTATATCTGATATTATTTTCATTATTCAAAAAGTGAACTTAAATCTTCTCCAATATGGTAATGATAGGACTGTATGCCAAGCGATATTGCTGCCTGGCAATTGATTGCCGAGTCATCTATAAAAAACGTTTCTTCGGGCAAGATGTTTGCTTCTTTCATCATTTGCTCATAAATGTCTTTTTCCGGTTTGGCCTTGTGCATTTCAAAAGACAGAAAAATATCTTCAAAAAAGTCATTTACACGGAATCCCCGATAACAGAACATTTGCTCACAGGCATAATCCCAATGTATCCGGTTGGTATTACTAAGCAGGTAAACCATATAATGTTCGCGTAACTTTAGCAATAAGTCCAGCTTTTCACGAGGAATATCAAGTAGCATCAGGTTCCACATATCATCAATTTCATGGTCGGACAGGGCTTCGCTGACCTCCTTACGAATGGCTTTCCGGAATTCTTCCGGGCTGATTTCACCCAATTCAAATTGGGAAAAGAAACCTTTTCCCCTGAACTGGCATGCCTGTTTCTCTATATCTCGAAATCCTGCTTTACGAAAAGCATTCAGGCAATTGTCAAAATCCAGATTTATTAATACTCCTCCTAAATCAAAAACGACATTTTTAATCTTACTGTCCATAACTCTTTATGTGCTTTATTCTCTTTTTTAGTCTTTTTTCTGTATTCGTTTTATCCAACGGTAGATTTCACCAATCCACAATACGAATGACGTTCCTGCGATAATATAAACCCAAGTCATGAAATTCATAGGTTCGGTACGGAACACTTTACCTCCGAACTCGACAATCAGAATTTGTCCGACTAAAATAATGATAGCCACACTTAGCATACCTAATGCATGACGGGAATCCTTGAATACAGAATGGTTGGTCCCGAAAACACTGGCATTAAATAGATTCCAGAATTGCAGCATCACGAAGATCGTGAAGAATTGCGTCAAAGCTTGTCCTACTAAATCTGCTGGCATCTGTTTGATAATGACAATTAATGTCATCAGTATGGCAAGGAAGCAGAAGCCTACACCTAGTATATTTTTACGCATGGCTTTAGTGATGATGAAATCATCGGTCTTGCGTGGCTTTTCATTCATGACGTCTGCACTGGGGGGAATAGATGCTAAGGCCATGGCGGCAAAAGTGTCCATAATAAGATTTACCCAAAGCATTTGTGTTACGGTCAGTGGTAGTTCTGTACCAAAGAAAGCCCCTAATAAAACACTGGCTAATGCGACTACGTTGATAGTCAGCTGGAATACGATGAAACGCTGAATGTTTTTGTAAAGAGAGCGTCCCCACATTACTGCGGTAGCGATACTGTGGAACGAGTCATCCAATAGGGTTATGTCACTTGCTTCCTTGGCTACTGACGTACCGGTTCCCATAGAAAGACCTACTTGAGCGTGATTCAGTGCAGGAGCATCGTTTGTTCCGTCTCCGGTTACTGCTACTACGGCTCCTTTTTGCTGTAACAGTTGGACCAGACGTTGCTTGTCCATAGGACGCGCACGACTCATTACTTTCAAGTCAAGTACGCGGTCCAGAGCTTCTTCATCGCTTAATGCAGCAAACTCTACCCCTGTTATGCGGTTCCGGTCTGTATCTTCAGGTTTCCATAGCCCTATTTGGCGGGCAATTTCGGTAGCTGTTCCCGGGGTGTCGCCTGTAACAATTTTCACACCGATACCTGCCGACTGACATTTCTGTACGGCTTCCGGTACATCCGGACGAATAGGGTCGCTGATAGCTACGATACCTAGGAAAATCATATTCCCTTCATTGACTAGTTCGGCACAATCGTTACCGGAGTCTTCGGGGATAAATTTATAAGCTAATCCTAAAGTACGCATTGCCTTGTTCTGATAGGCCAGCAGATCGGCATTGTAATGAGCCTGTTCCTCGGAAGAGAGGTTGCATTTTCTCATCACAATTTCGGGAGCTCCTTTTATATAGAGTACCTTTTTCTGCTGGATAGGTGAATCTACTAATGTAGCCATATACTTACGTTCTGTAGAGAAAGTAAGTTGATTGATAACTTTTGCATTTTCACGTAATTCCAAATAGTTCTTGCCCTGTTCATTTAGCCAAAGCAATAAGGCTATTTCAGTAGGATTACCTACTCCGGATGGTTTCTTGTTTTCTCCTGTTTCTTCAAGGAAAGCTGTGGAGTTGGCACTGATCCCTTCAGCTATTAAATCTGCTTTGGTGGCATCAAGTTTCGCTTCATGTACCTGCATCAGGTTTTGTGTCAATGTACCTGTTTTGTCGGTGCAGATCACAGTAATGGCCCCCATTGTTTCACAAGCATGCATTTTACGTACCAGATTATTGGTTTTCAGCATACGGCGCATATTTAGTGCAAGACTTAAGGTGACACTCATCGGTAAGCCTTCAGGAACGGCTACTACAATTAAAGTGACAGCCA
>ENA-OURJ01000903-OURJ01000903.1-human-gut-metagenome-genome-assembly--contig:-NODE-903-length-14735-cov-3.21124_pt1 | contig 14735 bp, 10 predicted proteins | sample MGYA00242096_ERZ508981 | MGnify/ENA primary metagenome ERZ508981 (study PRJEB26280, sample SAMEA2531404) | human gut metagenome | biome: human gut; feature: human-associated habitat; material: faeces... | reverse complement strand
CTTTCGGGAAATCGATATATGGGTTTGCATAATATGGTTTTGCTTGCTGTTTGATTGTCTGTCATTGATATATAGTGTTTTATGTAAATGTCGCTTTTGCCTGGTTTATTATGATTTTGATTGATCTTTACTTTCATGAAGTATATATGTTACCGAGCTGGCACTTTAATTAAGACTCATAAAGAATCTTTGTGAAATTGATAAGTAATTAGAAAACAGAGATTTATTTGAGTTTCGTAGGCAGATATCGTTTAATCATTTTTCTTTAGAAATCTTTTTTCTGAGACTTTTGTTACCTGTTTGTTACTTGTAACGAAATAATGTCTATATTTATAACTAATAACATGCAAACAAATAATATGAAAAAAGAAGTAAGGATTAAAGAACCGGTTAGAATTAGAACCAAGTGTCTGTCGAATGGTTGTGAGTCTATATATTTAGATATATATATAGATGGAAAGAGACAATATGAGTTTTTAAAGTTATATATAATACCTGAGCATACGCGGGAAGACAAAGATTTAAATCAGAGTACTATGAAGCTTGCTAATGCGGTGAAAGCTCAAAGAATTGTAGAATTGCAGAATGGAATATATGGCTTTAACCATCAAAAGGAGAAAAAGGATATAACACTGATAGACTATATAAAGTATTTGGCAGACAGGGATATAGAAAAAACTTCAAGAAAAGTGTCTATGTATACTTTGATATATCATCTCCAGCGTTATGATAAATTAGGTATTAAGCTTAGGCAGATAGATAAAAAGTATATACTCGGCTTTATTGAGTACTTGAAAACTGCAACTCAGAAGCATTGCAAAAGTATAAAGCATATAAATGCCAATACTCAGGTATATTATTATAAAGTTTTTCATTATTGCCTTAATAGTGCCATAATTGATGAAATTATAATCTCAAACCCGATGGATAAGATAAAAAAAGAAGAAAAGCCTAAACGTAAAAGAACCGAAAGGGCCTTTTTAACTATTGATGAAGTTAAAACATTATCGCAAACAGATTTTCATAATAAGACTTTGAAGAGGGCTTTTCTGTTTAGTTGTTTTTGTGGGTTGAGACATAGTGATATAGTGGCACTTACATGGGGAAATCTGAAAAAAAATAAGATAGGGAAAATAGAATTGCATATGACACAACAGAAAACTCAGGAAATCCTTTCGCTTCCTTTGAGTAATGAAGCTTTAAAACAACTCCCAGTCCGTGGGAAGGCTCAGGATACAGAGAAAGTATTCAAAGGACTGATCAGTTTAGGAAGGACTAATGAGATATTGCCAAGATGGGCTGCTAAAGCCGGCATTCAAAAACATATCACGTTTCATTCGGCAAGACATTGTGATTTATCCTTTCCTCTGAAAATGAATAGATTGCAAAGCATTATTCTTGATAGGTAACGATTTAGAAACGAGCGAGGCTCTGTATTATGTCTTGTTTTGCACTAATCAAAAGAACACTTTTCTTAAATGCAAAGGTAATATTATTTTTGAGAATTGAGAGGCTCAAAAATAACTATTAAAGATTTTTTAGCGCCCTCGAACCCATGAATGCATTTTTTATTTGCTTGCGGATATTTATCGAAAGTATTTCTTTAGTATTGTTTCTCCTATAGCTATGGTTTCACGTTTATTTTTTCCCGTTGTTTGAATTACCATCCCATATCCTGCATCTGTTCCTACTAATCTTATGTGTATTTTACCATCATCAAAACATTCTTCTATAAAATTCTTTCCACTTGGATTAAATTCCAAGGAATTGATAGCAGATATAATAAAATCACAATTACGTAATCGATTCCATAATGACACCAATTTATCACTACCGTGGTCGTCTCTAAATTTACACGGTTTCTTTTCTGGCAATATATTGCATTTTTTAAGATTTAAAGGCGTTCGCTGTTCTATGAATAAATGAATGGCTTCAATCTCAGATGATTCTGGCGAAACAACATTCAACACTTGTCCTGTTTTTCGTTCATCTTGGATATTTCTGATTGTATAAGAAGATTCTTCCCATTTAGAATGGGTACAAAGAGAAATCACTATAGTGTCAAGCAAATAAGCCGCGGTGAATCCTTCTCCCACGCACCAGGCATCGTTGACTTTTACTTCAAAATCTTCATTTACATATCTCTCTTCTGCCTGTGTATCTGAATCTAAATAAGGATTTCGAGCCGTTGTAAGAATCAGATTAAACAAGGTTCTGCCATTCGGGTCATTGCGAAGATCAAATATACTTCGCAAGTTTTCCTTGTCTAAAGACGCAATGCCATGTTCGTATCTAATACCATTGAATCCTTTTGTTTTCAACGCTTTTATAGTCTTTGCGTAATTTGAAAATATCAGAAATGAATTTTCGTTATTATCCTTATCAAGAAAACTCAATTCATTAAAACAGACTTGTCGATTGAAAGAATCCATGTGATATACTTTATATTAATTTCATCAATTGATTTTCCCATTCGTCAATGAAATCTTGCGGATAATCGCTCAACTCTCCATTAACTCCTATCTTTATCTGATTATTTATAGTGTAACTCTGATCCTTTTCAATTTTTTTACTAAAATAGTTAATACAAACCTGTTTAGGACATATGATTTTTTCTTTTACAGCCACACGTAATCCATTTACAATATGGTCACTATGAGTTTCGACGAATAGTTGAATGCCAGCAGTAGCGCATCTTGCAATTAATTCTCCCATTTTAGCCTGCCCCTTGGGATGAAGATGCGCTTCAGGATTTTCTATGATAATCAATTTATGAATACCACTTAAGCATGCGATAACGACAGGCAGTATATAGGATATACCGAAACCAACATTTGTAGGGCGGAATAGATTTGTTGATATCGTGTCAGTTTGAAACCCATAAGATACGACGACTTTATCTATTTGAGGTAATTCCTCTGTCGTAATATTGATTCCTGGACTTATCACTTTCATCCATTCTTGAACTTGGTCTAATAATTTATTTGAAGAAGCGGATTTAAGGCACATTGATTCTGGAACAATTAGGGAATCACCATACATTGACAAAAAATGCGCTGCAAGTTCTCCATGGATGCCTATTGTGTGGTTATTCGTCACTTCGTCATACGACATTTCATATGCGGTTGCTGGAGACATTCGTTCTGCATTCAAAAAAACAAAATCAGTCGTAAATAGAGGTTGATTAAATATCTCCGAATCCACATGATATTCTGTTTGATTGAGGACATCGCTTTTCGCAGAATACATGTAACTTACATTTAAAGAATCTTCTTTTTCATCCTTGCCTTTCGCAAAACCAAGATTAAAGTGGATTTTTTCGGTTTCTGCAAAATTATATAGAGCATCTTTACCACGCCCTATCTCAACCATACTCCCATTTAGACTTAATTGCTTTAATCTAGATTTCTTACTTTGGCGAAGAAGTAACAAGGATTGTATAACTGTTGATTTTCCCATCCCGTTCAACCCCATAAATAGATTTAAAGAGGTCGGAGCAAGCATCAACGATTTGATGGATTTAAAATTGTCTATATTAATCTTTGTAATCATTGGATAGGCATTTATATAAAATTTCATGAACTTTATTGTAACGATAGTTTACTCTTCCTTTATCGCCTGTCGCCGATGTTATAGCAGCCACAAACGTATCGTCACTATTCATAAGCTTGATAAATTCCTGAAAAATATCATTTTTACGTGAAACTGCGCGTTTGTGTTCTTCCATCGAAAGATTTGCCAATTCTACACTCCATACTTCAAAAAGTGCTTTGTTTATAGGTTTTCTTCTTTCTTCTGTTGAATATACCTTTCGGAAAGCCCATTTATTAAATATGATTTTTGATAATTTCATAGCTTGATCAAAAGCAGTTAATATATTATCAAGTTCAGATTCTGTTTTTGTATTAAGTTGCGCCATTGATGAAGTCATAAAAGTATCAAGATCAGGCTTATATCCTTTGGAACCATTCAGATAAAAAGCAAGAAAGCGAGTAACGAATTCTCGGTCAAGCATCCGATCGGTAGCAATAACATTTTGCGTTGCTTCTTTAAAGGATTCAAGACATGCTAATTTTGCAACAAATTTAGAGGGGATACCTTGGTTCAATGCATGTCTAATTTCTTGTGGTTCTAAGACAAGCCCTCCTGTATTGATTCGTTTAAAAATATTAAACTTAACATCAGCGGGTGTGCCTGGATTGATAATGTATGCAACAATCTCTGTTTCCTCTATCATTCTACGATAGTTACGCGGAAGTTCCGAAAAGGTTTTGCCACTAATATTTTCCAAAAATTCAAGACCTTGCAATCGTAGACTTTCATCAACCACAAAGTTCTTTATGGCAGAAAGACGTTGCAAACCATCAACAACAAGCCATTTTTCATCTTCTGTTCCATCAAAATAGAATGCTGGCAACGGAAGTTTAATAAGCATAGATTCTATCAATCGGCTTTGTTTATCAGGTGTCCATAAATCACCTTTACGTTGGAAATCCGGAGCCATATCTATTTCGGATTCTCGTATTCTCTTAATAATGTTATCAAGAGACATTGTCTTGCTTTTTATATTGATTTCCTTTGGATTAAAAGGTTTTTCAATAGGGGCATCAGAATCATTCGTAGATACAGAAGACTCCTCTTCAACTTTGTATGATTGAAGAAATTCTTCTGCTTCATGTCGTTTTTTTAATTCCTCTGCATCAGAAGGTATAATGTATTGACAATCTATATCCATAGTACTTATTTTATGCCGCAAAGATAGCGAAATTCAGCGAATTACGGGTTATGTTTGTTCACATTTGTACTTCAATCCATACTCTTTCCGCTTTTTATAGAGTGTTTCCTGTAAAAAGTGAGCCACAACGACACAATTACCGTTCCAATATGTATTCTTTTAAGACCATAGGAAATTCCCAATCGTCTTTGTGCAAATTATAAAAGCCGAATGCTTGTTTTTGAATAGTGTTTAGGGCATTTGTTTTACTTTTACGAGCATCTTCATATTGCTTTCTTTTGGCAGCAGCATCAGATACACGAGGAATGGATATGCCTGTTGAATTATCATTACAGGAACGGCACCGTTAACAAGGGCAAGCACAAATTTACAGGTTTCTGAATCCACCTTGGCTACATACACTGCCGTTATAGCATTAGCAATAGACAAAGCTCGTTTTGAGTTAGATACTATTCGATACTCATTTTCTTCTCGCCATGTGCTTTGTTTAGTAAAAAAGAATCTTAATTGATTATCGACAATCCATTTTTCTACGTCGTTTCTTGTGGATAAATCAGCTGGGACATCTATTGAAGTAGCAACATTTTCCTCGTAAGATATTGGAGCATGTAAGCAACCATCACTTAAAGGCAGTTTGTCAAAATCTAATTCAATACAGACACCGGTAGTTTTATCTGCGTAGTACCCCCACATCATCGAGGACATACAACCTTTAAGATAACTATCGTAATCCATTGTAAGGCTAATTTGTTTATAAGCATAACGCCCAATGGCACCAGCCAATGGAAGTTTCTGCGGATTCAAAAAGTTCCATTGGACAGTTTGCTCGATTAAATCATTAACCTTGCGTACATCAGCAAAGAGTAACTCTTTTGAGAGCCAAATTTTTACAAATGTATCAAACGAAGTAAAATGATATAAGTGTTTCCGCTTTTCTTTATCTGTAAGTGCTTCACCGGGATATTTACCATTGCAAGTCCATGTTGGCATATTGTATATTATATAAGGTGTGTTACTTTGATTTTCTTATAATTTTTACCGGATAATCCGAGACCAGCGAGAGTGGTGTCTTTGATGATAAGCTCGCCTTTCTGCAAGGATGTAATCTCGCTCTTGATTTCCTGAAACTCACGACCGCTCACACCGAACAGGTCTTTGATAACGCCGTCGGCTATACTCTGTTGCTTCATGATGAGCGGATATTGGGCGTTGGCGTAGAAGTCGAAATGCTTGCTCTTGAACTGATCCATATTCTGCGTAGCGAGAATAATGGAGAGACCCTTGTCTCGGCCAACGGCAATAAGACGTTGCAGCGGCTTATTGTCAAAGTCGAGCATATAGTGGGCTTCGTCAATGATAGTGAAGTGGCGTATCTGTACGCAGTCTTCACTGACAACCTGTCTCGGAAGTTGGTCATATATATTGTTCAGCTTCGAGATGACAAAGTACACGATAGCCTTGGCAATCGGGCCGTCTTTGGGGAACTGGTGCATATCTACGATGAAACATTCATCAGTAAGGCAGACCTTGTCTGAATCTTCAAATAGACGGTTGCGCACCAATTGTTTGAGGATAGACGAAATGCTGTCATCCTTGTCAGCATTCTGCATCAGAGCCTGATACTCTTTGAGCATCAGCTCAAATGTTATAGGTTTACCCTGCGTTTCCTTATATGCGTTGACGATAGCCTCGCTGAGTCGGTTGCTCATGTTTGCGCTGAGAACGCCTCGGTCAATAGCACAAAGAGCATTGGCCATTTCGGTAGAATACAGGTTGATTTCGTTGAGCGGTCTGCCAGAGAAGTCCTTGAAGGGGCTGAAAGGCAACGGCTCTTTGACCGGGTCAAGAATTGAGGAACGGTCAACATCGAACAAAGCGAGCCAACTGTTATTGGCAATATCCGAGAACTCGCCCTTGTAGTCGAACAGGAGGAAGTTCACGGGATAAGGCGAGTCAGTGGAGATATTGCGGAACTGCTGAATTATCACTTTGAGCAGGTTCGTTTTGCCGGAGCCGGTAGAACCTGCGATGATGATTTGCGCATTGGTAACACTGCGACCGTTGATGTCGAGCGTCGCCTCGACATTATCGGAATACTCGCCGATAAGAAGTTGAAGAGCAGGAACGGTATCTGTGGAGCGACCACCGCGAGTTTCTGCATACAGGAAAGAGTTGAGGTTGTTGTCCTCCATCAGATATTTCAGACCGCGATAAATTTCCTGCGCCACAATACGAGCGACAGTTCGAGAATTGCGCCAATCAACATCGCAGTCTTTGTAACGGAGTTTCAGGAGAGCGGAAAATAGCGACCGTTTGTTGTCTTTGGTGAAGAAACTTGGCTGAATACGCTGGCTTGTCTTACTCAGTTGAATATCCGAAAGGTTATCAACCGAGCGTTTGTCAGTGAGGTTAAGGCTTGCGATTAAGCAAATGCGCATAACCTTATTCAACGTCAGTATTACTGATTTACCTTGTCCTAACTGGCGCGAAAGGTTAATCTTGTTTTCCAAGATTTCTTTCAGCGGCAGAATATCCTCGATTATGTTTTCAGCCTGTGTGAGGTTGTCTAATACTACTTCCATTGCTTAATCGTTGAGTTGGATTCCGAAATAACCGTCCTCGACGGTGGTGTTCTGAGCCTCGATGTTTCGTTTGAGCGTGTATGAGCGCGAGACGAAAGCCTCGATTTTTCGATAGTCGCTGTCCTTGCGTATCTCCGAAGTTGTGCAAAGAAGAATAGTCTGGTCGGCGAGCGTGGGGAAATACTCATCCATAAGCACGTCGCGGCTTTCTTCATCAAGCACACCCATCACCGTGTCAATCATAACAGGAGGATTATAGTCGCCGAGGTTGCGGAGCACTTTCAGGAGCACCTGAATAAAGATTTGCTTCGAGGCAGCATTAAGCTGATTGAGCGATATTTCATTTCCTGCCTTGTGGAACAGTCGGATATTGAAATCCTGCATATTGTCTGACAGTTCGACACGCGAGATATATCCCTTGTAAGATATGAGCAGCTTGTTAAGCTGTTCGCGCATATCTTCCTCAATCTTTTCTTTCTTGCGGCGGAGTAACGAGTTAACAACGTCGTCAAAGAACGGTTTAAGGACAACGAGCGTGTCATATTTGATGTCAGGTTCCTGCTGAATCTGAACGTCGATATTGTGGATTTGGCGTTCAAGTTTCTTGATGACAGCGGCTCGCTCGTCATATTCTTTTTTCAGAATTTCGAGACGCTTCTTTGCATCCTCAAATTCCTTGATGATTGTTGCGTTGCCACCCACGAGGCTGCCTTGGAGTATATTGACCTGACGAGTTTGGTTTTCAAGAAGATCCAAACGAGTCTCAACATCTTTGTGCATTCTGTCCAGTGTGATGAACTCGTTGACGGCGTTCGCCTTGACGAGGTCCTGCAGGGCTTCAAGCTCCAAATCATCAAGGAAAGCGTACTTATCTACGCTCTGCAACTGCTTCTGCGACCGCTGCACATAATCTACAATAGCCTCTGAATCCACATCATCGGGACAGAGGACTTTGCTCTTCATGTAGGAGATGATTTTCGCGGTAACATCCTTGATTTGTTCCAGAGAAAGCTGTCCTTGCTGTTCCTGCGACAGAGATTTTTTATGACGCGAGATAGCATCAATTTCAGGAGTGATGCCTTCTGCGAGCTTCGGGAAGAATATGTTGATTTCGAGCGTTTCAACAACGGACTTGAGCTGCGAGTTATAACGAGTGGCAAGGTCGTTGGTTTCCCGGATGCTTTGCTCCAGTCCGTCGATTTTACGTTGCGTTTCGGTATCGTTCTTCACGCCCTCTTTGGCTGTATCGTAGCTTTCCTGCATAGCGACGATGAGCTTATAGCATTTATCCTGTTCTGCGAGATTGATTTCTTGCTGAGTTTCAAGGTCTGCCTTTTGAGCGCAGAGTGAGTTGTACTCGTCCTGCTCCTGCTGGGCCTCAAGGCGGCGAGCCGCCCATTCCTGCTGAACGTGTTCTGAGGCACGTTTCATTTGCAGGTATTTGTTGAAGCCCATCACGCTCTCGATATTTTCACGGATAATCTGAGCGAACACGTTTTCTTTGAGAAGTTCGCTCGACTGCATGGCATCGAAAAGAAAATACTTCGAGAGTTCCTGCGGCAGGTTGGCTTTGATAATCTTGTTGACCTGCTGCTCCTGCTCTGCGCGTATAGCCATAGGCGTAGCCGTGCCATAGACAAATGGTGTTCCGTCCATATTGAGCGAAACGCTTTCAACTGGCATATCGCTTGGATTAAGAATATATGTGCGTTTCAGCACATATTTCTTTTTCTGACCAAGCACCAGTCCCTCAAATGTAAGTTCGAGGGAGATTTCGGGCTTGACAGTACCGATTGCTCCGTTGTTTAGCAGTTCTTTGAAGTGCTCTTTGTCTTTGATTTTCAAGCCATACAATGCACCACAGATTGCCTCGAACAAGGTGGTCTTACCGCCGCCGTTCATACCGCCAATAAGAATAATCGGGCGGTCGCTCTTGACCGACAAATCAAGGTCAAGCGACAGATAGGTCTTATAATTGCGTATCTTAATGTTCTTGATAATCATTGCTGCCGAATAAGTTGGATAGCGTCGCTAATAACTTTCTCGGCGTCGCTGTCGAGCATTTCGATTTTATCAACCTTTGAGGCGTGATACTTGCGGAGGATTTCTTCGCTGAGCCAGTCAAAGTCGATGTTGTGCTTCTCGCAAAGAGACTCGATTAGGTCGAGGTCTTCTCTGCGTATGCCATAGTGCAGGAATTTTTGGTCTAATCCTTTTGCCATAGGTTAGAGATATAATTGAGGGTCAAAAATGTCCCAGTTAGTTGTATCGGAAGTGCCGAGTTTCAAATCGAGCGGTGCAGGCGAATAAACCCAGTTCCCGTGATTGTCGGGAACGATAACGCCGCCATGCAGTCGCTTCTTTTTGTTTTCCTCAGAGTGCATATAGTCGTAGAGTGCATTATGCTTATACGGTGCCTCCGGGTCGCTGTTCTCTGTCTTGGTGTCAAAAAGGAATATGTCGCCGTTCTTCATGCGGATTATGTAGTCCACATAGAACAGAGCCTTTTCGCCTTGCGAGTTGGTATAGCCTATTGAATAGTGGGCTTTACCCTGGTCGCCGTTTTTATACCACCACTCAATAGCATTCTTGTTTTCTTCGAGGAATACTTCAAAGTCGTGTTCCGTGAACGATGAGTTGTTGTAACGCATAAATGGCAGAAGTGCGTGGTCTGCCATTTCGGGATGCTCGGTAAATGAGTCTATGGGATAAGCTCGTTCAGCAGGAAGCGACCAGTCGTAGTGCATAAAAGCACGGCGTTTTGCTTTCATCTGACGAATGCGGAGGATTTCTGCATACTTTTGAATTGCCTTGGCAATCACTCGCTCAAACTTCGGGCGGTTATGATGCACATTGTCATTGGAGAGTATAATCTTCATGGCATCATACTCGAATACCTCAAAGAGTTCTTCCATAACATCTTTGAGGCATCCGGCCAATGTCTTGACACTGCGTTGCTCGAAGTCGTTGCCGAGCAGTTTCTTGCAGAACGCGAGGAACATCTGCGTCAGGTCGGCAACATTGAATATATAGGAGGCTTTTGACTCAATGAGCTTCTGTCCGATTTCGCCTGTCATTTCAAGGTCGCGGACAACATCAATGCTGACGTTCTTAACGGCAAAGTTGATGTTGCGCTGAGTCTTAGCGGCCTGTATGTTCTTATAAGTTACGCTTGTAGTATCAACCTCCCAGTCAGTTTCTTCCCCCTCACCGAAAAGCATTTCTTCGGTGAACAGCGAAAGTTGCTGACTGCTTAAATCCCATTCGGTAACGAATGTATCTTTCAATATCCTCTTAAAGTCTGTACCGAGGCGGTTTCGGTCAGACGATAGACGCTCACTGTATTCAGAATCAAGCACTACGTTGTTAATACCTGTGCGACGGAAAGCCACGACATTAGATGAGAGATAGTCCATATCGTCCTTGACGATTTCAACCATCTCTTTCGACAGGTTGGTATAGACGTAGCCTTGATTCAGACGTTGGTCGGTGTAATACTTTTGCTCCGGCATACGGAGAATACGTCCGACAGTCTGTGCCGAAAACTGGAAACTTCCGATTGTGCGGAAGATGAGCAAGACAGCGGCACGGGGGCAGTCCCATCCGAGAGCGATAGCCTGCTTGAAAAGCAGAGCCTCGGTCGGGTCGTTGGGCTGCTCTATTGTATTGAGGTTGTCAGTCTTTTCGCCCGACAACCAAATAGCGAGTTTGCCGTTGGCAACTGTAATGCCGTAGGCTTCGAGCGCAGCCAAGATGTCGTTCTTTACATCGGTATCATCTTTTGTCAACTTGTCGCTATCATCATTGGGTAGCTGAATAAGCAGCAGCGGATTGATATTAACTCCGAGGTCTGCGTATGCCTTGGCAAGTTCCTCGCGTTTCTGTATGCCGAGCCAAAGGAGGTGCTGATTGAGATTGCCGTGTGGGTCGTTGAAGTTAAGTGCCGGATTAAGGATGATGTTTTCCTTAATCATTTCTTCTTCAATGACCTTTTGGCGAGGCACCGTTACGCGCTCCTCCCCGACGGTGTCGGGAGTAGCGGAGATGCGGATTTCAAGTTTTGGGTTGATTTCACGCAGCACTTTCTCAGACTTCTTGGCATTCTTGCCGCCGAACTGGTGCTCCTCGTCGATGATGACAATGATAGGCACACCGCGTTCCTCCTGAGTTATAGCTGTAATATCATAGAGAGATTTTGAGGACTCGCCACCACGCACCAACAGATTGCGGTCTTTGTTGATACTTTCCCAGTTAACGAAAAGAATCTGTCCCGGCTGAATGCCCTCCGACTGTTCGAGGTCGTCGAACATTACAGGCTTCAGTGCGCAAGTCTCGTCAAAATAGTTGGAGAGCTTGAAGTAGCTCTGCTCATGCAGTTTGTTGGGGGCAATCCACATATATGCAGCTTCAGTGAATGGTGCATCGGGACGTTCGCGCAGCTCCTCGTCGAGGCGACAGAGCATTTCCGAAGCCATGATTGTTTTGCCGGAGCCTGTGGGCGATTTGAAAACAAGTGTATGGCGGCTACCGTTAAGGCTGAGCAGGTCGATGGACTTGTTTACAAGCTCATCAATGGCTTTCTGCTGATATTTTATCTCTTTCATAGGTTGCCTCCTTCCTGATCGTAACCGTTATTGAAGTCGATAGTACCGTTAGATGTAGTCTCGATTTCTTCCTCAACGATGATTTCTTTCACGAGTTCATCAACTGAGAATTTGGGTTTGCGTTTCGGCAGCACTTTCTTGTATGCGTTATAGATAGCGTCGGGAAGTGCGCAGAGTGTCACATGGTCGCTGACCTCAGCGAAATCTGCCTCGTATGGGTCGGAGCCGTAGCTGAACACATACACCTTGATTTTACCCTCTCCGGGCATCTCCTTTATGATGTTTACGATGAACGGTATAGCCTGTTCATTATAAATCACGAGCATCCGCTTGTCTCCATGCTCAAAATACCGGGCGAAATTTGCGTTGAATTTGCGACCGCCAAACGGAGTTTCTGTATAAAGGTCGTTCTTGATGCAAAGCAAACCTGTGGATGCTTTCACAAGTTCACGCATATTCTTGTTGGTGCGTTCCTGCGGCAACAACTCTGTGCGGTAATAGCGGAGATTATTGTCGGAGAGTCCTGCCACATCCTCGCCCTTGGGCGTGGTGTAACCGTTGATGACGCGCTTGTTACGCTCGTAAGTTACATTCTCGCAAATACCGTTCTCATTGTTGGTACAGAGAATACAGGTACGCTTGCCGCCATCCTCGGCATTGAGCTGCATAGTGGCGTGGAGTGTCGTACCACTGCCAGCGAAGAAGTCGAGAATGGTGGCATTTGGTCTATCGTAGCTATTGGCTAATATCAGTTTCGCCACCAAATTAACTGGTTTGGAATATGAAAATGGCTTATCTCGCTGAAAAATTTCTTTTAAGTTTTCATACGCATCTTCATTCGTTGCGTTACATTCACGTCCATCAATGAAAGAAGGGAAAGCCTTTATTGATTCATTATTGTGGCGAATAACACGGACTTGAAAATTCTTTGTGTTAATAAGAATTTCCGTTCCGTTAGCAATTTCAGCGTCAAGGAAATCTTGTCCCCATACAAAAGGCGCTTCAATTGTGAAATCAGTAATAATTTTACCGTTTAGTACGGTAACGTCATTAAGTAACTTGCTTGCACTTGAACCTTTCCCGTACAATCCAGCCGGATAAGTACCATTAGGTAACTTTGATTTTACTGTATTTGCCTTAAAATAAAGAGGTTTAATTGAGTTTGTCCTTTTAATAATTGGTTGAGATTCTGAGTTACTTGGACGACCACCAAATAAATGAATATCATTTGATTTGCTATAAATAAGGACATACTCGGTAAGGGAAACAAGTTTGTTTGAAAGGAATGAACCTTTTCTTTTCTTAAACCAGCATACATTCCCGACAAACTTGCCTGAGAAAACATCATCGCAAAGCAGTTTCAGTTGAGCCTGTTCATTATCGTCAATAGAGATAAAAATGACTCCATTCTCCGAGAGAAGATTACGAGCAATTTTTAAGCGTTTTGCCATAAAAGAGAGCCACGTACTATGACGGAACTCATTTGCAGCATCTATGTACTTATCGTTATACATGAAATCTTCGTGTCCCGTGTTATACGGCGGATCAATATAGATTACATCGATTTTCCCGGCGTGAGTGTATGAAAGAGCGGTGAGTGCTTCGAGGTTGTCACCCTCAATCAGTATATGATTGGGGACGTCGGGATTGTCGGAGATAATTGCGCGGTCTGTGACTTCGCGCAATACTGGTAACTCGGTTTCGAGACGCTTCTCCACGTCTTCGGGTTTATCCTCCCACACCAAGCCGTATTTCTTCTGCGTATGGAGCAATTCAAGCAACGTGGACTTATCCTCGTTGCTTAAACCATCAAGGGCTTGTATTTTTTGAGCAAGTTCTGTCTTATTCATAAATTAGAATTTGCTCCGTCGCTTGCAAAGAGACGGAGCAAATTCCTTATATCATTGATATTGAGCTACATTTTGGTCTTTGGTAAATGTATTCGCAAAACATCTGATACTTCTTGCAAAACAAAAGCATAGCAATAAGTGAAGATTTTCAGCGTTTTATGACTTAAAAATCATTATTTTGCGTAATTTTGCATTATAATATCCGTCTCTTTGCAAGCGTTGGATAGATTTGCTAAACATTCACGGCTTCACAGCAAATCCAGTATTTTCTTATTGGCTTTATCCACTACAGCGGTATCCAACGATGCGAGATAAATCTGCGTAGTGTTCTCGGAATCATGTCCCATGCCCTCGCTGATGACAGAGATGGGTACATTACGGCTTTTGGCGACGCTTGCCCATGAATGCCGTCCGACATACATTGTCAAGGGTATCGGCAAGTCTAACTGCTTCCCGATTTTCTTCAGCAAATGGTTTACCCGGTGAAGTTCGTTGGCATATTGCTTCCGATAATCCTCGTTTCGTTTGGTGATAATGGGTAGCAGGTACTCTGTTTTGTTTATCGGATATTTGTCAAGAATTTCCTGCATACACTTTTCCCATTTGATAAACAGTTGTTGCCCCGTCTTACGTCTGCGATAGGAAAGTGTGCCATTCTGCAAGTCTTTCTTTCTTAGATAAGCCATATCAATGAACGACATTCCTCTGGTGTAGAAACAGAACAAGAACATATCACGGGCATAATCAAGGTTGGGTTTCAATGACAAGTCAAGTCCTTTAATACGCCTGATGTCATTAAGCGACAAGGCTCGCTTAATGGTTTTCTCTACTCCCGTATAAACGGATTTGAACGGATTCCGTTGTTTGGCCAATCCATCCTCCACCGCACGGTTATAGACCGCTTTCAGAATGCGCATATAAAAGGATATGGTATTGGGCGTATTTCCCCTGCCTTTCAAATAAG
>ENA-OURJ01000865-OURJ01000865.1-human-gut-metagenome-genome-assembly--contig:-NODE-865-length-15350-cov-3.52494_pt1 | contig 15350 bp, 10 predicted proteins | sample MGYA00242096_ERZ508981 | MGnify/ENA primary metagenome ERZ508981 (study PRJEB26280, sample SAMEA2531404) | human gut metagenome | biome: human gut; feature: human-associated habitat; material: faeces... | reverse complement strand
GGCTGCCAGATGAATGTGGCCGATAGTGAAGTAATTGCCTCTGTGATGCAAATGGCCGGTTATTCGGTTGCCGAAACGCTGGAAGATGCTGATGCGGTATTTATGAATACTTGCTCTATCCGTGACAATGCCGAGCAGAAGATTCTGAATCGTCTGGAGTTTTTTCATTCGATGAAGAAAAAGAAGAAGCATCTGATTGTAGGCGTGTTGGGATGTATGGCCGAGCGAGTGAAAGATGATTTGATTGAACATCATCATGTAGATCTTGTAGTGGGGCCGGATGCTTATTTGACTCTTCCGGAACTGATCGCTTCTGTGGAAGCGGGTGAGAAGGCAATGAATGTAGAGCTTTCGACTACGGAAACCTATCGGGATGTGATTCCTTCACGTATCTGCGGTAACCATATCTCCGGATTTGTATCCATCATGCGTGGTTGCAATAACTTCTGCACCTATTGTATAGTGCCTTACACCCGTGGTCGTGAACGCAGCCGGGATGTGGAAAGTATTCTGAACGAAGTGGCCGATCTGGTATCAAAAGGTTACAAAGAGATTACTTTGTTGGGGCAGAATGTAAACTCTTATCGTTTTGAGAAGGAGGGAGGAGAAGTGGTTACCTTCCCAATGTTGCTTCGTGCGGTAGCTGAGGCGGCGCCGGATGTACGTGTCCGTTTCACAACTTCGCATCCCAAAGATATGAGTGATGAAACTTTGGAGGTGATTGCACAAGTGCCTAATGTATGTAAACACATTCACCTTCCCGTGCAAAGCGGTAGCTCGCGCATTCTTAAGTTGATGAATCGTAAATATACGCGTGAATGGTATCTGGATCGTGTATCGGCTATTAAGCGTATTGTTCCCGATTGCGGGCTTACTACGGATATATTCTCCGGTTTCCACTCCGAGACAGAGGAAGATCATCAGGAGTCACTTTCGCTGATGGAGGCTTGTGGCTATGATGCGGCATTTATGTTTAAATATTCCGAGCGTCCCGGTACTTATGCATCTAAACATCTGGAAGACAATGTTCCCGAGGAGGTAAAAGTCCGTCGTCTGAATGAAATAATTGCTTTACAGAATCGTTTGTCTGCTGAATCCAATACCCGCTGTATCGGAAAGACCTATGAAGTATTGGTAGAAGGTGTTTCGAAACGTTCGCGCGATCAGTTGTTCGGCCGTACCGAGCAGAACAGGGTGGTTGTATTCGATCGTGGTACTCACCGGATAGGCGATTTTGTGAACGTAAGAATTACGGAAGCCAGTTCTGCCACGCTGAAAGGTGAAGAAGTTTTCGGATAATCCGTAGTTTTGCATATAAAATAAAAGGTGTAGTCATTGAGAACGTATGGCTACACCTTGTTTGTTATATGGCTACAATGTTTTATCTTTGTGCGTACCTTAGAAAATAGAACACCATGAAGAACAAACTATTTATTTTAATTGCACTCTGCATTTCAATCCATGTTTTAGCTCAAGAACCTAAAAAGGAAATTCCTTTAAAATATGGTGCCACTAACATCGGCAAGCGTCAGGACGAAGCTATGAAGCGGTTTCGCGACAATCGTTTGGGAGAATTCATTCACTGGGGACTGTATGCCATTCCCGGTGGCGAATGGAAAGGTAAAGTATATAATGGAGCTGCCGAATGGCTCAAGTCGTGGGCTAAAGTTCCTGCTTCTGAATGGCTGGGGCTGATGAAACAATGGAATCCGGTAAAATTTGATGCACGCCAATGGGCGAGAATGGCCAAAGAGATGGGAGTAAAATACGTCAAGATAACAACGAAACATCACGAAGGATTCTGTCTCTGGCCGAGCCGGTATAGTGAATATACCGTAGCGCAGACTCCATTTAAGAAAGATATCTTAGGCGAGTTGGTAAAAGCCTACAATGATGAAGGTATCGACGTGCATTTCTACTTTTCGGTAATGGATTGGAGCCATCCGGATTATCGTTATGAGATTTCATCGAAAGAAGATAGCGTTGCTTTCAGCCGTTTTCTCACTTTCACCGATAATCAGTTGAAGGAATTGGCTACCCGCTATCCGACGGTTAAGGACTTTTGGTTCGACGGCACTTGGGATGCAAGTATTAAGAAGAATGGTTGGTGGACGGCTCATGTAGAGCAGATGTTGAAGAATCTTGTGCCGGGGGTCACTGTCAATAGCCGGCTTCGTGCCGATGATTATGGCAAGAGACACTTCGATAGCAATGGCTGTCTTATGGGAGATTATGAATCGGGGTACGAACGTCGTCTTCCTGATCCGGTGGAGGACTTGCAGGTGACTAAATGGGATTGGGAAGCTTGTATGACCCTTCCCGAAAATCAGTGGGGATATCATAAGGATTGGTCGCTGAGTTATGTCAAGACTCCGGTAGAAGTAATCGACCGTATTGTGCATGCTGTATCGATGGGAGGGAATATGGTAGTCAATTTCGGTCCTCAGGCCGATGGTGATTTCCGTTCGGAAGAGAAGGAGTTGGCTGTAGCTTTGGGTAAATGGATGAAGAAGTATGGTGAGTGTATTTATGGCTGTGGCTATGCCGGATGGGATAAACGAGACTGGGGGTACTATACCCGTAAAGGTCAAGAGATTTATATGGTTGTATTCAATTGTCCCTATTCGGGTTTCCTTGATGTAAAGGTTCCGAAAGGCACAAAAATAGAGAAAGCCGCTTTATCGGACGGACAGGAACTGAAGGTTGTCGAGACCACCCGGAATGAATATAATGTAGCTATGCCTTCGCAAAATCCGGGAGAACCCTTTATAATTAAATTGCAAATTAAAGAAACTTCCGCTACGACAGACAAGTACCGGGATGCATTGACATAGTAGAATTTCCTTATCTGTGCGTTCACCCGCAAAAAGGTGACCAATCATTAAAATAAAATATTATGAGAAAACTATCTTATTTAATTATTGCATGCTTATGCCTGTGCAGTAGTATTTTTCCCTTGATGGCACGACAGGTTACCGCATTCAATACCGGCTGGCAATTTAAGAAAGGTCCTTTTGCAGCCGATCCGATGCGGGCTGCTTCACAATGGGACGGAAAGTGGGAGACTGTTGAGATTCCACATACCTGGAATGCCAAGGATATGCAAGTTCAATCGGGCTCTTTCTATGAAGGGGTGGGTTACTATCGGAAAACACAGTTTTTTCCTCAAGATTTGAAAGATAAACGTATATTTCTGCGTTTCGAAGGAGTAGGGGCTTGTTCGGAAGTATACGTCAATGGAAAATTGGTCGGCACTCACAAGGGTGGCTACTCTGCTTTTGCCTGTGAAATAGGTACGGTCCTTCAGTTCGGAACAGAGAACGAGATCGTTGTTAAAGCTGACAATAAGGCCCGTTCCGACGTAATTCCGGTCAATCAGAATCTTTTCGGAGTATATGGTGGTATTTACCGTCCCGTATGGCTGATTGTAACTGAGCAGAATAACATTACGGTTACCGATTGTGCCTCTCCGGGTGTTTATATTACCCAAAAGAATGTTTCAAAAAAGTCAGCCGATATAACTGTGAAGGTAAAATTGGATAATGCCGGGCTCCAACCTGCTGCTTTGACTCTTGAAAATGCTATTTATACGCAGGATGGGCGTAAAGTAAGTGTACACAGCCAGTCGTTCGACCTGACTCCGCAAGGAACACAGACCTATACATCTACTTTTAAGATGAAAGATCCGCACCTCTGGCACGGACGCAAAGATCCCTATCTCTATAAGGTTGTCTGCAAGCTGATGGCAGATGGAAAAGTAATTGACGAGGTGGTGCAACCTCTTGGTGTGCGTAAATATGAGATTGTGGCCGGGAAAGGTTTTTTTCTGAATGGAGAAAAGTATCCGATGTATGGCGTAACCCGCCATCAGGACTGGTGGGGACTGGGCAGTGCGCTTAAGAATGAACATCATGACTTCGATCTGGCTACAATAATGGATGTGGGGGCTACTACTGTCCGTTTTGCCCACTACCAACAGTCAGATTATCTCTACTCCCGTTGTGATACACTGGGACTGATTATCTGGGCCGAAATACCTTGTGTAAACCGGGTGACCGGATACGAAGCGGAAAATGCCCAAAGCCAGCTTCGTGAACTGATCCGTCAAAGCTTCAATCACCCTTCTATTTATGTATGGGGGCTTCATAACGAAGTATATCAGCCTCATGAATATACAGCTGCCTTGACCCAATCTCTTCATGATCTTGCTAAGACGGAAGATCCGGATCGTTATACCGTTTCGGTCAATGGATACGGACATATGGAACATCCGGTCAATTTGAATGCGGATATACAGGGTATGAACCGTTATTTCGGTTGGTACGAGAAGAAGATACAGGATATCAAGCCTTGGGTAGAACAACTTGAAAAAGAATATCCTTATCAGAAGCTGATGTTGACTGAATATGGTGCCGATGCCAACTTGGCCCATCAAACCGAATATTTGGGTGACGCCCTCAATTGGGGCAAGCCGTTCTATCCGGAAACATTCCAGACTAAGACACACGAATATCAGTGGAGTGTCATCAAAGACCATCCATATATCATCGCTTCTTATCTTTGGAATATGTTTGATTTTGCCGTACCGATGTGGACACGTGGCGGTGTTCCCGCACGTAATATGAAAGGCCTGGTTACCTTTGACCGTAAAATAAAGAAAGACTCTTATTTCTGGTACAAGGCCAACTGGAGTGAGAATCCGGTTCTTTATCTCACGCAACGTCGTAATGTCGATCGTGAAAAACGAATGACTACCGTTACTGTCTATTCTAATATCGGGACTCCTAAAGTATATCTGAATGGAAAAGAACTGGGCGGTATTCGCAAAGGATATACCGATGTGCATTACATCTTCGATAATGTGGCACTTGCTGATGGGAAAAATGTTCTGAAAGCTATAGCCGCAATCAAAGGAAAGGAGTATACCGATGAAATCGTATGGAACTATTCCGGTGAGAAAAACCGGGAAGTAGATTCTTATGAGAATAAGAATGAACATTCAGGTTTTTGATAATAGATTTGTCCCACGTACCCGGGCTTATGAGCCCAGGTATGCGTGACGAGATCATGAAAAGGTTATAAACCCTTACGGGTATTATAAAATCTCTTTGATATAGCGCGTAGGCGGCACTTTATAGAACTTCTTGAATCTTGCTCCGAAATATTTAGCATCGCAAAAGCCTAAATAGGTTGCTATTTCTGTAACGGTGTATTTTTGTGTAACCAGTAAAATTTTGGCTTTATTCATTTTAAAATAATACATGTACTCTGCAGGTGCTTTATCTGTAATCTCTTTTAATTTAGTATAGAATGTAGTACGGCACATTCCCATATCGGCGCTTAACATGTCGACCGTATAATTGTCTGATGAGAGATTCTTTTCCAGAAGCTTATTTACTTTATCCATAAATAGAGTGTTCTCTTCACTCTTCGAAGTTGTCTCAGGGAGGTCGGCAGGCAAATTGGTTTCCAGAAGCTGTTTGATACGTTTATGCTTATTTATAAGTACTTGTATATCCGCTTTAAGCCTGCAAATACTGATTGCACGTGGTGCCAATTTATCTACTCCACAATGGATATGGGTGAGATAACTCCTATTATCATTGAAGTTCATCAGGAGAATGGCGGGAGTTTGAACCATGCTGGCATTTGATTTTATCCGGGAATAAATTTCTTTTCCGCCTATACCGTTCACTATTTCATCAATAATGATAATATCTGGTGTTCGCTGACCGGAGAAATTGGATAAACGTTCCGGGTTATTAAGAATAGTTATCCGGAAGAGGGTTGAGAGGGCTTCATTTAAGTAGCTGCTCAACTCATTGTCTGACATGACTAACAGTACGTGTGACCTATTTTTATCAGAACGGCCCATCTTGCCATCTTTTATGGTAGGAATTTCCACTTCCGGACATTGGATTGTATTGCAGCAACCGTTTATGGGAACGATAACTTGAAAAGTAATAATTCGCCTATGGCAATCCCCGATTAATTTTCCACCATGTAAGCGGATTATCTTCTTTATGATTTGAAGATTCCCACAGTGGTATATCAACATAAGGGCAGAGAGTAGAGAAAGTAACTTTTTATTGTCCTGTTTGCATTCTGGTCCATTGGTAATCCGGAGGCTCCAATGGTTGTTCAGGTGCGACACGTTCATATTAATGCAACCTTTGCAAGGTGTGGCATCGATTATTTTACTCAACAGGCATTGTAAGGCTGCAGTCATGGTAATTTCGTCTACCCGGCAACTGATATAGCCGAAATCTTTGCTGACGTTTAATTGTATCTGGCGAGTATTGGCATAACTCTGGCATTGATTGGTGATTGAGGTAATGAAAGTGTAAAGTTCAAACTCAATGGGAGAACCAGGATATATTTCATTCTCTATATTGCTGAATATTCCAATATTCTGGTAGCTGTTCATGATGTGGCTGGTGTAGCCGAGCACTCGCTTTAACTTTTGAGATGTAGGTTCAGGAAGGTTGTCAGAGGCGATTTCTTCCAGTAAGTGATGCATCAGAGTCAGTGGGGTTTGAGTTTTATGAGCTATGTTTTGAACAATGCCCAGTTTTTCGTGGGAAAAGAGTTTCGTGTTATACATGATTCTATAACGTATCATGATAACAATAAACAACCCTATTACCAAACCTTCAATCGGGTATACCCATGACATCTGCCATAAGAAAGCAGGTATAAAAGTAGCTGTTTGGTACTGACTTGTAAGGTCGAGTTGTACATCGGTTTGCATACAAGGACATACATCATTAAATGGTGTGTCCAATAAGATCAACTGTAAAAATAGAATAACTGGTTCCATAACTGTATTTAGATAATTATTAATATTGTTTTCATAGTTAAACCATCATTTTTTCAAACTTCTTTTTTGGGGGGAATTCCCAATTAGTCGTTGGTGCTGCAATTATAGGGCTTTTTGTACAGCTTGATTGGGTATAATCTTTTAAAAGATATGGGTAATATCTGGTAACGGATTTTAATGTATATATTTACGATTGTTTTAGACTTTGTCGTATGGAGGGGATTTTATAGTTGTGAGGTAATCAGGTTTATTTTCATGATCTATGCTTCACTTATCAGATTTTGCCCGCTTATTATTTATATTTAGATACTGATTGGTTACATAAAAAATGGTAGAAATAACTCCCGGGGATAAAAAGAAATCCTGGTTACATACTTTATGGTACCTTCTGATAGTGGAATAATCGTAATGTCAGAATAGCTCCCTTTATGTTTGCAGATGCTTTTATGAATGTTTTATCATTTTCTAAATATTTGATATTTAGACGATTGCTTAATGTCGAGATCTTTTCCTTAGACATTTTTTTGTTTTATACATTGAGTTGGGGGAGAGTGAGGCTGTTAAAACAATATTACCCTGACACCCAGCCTCGATTTCTTATCTGTTAATTGTATGTGCTTCTTTTAATTAAAAAGAATGTATTACTTTTTATTACCTGTTAATGGGTTGGTTTTTAATAATGTGATGGTATGTAATAAATTGTAATGCGTTGAAATGGACGTATTATGTCAAAATTTCTTTTTTAGCCTAATCGTTAAATTATTTTAGAATTTAATATGGGAAATGCGGTGAAATAAATAATCTTTTGATTATTGTTGTTTGAGGTAAACATTTAGGGTTCTATTTTTTATATCAATAACTGGGCGATTGTATGTTTATCCTCTGTTAATCAGTGAAATTGGTAGTGAGATTTTGAGATAATATTGTAAAGTATTACATTTGTTTGCAAAAACAAACTACGATGAAACGCTCTAGATTATTTTTATGGATTTTGGGTATAATAATGCAAGCATTTTTGGTCAGCATTCATTTCTATCAGAAAAATGTGGAGGCAATGCGTACCGAATCGGAAGACCTTTTAGTAGAAGTGCTCGAGAAAGAGTTGCACAGAAAGCAGCAAGAGTTGAATCTGTTTTATGTTTCTAGAGTAGTAGTCGATACGGTTCCTTTGATAATTCGTGTTACGACAAGTGAAGGAGTTAAGTCTTATACCGTGGACGCAAAGAAAAGCAAAATGAATATTTCACAAAATATGGCAGAGCGGTCTTGGCATTCAGTTGTCTGCACAAAAAGTTGCCTATCTACAGACACTTTACAACAACTTTGGAATAAAGTACTCAAAAGACATAAAATCTTGGCTAAAACCGATGTACACATATCAATAACTCATTTGGATAATACTATCTCCCATTTTAAATGTAAGAATTGCAATGACCTTTGTTCCGGGACACACAAAATTACTTTTTATGTAGGTAATAGATGTGAACTTGAGATTATTGGTTTCTGGTCCTATTCATGGTGGGCTGTATATCAATATGATAGTATTCCATTTGAAGTAATAGGGATTGTGGCAGCCGCTCTTATCATTATTTTCTGTGGTTGGTATCTGGTGAAGAAGTATATAACTAAAATCCGAAATGATAAAAGACGTTTAGCTAATGATCGGGATCGTGAAAGAAAAGTTCGAATACAATTGGAAAAGGATCAGAAAAGGTTGGAGGCAAAACAAAGAGAATATGAAAAACGGATTAAAGACCTTTCAGCAAGAGGCGAAGAGCGTGAAGAAGAACGAAAAAATATGGAGAAAATACTGAAAGAGTATGAGATACAAATTCAAAAGCTTAAAGAATTAAGAGAGTCCGGGAAAGAACCATTACTTTATATATTGAGTCCGAAGGTCACTTTTGATTCTTATGCAAAGTTATTAATTTGTGGTGATCAAACAATTCCTCTTACTTCACAGGCCTGTAGACTTTTGGATGCTTTTCTGAATGCTCCTGAATATATTTTAACCTACGAAGAGTTATTGGAATGTTTGTGGAAAGATGGTAGTGGAGGCATGGTTCGTTTGCGTGTAGCTATTTCTCGTTTGCGTATTGTGTTGAGTGTAGATCCTGAGATTACTGTTTTTCAGAGGGATATTGATAAATATCAATTAGTACTGCCGGAAAAGGAATAATTTAGGGAACCTTTTATACTATGTAATAAATTGTAATGCAATATATGATATTTTATTAAGTAATGGCTTTTAACTTTGCAGTGAATAATTAAAACATATATCTTATGAAAATGAAGAACTATTTGAAAGCAACTTTTCTTTTGGTTGCTATCGTCTCGATTTGGTATTTAAAACCGGTGCAGAAATTTCAGGATGTAGATCCTCTTTTATTGCAGAATGTAGAAGCTTTGGCAAGTGGAGAAGAATCTTCGCAAACTCATTGTTATGGACGCGGATCAGTAGATTGTCCTGTTAGTCATGACAAGGTCGATATTGTATATGACGCATACAGTATAGGAGATTAAAGCAGTATTCAGTATTTAATCTTTGAAGATGAATTTATCAAAGGGAGTGGAAGTATTTCTATTCCCTTTAAAACAGGCAAATCAGCCACTTCCTAAAGGACTTTAAAGTAGAAACCTTTAGGTCTGAAAGCTAAGTAAAGCTTTTAGTCCGCCTAAAATCGAATGCTTATGAATAAAAATGTCAGTGTATTAATCTTAATAGGGATTATTCTTTTGGGGTGTCATCCGGCAAAAGAGAAGGTTGAGTTTTCAAACGAAGTTATTTGTAGCGATAGCATATCACGGGAACTGGTTGTTTTAAATGATACGTTTTTATTTTCGTATCCTTTGCAAATAGAACTTATAGACTCAATGCTACTGGTGTTGGATAATGTTAATAACTTCTTTCATCTGTTTACTCTAAAGGGAGTACCTGTAAAATCATTTGGAGAAAAAGGTCAGGGGCCTGCTGATTTTATAAATGTGGGGGCATTCAATTTATCTGAAGATGGAAAAAACATGTATGCATACGATTCTTCAATGCGTAAAATAGTGAAATATGATGTCTCTTCTTTTTTAAAAGATTCATTGAAATCTGAAGTTATGCAAGTGAATTATGGTAGCTTACCACACTCTGAAGTACCCACAATAATCTATGATATGCTTTCTCTTAAAGATTCGGATTTTCTTGTAAAAGCGAACCATAAGGATCTTCGGTTTGGATTATTAAAAGATGGAAAGATTACTCAATTATACAATTCTTTCTCTGATTGTTTAAATACAAATAATGAAGAAGAAGTATGGTCGGTTTTCTGTAGTAATACCAAAACCAAGTTAAAACCGGACAGGACGAAGATGTTGAATGCGACCTATCTGGGAGGGATCTTGGAGCTATTTGACTTGGACGAAAATTGTCGTTTGTCATTGAATAAAACGCTTTATATTTACGAACCTAAATATGGTATTGCTGAAGGAGCAATTCCGGCGTATGTAGTTTCCAATGAAACGACTCAGATTGGTTTCGAAGATGTATATGCAACAAATAATAGTATTTATGCATTATTGCATAATAGAGGAAACGAAGCTTTACCTTCAGAGATTACTGTATTTAGTTGGCAAGGACTTCCAACAAGTAAAATTAAGGCTAACCATGGTCTTGTAAATATAGCTGTGGATGAGAAAAACAATCTAATCTATGTAATTGCGGAAAGTGAACAGAATGCTTATGAACTGTCTTGCTTATCTTTAAATTGATATGTATTCTACAATTTTCAAGAATAAAGCAAGCTGTCTATAAACGGTTTTCCGCTTAAATAGATTCACTACGGGGTGATGCTACTAAAAAACAGAAAGAAGTTAAGAAACCAATCTTAAAACGGCAAATCACTTTACTAAAAGCTCTAAAACGCGAGAGGTAAACTTGCTTAGGTCAGTAATTAAAGTTCATCTTAGCACGCAAGATGTACATCTTACGCGCCAAGATACATATCTTGCGCCTTAAGATGCGTATCTTGGCTGTCAAGATGAACTCAGACTGTATGAAGAAAATATTTTTCTAAGAATCATAAGATACCTTAATCTGCATCTTGTGGAATTTTTTGAGAAGAAAGACTACCTTTGTAAGTAAAATGGGTTGAATAGTGATATGTCTTTATTTAAAAGAAATATCAACTTGTTTTTAATTTAGAATTTTGTCTTAAAGCATTACTTTCTACTTAAAGGTATTGAAATGAAATATATTAGATTGTTGTTATCTATTGGAGTCATAGTGTTATTGGCATTCCTGATTAGTTATTATTTCTTTCAAAGGAATAAGAAGTTGATGCGTATAAAGGCAGAAAACCTATTTACACAAGTGTTGAAAGATGAAATGAAAAAGAAAGGGGAAGAATTGGATTTATTTTATTCTTTTTCAGGGATATCAAGTGACACGGTTTCTTTAACTGTTTTGATTATGATCGAAACCGGATCCAGACAGTATAAAGTGGATGTTGCGAAGAGCCGGAAAAATCTTTCTCAGATATCGAGAGAACGTTCATTACACTCTGTTATTTGTTCCGAGAAGCAGCTATCTCCCATGACTTTGAGCCAGACCTGGGCGGATAGCCTGCAAACACAACATATTCTGGCAAGAGTTGCGATAGAAATAGTAACTACAGACTTGGAAAATAGGACCTTATATAGAAAAAGCCAAACTGTCAATCTGTCTCCAGAGTTGAAGTTTGTTGTTTCTTTGGGGGAAAGATGTGAAATAGAGGTTTCTGGTTTTTTATTTTATACTTGGTGGTCGGTTTGTAGATATCATTTCTTTCCATTTGGGGTGATCGTTGGTATGACTTTGTGTTTGATTGTTTTTTTGATCTATTTGTTTAGGGTGAGAAAGCACTTGTTTAAAACACAGTCTGAGCGTTGGCTGTTAGCGGAGAAGCTAAAAAGAAGGGAAGAAAAATTAGTAGAGTTAGCGAGTATACGGGATCAATATGCGCACCAGATTGAAGTGCAGCGATCTGACGCTCGGGAGAAGGACATATTGTTGAAGGATCTGGAGCAAAAGTTGAAAGAGTGCGAAGATCAGATAGCCGATTTAAATAAGTCAAAAGAAAAATTAGTAGAGTTAGCGAGTATACGGGATCAATATGCGCACCAGATTGAAGTGCAGCGATCTGACGCTCGGGAGAAGGACATATTGTTGAAGGATCTGGAGCAAAAGTTGAAAGAGTGCGAAGATCAGATAGCCGATTTAAATAAGTCAAAAGAAAAATTAGTAGAGTTAGCGAGTATACGGGATCAATATGCGCACCAGATTGAAATGCAGCGATCTGATGCTCGGGAAAAGGACATGCTGTTGAAGGATCTGGAGCAAAAGTCAAAGGTGTACGAAGGGCAAATAGCGGAATTAAACAAGGCAAAAGAACTGTTGGGAACAAAATCCTTGATCTATAAATTGAGTCCTATACTGACCTTTGATGCATATAAAAAGATATTGGTGTGTAATGGGGAAATAATTCCACTTAATCTTCAGTCCTCTACTCTCTTGCTGGCTTTCTTAAACGCTACTGATTGTCAATTGACACGTGAAGAAATCGAGAAGTGTTTATCCGGAAGGAGCCGGGAGTGCCTCCGGACGGCTAAGCATCGTTTATCTAAGGTACTTCAAATCGATCCTTCTATTTCTATTGTTCAGCACAACAGAGATCTTTTTCAGCTGCAACTGCCGGAAATTGAGGCCTTGTAACGCTTTGTAACGCGGCAAATGATGATGATATGAAAAACATAGTTTATGTTTGCATACATTTTAAACGCATATAGACATGAAAAACACTTTAAAAATAGCTATTCTTCTTATTGCTATTATTTCTATGGGGCATTGGATGCCTGTAAAACAAGTTTGTGATTTAAATTCTTTATCACTTCAAAATGTAGAAGCTTTGGCTAACGGAGAAACTCCTAATTATACTTTTTGTATTGGTGCGGGTTCTGTGGATTGCCCAATTCAACATGATAAAGTGAAGTATGTGAGCCAAGGATTTAGTTTGGATTATTAGAAATATTAACTTGGTTATCCGGGAGTGGAACGATCTACGTCCTGGGAAAAGTCTTAGAATCGTCCACTCCCGGATAACCTTTAAAAAAGGAGATTGCCCGGCACAAAAATAGCGAAAAATTCATTGGAATGAGTAAATGTAGCATTTACTTTTTCTACGGAGGAGGTGGCTTCCCGAAAGAGAGACACGACAAATAAGAAAATTATTAACCTCGTAAAAAATATGTAAGTTATGAGTAAGAAGATTTTTGCGGCCCTGATAGTCGCTGTAGTCGCAACTTTTGCAGGTTACAATATATATCAGTCACAGAAAACAGAGAAAATAGTTTCAGACTTGGTGATGGCTAATGTCGAAGCATTGGCAGGCGATACTGAAGGTGGTGCTACTATCACTTGCTCCCGTACGTGTTCTGATGGAGTAGGACGTTGCTACAAGGTTTATGATGATTGGGGAAACTGTCATTTTGACGGTAGTCAAATATATTCTTGTACCTGTTAACTATTAAGCAGAAGTTATACCAAAAGTTTAGAGTTTCTTCATTTCCTTTTTTAAAATACAGGAGAGGAGATGATTACTACAAATTTCTTGGTATAACTTCCTGCATTGTTAATCTAATCTAATAAAGTTATGAAGAATATCTTGTTACCACTTCTCTTGTTTGTACTTTTTTCATGTAAAAGTACTGGAGATAAAACCGACTGTGAAGTATTACATGTCGATTTGGTTGAACGCCCTGTTCCAATGGAAGAATTATTTTCTAAAATATCTGTCATTCCATTGGAAACCAATGATAGTTCCTTTCTTGTAAGGCCTGTGAAAGTTATTATTAAAGATAACAGATATTATATTGTCGATGAAGGGGTTCCGGCTGTGTTTTCTTTTGATGAAGAAGGGCATCTTTTGCATAAAATAGGTAAAAAGGGACAAGGTCCCGGAGAGTATCGTGAAATATACGATGCCGTTATTAAAGAAAAAGAAAATGCAGTGTATATGCTATCTCCATTTGGCTCTCTTTATGTGTATTCTCTGGATGGAAAATTCATAAAAGAAATAGAACTGCCAACGAGGGCAAATTATCAATTGATAGAGGAGCTGGAGAGTAAGTATTTCATTACATGGACACTACCTGCCTCTGAGAATGATAATTGTATCAGCGTTATTTCTAAAGAGTCTTCCAAGAATGTGAAAGAATTTTGGCATGTTCCTCCCGTTCTCACTACTCTGAATTCTAAACCTTTTTATAATTATGAGCATAAAGTATATTTTTCCAATCCTTATCAAAATGAAGTATATGAAGTAAGGACAGATAGCTTACGGGTTGCATACCGTTGGGATTTTGGAAAAGATAATCTTGATTTGAAGGAGTATGGATTCACTTTATTAGAGGATAAAAAGGTTGAAGAATATAAATTAATGTTGCAGTATTTACGTGATTCTACTGTGCCTTATTTATTAAGGCATCAATTTCAGAATAAAAAATATTATTATACCATGTTGACGTTTGGCTTTCGGCATCGGATAAATCTGTTTTATCGAAAGGATGACGGCAAGAGTTTCTTTTTTGAGAAAACAGCGGAAGGTGTTTTGCTCCATCCTTTAGCCTTTAATGAAGATTTCCTGACTTGTATTGTTTTCAATGAAGACTTTCCAAACTATGAAAAAGTGCTTCCTCCAGAGGAATATAAGAAGCTGGAAGAGCGTTTAGAAGATGATAACCCCTGTTTAATCAAATTTTATTTTAAATGAAAAATCTTATATTTGTACTGGGTTGCTTTCTCTTTCTAATCTCATGTCAGCAGACCGAGAAGGAAAAACTTGAAGAACTTGTTAAAAATTGGAATGGGAAGGAGGTACTATTTCCGACAAATCTTAGTTTTACGTTATATGGAAAAACTCCTGTCGATTTTAAAATCCCTGCTTCGGATTATAAGATCGTGACCTATGTCGATTCGTTGGGTTGTTCCAGTTGTAAATTGCAATTGCCTAAATGGAAGGATTTTATGAAATATGCGGATTCTATAGTAGGCTATCAAATACCGGTTCTTTTTTTTCTTCATCCTGCTAATGTTCGCGAGATGAGGTCTGTGTTAAAACAAAATCGTTTTGATTATCCTGTTTGTATGGATACGGAAGATACTTTTAATAAAGTGAATAAGTTTCCTTCACAGCTAAATTTTCAAACTTTTTTATTAGATAAAAACAATCATGTAATTGCGATAGGAAATCCGGTTCATAATTACGATGTAAGAGAACTCTATATCCATCTTATTTCAGGAGGAATAGATGGAGATTCTCTTTCAAATATGCGAACTGTGATAAAAATAGAGAAAGATATGGTTGATTTGGGGAGTTTTGATTGGAGGCGAGAGCAGCATATAACTTTTGAGATACACAATATTGGTGATAATAATTTGGTCGTTTATGATAATAAGACATCTTGCGGATGTACTTCTGTTGAATACTCCAAAGAACCTGTTCAGCCC
>ENA-OURJ01000856-OURJ01000856.1-human-gut-metagenome-genome-assembly--contig:-NODE-856-length-15565-cov-2.21586_pt1 | contig 15565 bp, 8 predicted proteins | sample MGYA00242096_ERZ508981 | MGnify/ENA primary metagenome ERZ508981 (study PRJEB26280, sample SAMEA2531404) | human gut metagenome | biome: human gut; feature: human-associated habitat; material: faeces... | reverse complement strand
AAATATTCTCCAAAAACAAGTAACATTAAGTATATCAAAGATAAAAGGGTGTAATAATATGCATTTTAGAATGAATAAATTTATGCAGGAGGGGGCTTTTAAACAGTTATTTAAAAAGCAGACTCAGGGCATACAGGAAAAATATAATATAAAAAAAGCAGATGTACGAATAATAGGCTATTTGAACAGTTGTGGAGAAAATAATACAGCAAAGGACATTCAGTTTGTATCAAAAATGAACAAGGGGCACATATCCACGGCAATGGAAAATCTCTGTAATCAGGGGTATGTGAAGGCAATTCACGATGAAAAAGACAAAAGAGTGATACATTATGTTTTACAGGAAAAGGCAATGCCGATTTTGGAAGAACTGGATAAGGTAATGAAAGAAACAGAAAATGAGATAATGAAAGGTGTTACTGATGAAGAGAGAGAGGTCGTAAAAAGAGTATCCGGGAAAATGTGGGATAATCTTAACCGACTTCTTGAAAATAAATAACAAATGAAAAAGAAATGTAAACTTTTAATGAATGTTGTTGACATTTCTTTTTTTTAGGAATAGTATTGTTTGAAAACAAACTATCACCAAAGAGTGTGGAGTGCTAAAATATATTGGTACATTAGAATAAAACAAAATAAAATAATATGTCCTATTAGTTGGTATATTATTAAGGAATAACAAGGAGGAATTATGGTTCGTCTACTTAAACATATGAAGGCAAAAGAATGGGCGATGGTTATTGTAAGCATTGCGTTTATTGTTTTGCAGGTTCAGCTGGACTTGAAGTTGCCTGATTATATGTCAGACATAACAGTGCTTGTACAGACAAAGGGAAGTGAAATGTCAGATATATTTACGGCTGGAGGAAAGATGATGGGCTGTGCCCTAGGTTCCTTGGCATCAGCGATAGTTGTTGGATTTTTTGCTGCAAAAATAGCAGCTAATTTTTCAAAGAGATTAAGGGAAGATGTTTACGATAAGGTAATGTCTTACACAGATAAGGAGATTAACAGCTTTTCAACTGCCAGTCTTATTACAAGAACAACTAACGATATTACACAGATACAGTTTGTTATAGCTTTAGGCTTACAGGTTATGATTAAAGCTCCAATTATGGCGGTAATGGCAGTAGCCAAAATCAGTTCAAAGAACTTTGAGTGGACAGCGCTTACATTGGCTATAGTTGCTTTTGTAATTTTTATTTTATTGTTTGTGGTAATTTTTGCATTACCTAAGTTTAAGAGAATTCAGTGGCTTACTGATGATTTAAACAGAGTTACAAGAGAAAACCTGACAGGTCTTATGGTTGTGAGAGCTTACAATGCTGAAGATTATCAGGAAGAAAAGTTCGACAAGGCAAATAACAGATTAACAAAAAACAATTTACAGGCATTTTTGGTAATGTCAATTATGAATCCGGGACTTAATCTTGCCATGAATGGTTTAACTTTAGGTATTTACTGGATTGGAGCAATATTAATAAACAATGTTGCACTTACAGGCATGGCTGCCATAAAAGAAAGAGTTGGACTTTTCTCTGATATGGTTGTATTCACATCTTATGCAATGCAGGTACTGATGGCATTTTTGTTATTGGTAATGATTTTTATTTTGTTACCAAGAGCAACAGTTGCTGCAAAGCGTATTAACGAGGTTCTTGACACAGAAGTATCAATGAAAGATGGCATAAGAGAACAGGGTGAAGAATCATTAAAAGGTGAAGTTGAGTTTAAGAATGTTTCGTTTGCATATCCTGACGCAGCAGACAATGTAATTCACAATATTAATTTTAAGGCACACAGAGGAGAAACGGTGGCTTTAATTGGTGCAACAGGTTCAGGAAAAAGTACAATTATTAACTTAATACCTAGAATTTATGATGCAACTGAAGGACAGATATTGGTAGATGGAGTAAACGTAAAAGATTATTCAGAGAAAGCTTTACGTGACAAAATAGGTTTTGTACCACAGAAAGCATATTTGTTCTCAGGAACAATCGAGCGCAACGTAGGTTATGGTGAAGCAAAAGTTAATATGGATGATATAGAAAAGGCTGTTGAAATAGCCCAGGCAAAAGAATTTGTGGAAAATCAGCCAGGTGAATATGACGGTATGGTTGCTCAGGGAGGTGGAAACTTCTCCGGTGGTCAGAAGCAGCGTTTATCAATAGCAAGAGCCATTGCAAAGCAACCTGAAATTCTTGTATTTGACGATTCATTCTCAGCCCTTGATTATAAAACAGATAGAGTTTTAAGGGAAACAATTAAGAAGGAAATTGCAGATACAACAAATATTATTGTTGCTCAGAGAATTGGTACAATAAAAGACGCAGACAGAATTTTAGTTATAGAAGATGGAGCAATTGTTGGCAACGGAACTCACAGTGAATTAATGAAGAATTGTCCGCTTTATCAGGAAATAGCGTACTCGCAGTTATCAAAAGAAGAATTGGAAAAGGAGGAAGTGTAAAATGCATGGTAGAAGAATGACTTACGAAAAACCAACAGGTAACACCTTCCAATCTCTTGGAAAATTAGGGAAATACTGTAAACCATATTGGGCAGTAATGATTATTGCAGTTATATGCGACATGTTAGGTGTAGTTACAAAATTAATCGGCCCAAACAAAATAAGCGACATTACAAATAAAATCTCTGCAGGCCTAACAGGAAAAATGGACATTGACGGTATAGTGTCAATTTGTGTTTTCTTGGTAGTTTTGTATTTAGTGGGAACAGCTCTAAGTTACATTACATCGCTGATAATGACTATTGTCACCCAGAAATTAAACAAGGGACTTAGAACAAATATTTCTAAAAAAATTAACAATCTGCCAATTGGTTATTTTCATAAAACCACAACAGGTGACGTGTTATCAAGAGTAACAAATGATGTGGATACAATTGGTACAACAATGCAAAGTAGTATTACTACACTGGTTTCTGCAGTTACCATGTTTGTAGGTTCAATTGTGATGATGGTATATACTAATGTGGTTATGGCAATAACAGCAATTCTTGCATCAGTAATTGGATTTATTTTAATGTTCTTAATAATGGGTCATTCACAGAAATACTTTGCAGCTAAGCAAAAATGGTTAGGGGCAATGAATGGTCACATTGAGGAGGTTTACTCAGGTCATAACATTGTAAAATTATTTAATGGAGAAGCAAAGGAAAAAGAGAAGTTTATTAAATTAAATGAAAAAATGTGCGAAAGCGATTGGAAGTCACAGTTTTTCTCAGGCTTAATGCAACCAATTATGGCATTTATAGGAAATTTTGCTTATGTTGCAGTTTGTGTAATGGGTGCATATTTGGTAATGAACGACTATACAACTTTCGGTACAATTGTTGCATTCATGATTTATGTAAGATTATTTACAAATCCTTTGGCGCAAATGGCACAGGCGGCTACACAGCTTCAGTCCACAGCAGCAGCTGCAGGAAGAGTTTTCGAATTCCTTGAGTCTGAAGAAATGGAAGATGAAAGCCATAAGGTTGAAAGTCTGCCAAAAAGCATTAAAGGTGATGTGGAATTTGACCATGTTAAGTTTGGCTATACAAAGGATAAAGTTATCATACATGATTTTAATGAACATGTTAAACCGGGACAGAAGGTTGCCATTGTAGGCCCTACAGGTGCAGGAAAGAGTACATTAGTAAATCTTTTAATGAGATTTTATGAAGTTGATTCAGGCGACATAAAAATCGATGGCATTTCAACTAAAGATTTAACAAGAGAGAATATACATGATTTATTTGGCATGGTATTACAGGATACATGGACTTTTGAGGGATCTATCAGAGAAAATCTTGCTTATGGAAAAGAAAATGTTACTGATGAACAGCTTGATAAAGTATGTAAGGCAGCAGGGTTAAGTCATTTTATTAAGTCCTTACCAAAAGGTTATGACACAACACTTGATGAAAAGTTAAATATGTCAGCGGGACAAAAGCAGCTTCTTACAATTGCAAGGGCAATGGTTGAGGATGCTCCAATGATGATTTTGGATGAGGCTACAAGCTCTGTTGATACAAGAACAGAAATTAAAATACAGGAAGCAATGGACAAATTAACAAAAGGCAGAACTTCTTTTGTTATAGCTCACAGACTTTCAACAATTAAGAACGCTGATATAATTCTTGTTTTAAAAGATGGAGACATAATTGAAAGTGGAAATCATCAGCAGTTAATGGAGCAAGAAGGATTCTATGCTGACCTGTATAATAGCCAGTTTGAACAGGTGTCATAAGAAAAATATTGTACAAAATTAATATAATTTTATAGGATAGCAGAAAAGGGCTATTTTTCATCATAATTTTAGAGTAGAATGGATATGTTTGGAAAATTGGGAACATAAGAAGGGAAAAACTATGACTAAAAAAATGATAAGAAAAATAGCCCTTGTTTTGGCTATTGCAATGATTACACAATGTGGGTTTGGCTTAAAATTATTTTCTATAGATGTAAAAGCTTCCACAGGGACAGCTAATACGGTAACAGAAATAGAAGCCGGTAGCATTGAAGTTACTACAGGTCAAAATGAAAATACAGGTAGCGGTGACTCAGGAGAAGTGGTCCCTACAGGAAGTGGCGGAGAGACAGTTGAAACAGCTACAGATGAAACATCATCTGATTTACCTACAGAGACACCAACGGAAACACCATCAGAAACAGAAACACCAACAGAGCCTGTTACAACACAAAGTAGTGAAATAATTGACGGTTTATATAGAGTAAAAAAGGGTGTGCTTGTAGAGTATGTGGGAGACAAAGAGGACAAGACAATAACAACTCTTACAATTCCTGCAAAAGTAACAACTATTAATGAATATGTATTTGAAGACTGCAAGTATATTAAAACATTAAAATTTGCAGACAACAGCAAAATTGCAACAATTTATAAATATGCATTTAAGGGTTGTGATGCTTTAAAAACAGTTACATTGCCAGGCACATTGAAGACAATAGGTTACAAGGCATTTGCATTATGTCCGGCACTTAAAAAACTGACAATTCCAAGTTCTGTTACATATGGAAATCAGATTTTAGGTTCAAAATCGAATGTTACTTCAGTTACTTTTAAGAAGGGTATGAAAACAATTCCTTCAAATATTTTAAAGAACGCTAACAGGGTTGAGACTGTTTCAATATCATCAACAACAATAACAGTTGGCACAAGTGCTTTTTATGGTTGCTCATCTTTAAAAAAAGTATCCCTTCCAAGCACTACAACATCTATTAATACATATGCGTTTTATGGCTGTAAAAACATGACAAGTTTTACAATGTCAAGTAACATTAAAACCATTGGTAAATACGCATTTAAAAATTGCTCAAAGGTTGAAAAGATAACACTTTACAAAACTATTGTTTCAATTGGTGACGGGGCCTTTACAAATGACAGTAAATTAACACTGCTTGTATATGCAAACTCAAAAGGAAAGGCTTATGCAAGAGCAAAGAAGTTGAAGTGGGATTACACTAATTCAGAAAAGAAAAGAAGAGCAGCAAATAAGACAATTTACGACAATTATCTGGCAAAAGTAACTGCCGGTGACAAGAAAAAATACAAATTAAAATATTTATCAGACTATGTACCCCAGGGGACCTGTGTTCTTGGAAAATATGTAATAGTTTCCATGTATCATAAGCATTTGGCAAAGCGCTCAATACTGGTTGTTTACAGTAAGTCCACCGGAAAATTTGTAAAAAATATTGTCTTGCCTAATTATGATCATGTTGGCGCAATTACCAATGTAAAAGGAAGACTTGTTGTTTCTTTAAATAACATATCAACACCTGATTATGGAGCTGTGTACAGTTACAGCAAGATAAAGAAAGCAAAGCATGGAAAAGTATTAAAACCTGGCTATCGTGTGAGATTCTCGGGAGATGCAGACTTTGCAATTTTTGACGGGACTTATTTTTGGGCAGGTAAAAGTGCTAATACAAACTATGCAACAATGCAGGGCTACAAAGTTAAAATTAAAAAGAAAAAATTAACGTTCACAAGAAAGTTCAGTTATTATGTTCCGGCTAACAGTCAGGGACTAATTGTTCAGAAAATAAGTAAAACAAATAGAAGATTTATATTTGCTCAGTCTTATGGCAGATTAAAGAACTCATCCTTAATTACATACAAGAAAAAAGTAAGCAAGGCTGGTGGACTTGGCAGTCCTGTAAAAACGGAAACCTTGCCATGTATGCTTGAGGGAATTTGTATGAGCGGGAATAAGTACATATTCTTTACATTTGAATCAGGTGCATCGCTATATTGCGGAAATCCTGACAATACAAGTGAATTACAGATAAAATTTGTTTGTAGAATAAGTAAAAGCAAAATGGGATTTTAAAATTATAATCAGTAAATATGGAACTCCTTTGATTAGTAGATTAGAACTATTAATCAAAGGAGTTCTTTTTGCCTGCCGTGTAAAACGTCATAAGAGTGCCATTCGTTGATTATAAATATCTACAAATGTAGAAAAATGTAATTTGAATAAAAATGTTTTTAGGAAACTTCCAATAAAAAAATCTAAAAACAAACCGGTTTTCTCAAATCAAAAATCAATATTGATGAAGAAAAACGTTGCAAATATTTAAGAGAAACGTTTCAAATGTGCAAAATACACAAAAATAATCATAAAACAATTTCAAATTTGTAAGATTATTGCAAAAAACGTTTTTATGAACTATTCTATAAAATGTGTTTTAAAATCCAAAACTGTTTTTTGGATAGGAACGGATATAGTGCTATATATTTTGATTTTATTTGCATACAGAATCCGGAAACTGTATGTACCTATAAGAAGGGAGAAAAAATGAGGAGAGGTAATTTTTTTGCCAAGGTTAAAAAGACAACAGCAGTTGTTTTAGCTACAGCTATGGTGTTTGGAATGGCACCAACACAGTGGAGCGTTAAAGCAGCAGACGATTCGCCATATGTAATTTCACAGGGAAGAATGGTTTATGCAAGTTCATCGGTAGTAAACAGTGATCCAACCTATGCAATTGACGGAACAAGAGGAACGAGATGGGAAAGTGCATGGGGAAATGATACAGAATGGATCTATGTTGATTTAGGAAAGGTTACAAATTTTTCGAGTATTAGTCTTCAATGGGAAGGCGCTTATGCTAAACAATATCAGATTCAAACATCAAATGATGAAGAAAACTGGAAAACAATTTACACAAATAATAATTGTCAGGGTGGAGACGAAAACTTAAATTTACAGGGAAGTGGAAGATATGTAAGACTTTATATGACACAGAAGGCACTTAGTGCATATGGATATTCACTATATGAATTTCAGGTTTTTGGAACTGACGGAGTTACAAAAAGACCTGAAAATTACGGAACAAACATTGCAGAAAACAAAAACGTTCAGTCATCATCACTTAGAGATGTTTGGTGGATGTATGACGATAACGGTGTAATTAATCAGTCGTCCGTACTTGCAAAAAATGCAGTGGATGGAGATGACAACACATACTGGTGCTCTGGAGAAAGCGACAAACAGTGGTTTATGGTAGACCTTGGTAGAAATTATGATATTGGACGAGTTGTAATTGACTGGAATTCTGATGCAGGAAAAATGTACGACATTCAGGTATCAACAAACGGAACAGATTGGACAACTGTTTATAGACAACAAAAAGGATACGGAAATGCAGTTGCTAATGTACCAATGTTTGCCAATGCAAGATACGTTAGAATGTACGGATATACAAGAGTTGAAAGTGGTAGCGGATTTAGCATAAAAGAATTTAAAGTTTATGAATATAAGCAGGGAGACAGCAAACCAAGTTATACAATTGAAGATTTGCCAAAATCATATGTAGCATCAAATGGAAAAGGAACATACCTTTCAAATTCAATGTACAATGAAAAAGCAAAACTTCCTGTATACAAGGAAGATTCAGTAAAAAGTCCTGTTGACAGTAATGATTGGTGGCAGTCAATTTTAATTAACAAGTTTGGTAATTTATTATCAACACTTCCTCTTAAAACAAAATACTCAACAAAGGGACTTGCAGTTTTAACAGCAACAGAAGGCTGGCTACCGGATATGGGAGAAACAGACGTAAATGTTTCGGTTAATTCAGAAACAGAACCTGATTTCTATATTTTACCAGAGAATCTTGACACATCTTCAGCATATGACAAGGTTGCAGATTACAGTGATTTTGCTGTAACAGCAGAATTATGTGATGACAATCATGTGGCAATGAAGAGTACACATGTAAAAGGCTCACCATATGTTTATACAGAATATGGTGACACAGAAACAGTTTATATTTCATCTTCAAGTATCACATCAATTTTTGATGGAAATGGAAACGAGATTTTAGCAAATAATTTATCATCTCTAAAAACAGACCATATTGGACTTGAAGTAACAGACAGCGACAACAAGGCAAAAACAAAAACTTCAAAAAGTTATTATTGTTTAACAGTGCCTGAAAATACAACATTTAAGAAAATCGGAAGCTATATTAGAATTACTTTCCCTGGAAGGAATGGCTACATGTCAATTGGCTCAATGTTGAATAAGTCACAGATTGAAAAATTCTACAGACATGGATATGCTTTCGTAACAGACACAAAGGTTACATACGATTACAATGATGGAACTTCAAAAATTACATCTAACTACAATGTAACAACAACATTAAAGAGAAATGGATTTACAAATGAAACAATTCTTTGTATGTTGCCACATCAGTGGAAGAATTCAACAGATGACAATAGCTCATTTGCAACATATACATCTGTAAGAGGTGACTTAAAAGCAATTGAAAGTAATTCATTTAAGACAACATCAGAGTTTGCAGGACTTCTTCCAACTTTTGCACTTCCAACAGATTCACAGTTTGATGGCGAAGCATTACTTGGTTATTTAAATCAGTTAGAAGATGCAACTAAGAACTTAAATCCTGCAGGTGATGCATACTGGGAAGGTAAGAACTTACATCCACTTGGAATGGGAGTGCTTATGGCAGACCAGATTGGAGCAACAGATTTAAGAGACACATTCTTAAAGAGAATGAAGAAAATTCTTGTAAACTGGTTCACATATGATGGAAAAGATGATATTAGTTATTTCATTTACAATCAGAACTGGGGAACTTTATTATGCACAGAGTGAATTTGGTGCAAATGCTTCAATTTGTGACCACCACTTCACATACGGATACTTTATGTTTGCAGCAACAGTTCTTGCTACATACGATGAAGAATTTTACAACGATTACAAGGGCATGATCGAAATGATGATTAGAGATTATGCAAACCCTTCAGATAATGACAGTGAATATTGCAGATTCAGAGCCTATGATTTATATGAAGGTCATTCATGGGCAGGTGGTTATGCTGACAATGACTCAGGTAACAATCAGGAATCAGCATCAGAATCATTATTCAGCTGGGTAAGTATGTATCTTTGGGGTGTACTTACAGAAAATGACACATACAGAGATGCCGGTGTATTTGGTTTTACAAATGAAATGGAAGCAGTAGAGCAGTATTGGTTCGATTATGATAAAGACAACTGGATTGCACAGTGGCCATACGATGTAGTTGGTCAGGTTTACGGTGGAATAAACTTCTACGGAACATTCTTTGGTGGACAGCCATTATATGTATATGGTATTCAGTGGCTTCCAATTTCTGAATATTTAACATATTACGGAATGAACCAGACAAGATGTGCTGAAATTTATCAGGGACTTTTAAATGACACTGACATTGCAATGGACAAAGCAGTTAAGGCTGCAAACAAAGAAGGCAAGTCACAGGAAGAAATTGATAAGATGCTTAAGGAATATCCACAGGCAGACACAGGTTGGCAGCATATTACATGGCCATATTTATCACAGACAAATCCTGATCTTGCGTTAAACAAATTCCTTGCAAATGACACAAAGGTCCAGAAAACTGATACAGCTAATACATATTGGTTTATTAATTCAATGAAAGAATTAGGTGTTAAAACAACTGATATTGTAGCTACAGGAGACTGTTCAGCAGCAGTATACTACAATAAGACAACAAACAAATATACAGCAACAGTTTGGAATCCAACAAACAAGACAAAAGTTGTAACATTCAACAACAAATCAGGCAAAATCGGAACAGCTACAATTGGTGCAAAGGCACTTGTAAGTTTCGAAGTTTACAAAGATAAAGCATTTAATGTATCACAGGCTTCAACACCTGAAATTTCAGTTCCAACAGGAACATATGATGATACACAGTATGTAACTATTAAGACAGATACAGAAGGGGCAACAATTCATTATACAGTTGATGGCACAATGCCAACAAAATCATCACCTGTATATAATGGAACATTTGCAGTATCAAGTACAGCTACTGTAAAAGCAATTGCTGTTAACGATGAATATATTACATCAGCAATGGCATCATCAACAATTACAGTTGACGGTACACCTGTTTCAAAGGATACAAATATTGCTTTAGGTAAAAATGTTCAGGTTTCATCAGCGGAAAATGCAACTGTTGGTGGAGACAAGATTGTAGATAATGATACAAGCACAAGATGGTCTTCAGAATTTTCAGATGATCAGTGGTTTGTAGTTGATTTAGGAAAGAATTACACAATTAACAAGGTTACATTTAACTGGGAAGCAGCCTACGCAAAAGCATACAAAGTACAGACATCAACAGATGGAAACAACTGGAATACAGTTTACGAAACATCAAACTGTAAAGGTGGAGAAGAAAGTATTGTATTTGATGCAACAACATGTAGATATGTTAAGATGCAGGGTGTAAAACGTGCATTAGACTATGGATATTCTCTATGGGAAATGGGCATTTACGAAGCAGTAACAGTACAGGCTCCACAGTTTAGCTTAAGCTCAGGAACATACAAGGGAACACAGAATGTATCAATTTCAAGTAACACAAAGGGTGTTGAAATCAGATACACAACAGATGGTTCTACACCAAACAAGAATTCAAAATTATATGTTCCAACAGTTAAAATAAGTAAGAAAACAACAATAAAAGCAATTGCTTACAGAAAGGGCATGATTGATTCAGCAGTATCACAGGCAACTTATACTATAACAGGTGGCACAGAAACACCTGATGTACCGGATACACCTGAAGAAACAGATGCAAAAGCAATTACTAAAGGAATTACAGCTACAGCATCAGGAAGTGAAAGTGATGCAATGGCAGCAAAATACGCTGTAGACGGAAATACTGGTACACGTTGGTCATCAAATTTTGCAGACGATGCGTGGATTACTTTAGACCTTGGGAAAACATATAAAGTTAGCAAAGTTGTATTTAACTGGGAGGGTGCTTACGGAAAAGCATACAAGATTCAGACATCAATGGATGGAAAAGCATGGACAACGGTTAATAATGTGACAAATGGAAAAGGTGGAGAAGAAACAGTTCCATTTACACAGACTGAAGCAAGATATGTAAGAATGCAGGGTGTAGAGAGAGCCTTACCATACGGTTACTCATTATGGGAAATGACAGTTTACGGTATAGCATCAGGTTCAAGTGATACAAGCGTGCCATCAGGCACAAATGTTGCAAAAGAAGCTACAGCAACAGCGTCAGGAAGTGAAAGTGATGCAATGGCAGCAAAATACGCAGTAGATGGAGATGATGGAACACGTTGGTCATCGAACTTTGCAGATGATGCCTGGTTAGCATTAGATTTAGGTGAAGCTTACACAATTAACAAAGTGTTCCTTAACTGGGAAGGTGCTTATGGAAAAGCATATAAGATTCAGACATCAATGGATGGAAAAACATGGACAACAGTTAAGAGCGTAACTAATGGAAAAGGTGGCAAGGAAACAGTTTCATTTGATGCCATAAAAGCAAGATACGTAAAATTACAGGGTGTAGAGAGAGGTTTACCATACGGATATTCATTATGGGAAATGGAAGTTTACGGAAAATAAGCAAAACTTATAAAATATTGTAAATGTTTAATAAATAAAGAAAAAAGTTAATAAAATTAACAAAACACTAAATTTACTTGTGTTTTTTATATTCAAATGATAAACTTTGCAATGAACAAGGACGTTCGACAATTATTTGTCGCACGTCCTTGTTTTGCTTTTTGGGACATTTTATCCCCCCTTTTTAAGTAAAATGTCTTAATTGGAGATTAGGAAAATATGTATAGGAAATGGAGGTACTTGTTATGAACTCAGGAGACACAGGGTTTATACTCATTTGCTCTGCGTTGGTGTTTTTTATGACACCGGGGCTGGCATTCTTTTATGGAGGTTTAGTTAGGAGAAAAAATGTGGTCAACACCATGATGGCAATTGTTATGATTATGGGACTGGCAACAGTTATGTGGGCTTTGTTCGGTTATTCATTGGCATTTGGCGGAAATCATGGAGGCATTATTGGTGACTTTAGATGGTTTGGATTAGAAGGTATAGGTTGGAATGTAGGACCGTATGCAGATTCAATACCAAATCTTGTATTTTGTGCATTTCAGATGATGTTTGCCATTATTACACCAGCTCTTATAACAGGAGCAGTAGTAGGCAGAATGAGATTCAAGGCTTTGTTTATTTTTATAGCATTATGGTCCTTGGTGATTTATTATCCATTGGCTCATATGGTATGGGGCCAGGGCGGACTTCTTGCTGAATTAGGTTCAGTAGACTTTGCAGGAGGTGACGTTGTACATATTAGTTCAGGTGTAACAGCCCTTGTACTCGCAATTGTTCTTGGAAGAAGAAAAGGTTACGAGCAAATGACATATAGAATCCACAACATACCGTTTGTTGTATTAGGAGCTACAATTCTTTGGTTTGGATGGTTTGGATTCAATGCAGGTAGTGCTTTAAAAGCAGATGGGCTTGCAGCCCATGCATTTATGACTTCGGCAATATCATCGGCAGCAGCCCTTTTGTCATGGATGTTTATTGATATGGTAAATGATAAGAAAACAACTTTGGTTGGTGCATCAACAGGTTTGGTACTTGGTTTGGTTGCCATTACACCAGGAGCTGGATTTGTACCAATTTGGGCATCATTTATTATTGGAGCATTAGTTAGCCCAATATGTTATTATGGCGTTATTTTAGTAAAGAAAAAATTAAAAATTGACGATGCCCTTGATGCATTTGGCTGCCATGGCATTGGTGGTATCTGGGGCGGCATCGCAACAGGAATTTTCGGTAAAAGTTCTATTAATTCAGTAGCAAAATGGGATGGCCTTGTATATGGCGAGTGGAGATTATTAGCAGCACAGATTGAAGGAATTCTCATTACAATAGCAATAGCTGTAGTGGGTACACTTATATGTGTTGGAATTGTAAGAATATTTACACCTCTTAGAGTAACAGACCGTGAAGAAAAATTAGGACTTGATATTTCCCAGCATGGAGAAAGTGCATATCCAAGTTTCAACGGTATGGACCAGTAAATTGTGGAGTAGAAATATTTATATTGGAAATAGTTGATTATTAGGAGGATTAAATCATGATAATGAAAATAGATGCCATTGTCAGAGAAGAAAAGTTTGAAGATGTAAAAAACGCTTTGATGGACATAGAAGTAAATGGTCTTACTGTTTCACAGGTTATGGGCTGTGGATTACAGCGAGGCTACAAAGAAATTGTAAGAGGTATGGAAGTTGAACCTCAAATGCAACCTAAAATTAAATTTGAAATAGTTGTTTCATCTGAAGAATGGGCAGATAAAACTATAGATGCCATAAAAAAAGCTGCTTACACAGGAGAGTACGGAGACGGTAAGATTTTCTGCTATCCTGTAGAAAAAGCTATAAAAATAAGAACAGGTGAAACAGGCTATGATGCAATTCAGCGTCAGGAATAAAAAAGTAAGGAGATGTGTAAAATGATTATTAAGGTAGAAGCAATTGTCAGAGAAGAAAAAGCAGAGGATGTTATTGCAGCATTAGATCACATTCAGGTAAACGGTGTTACAGTAACAAAGGTTGAAGGTTACGGCGCACAGAGAGGTGCTGATAACTGGGTTAAAGGCATGAAACTTGAAACAAAAGTAAGACTTAAAGTCGATGTAATTGTGTCATCTGAAGATTGGGCAGACTTAACAGTAAGAGCCATTCAGAAAGCTGCCTACACAGGAGACTATGGAGATGGAAAGATTTTTACTTATGAAGTAAGAAGTGCACAGAAAATCCGTACAGGTGAGACAGGTTATGATGCAATACAGCAGCAGGAATAATTTAGGTATATAAATAAATAAAAGCACAGTAGCTTTATTGAAAAGCAGACAATGAAACTCATTAAAAAATGGACTATATATGTAATTGATCGTGGTAATATGAAATTCGTATAAGTATTACGACAAACTTTAAAGTTTTACATTTAGTGAGAAAGATTGTCTGCTTTTTATATGTAATTTCTTATTACATATAAACGTTCTACTGGAGATACATTCTGGCACGAAAGGAAAAATATTGCTAAAGAAACACGTGCTTAGGGCGTAAATATAAATAAAAAAATATTTTTATACAAAAAGTGCATTGACTAAAACATAATAAAATGTTACAAAATATATGAGAAAGGCGAAAGCCGTAAAAAGAAGGAGATTATATAAAATGAGAAAACTTAAGGACAAACTATTAGAATTAAGCCACAATAAAGGTTTAATCAAAGTAAGAAACTACAAAAAAGGATATGTGAGAAAAGGAATAACTGCCTTATTTTTAGCATTAACCCTTACAGTATCATCTTTGGGAAGTGGAGATTTGTATGCTGTAAAAGCAGGTAGCAGTTGGCTTGATAGCAACATTTATGATGACGAAGATGAAGATCAGGAAATTACTATTGTAAATAAGGGTGAACTTAAAGAAGATATGGAAGTGAAACTTATAGGACCGGAAAACTGTATGTACAGATATTCTTTTGTCCCAAAGGAAACAGCCATATACACTTTCTATACAGTAGGTAGTTCAGCTACTTATGTTCGTTTGTATGACTCAAATGGAACACAAATACAAAGTGGCGGGAATAGTAGCAATAAATTTCGTTTAAACTGTTGCATAAGTAAGAAGTTAATTGGAGGGGAGATGTATTATTTTGATTTACAGGAGAGTAATTTTCACTCAATTGCATGTAATGTAATAGTTAAACAAATGGATATGGATGAGACATATAGCTGTACCAAAGATATTGATAACTATGGATTACATGATCAGGAAATACAGTTTGAACCGGTGCTATATAATATTATTGGTGAGGAAATAAAGAATCCAAAAAACATGACATATTTATGGTATAAAGGGGACGTTGATGAGGATGAAAAAGACGAAAATATATGTTTAGGCACAGATAAGAAATTTAAGACAAAATGTGATGGATATGCCGATTGCCGTGAATATTCAGCATTGGTGTATAAAAATGAAAAGTTCTTTGAAAAAGTATATTGCCAGACAAAGGTAATAGAGTACAAATATACAATGAACCAAGGAGAAAAGTTGGAAGATTTAGACGAGTATACAACATTATTAGAGTTTACTCCCGAAAAATCAGGTTATTATAAGCTATATACAA
>ENA-OURJ01000818-OURJ01000818.1-human-gut-metagenome-genome-assembly--contig:-NODE-818-length-16402-cov-2.18866_pt1 | contig 16402 bp, 8 predicted proteins | sample MGYA00242096_ERZ508981 | MGnify/ENA primary metagenome ERZ508981 (study PRJEB26280, sample SAMEA2531404) | human gut metagenome | biome: human gut; feature: human-associated habitat; material: faeces... | reverse complement strand
GAGGACCGTGTGGAGGCCTATGAATCGGGAGCGGATGCATTCATAACAAAACCGTTCAATTTGAGTGTACTTCATGCCCGTATTGGTAATTTATTGAAGTCACGTGAAAGGGTTATGAAAGATTTTAAGAAACAACTGGTGTTCGAGGCGAAAGAATTGAACTATACCAGTATGGATGAAGACTTCTTGCAACGTGCCATTGATTGTGTAAATCGCCATTTGGATGATCCGGGATTTGATCAAACTCAATTTTTAGAAGAGATGAATACGACAAAATCAACCTTTTTCCGTAAATTGAAGTCTCTCACCGGATTGACTTATGTTTCATTCATCCGTAATATCCGTATGAAAGCGGCTTGCCATATTATGGAAGAGAAAAAACATTGGCGTATGCAGTAGGGTATAATGACCCGCGTTATTTTAGTAGTATCTTTAAAAAGGAAATAGGGATGCAGCCTTCTGAGTATATGGAACGGTTCACTTCGGGAGGAACGATTGAGGGAGAGTAAAACCCGGTTGAGGAAAGGTGCAAAAAATAGAGGCGTATGTGCCATTCATCATAATTAAATCATTTTGAAACATTTCTACGTATTGCTTACGCTTATGCGGAATAACTTTGCTTCTATGAATTTGAAACAATAAGACTTGTTTCGTTCGCAGAATATTAATCTTAAAAGTTATTACGTATGGAAAAACAAAAGCAAAAAACTGGATTGTGCAAGATGATTTCAGCTTGGATAATTTGCATAGTTCTGGTGATGAGTGTGCCGATACAGGCGCAAAATTTACTTACCGGTTGGGACGATACAGCTGGAACTCCTTATGACGCCGGTTGGCGGGTCGATGAAAGTATCTCTATTACTTGGGGAAATCTCGCAGCTTCTTCTGGCAATCGATATCGTATAAATGTAGGTAGTCCTGCCAGTAATGGTACAGATCAGATGTTGTATATAACAGAGGTGGATACCAAGTACGGTTATCCGGTAAAGCCGGTGGAAAACAAATTCTATCAACTTTCTGGTAAAGCGTGGCGAAGAAATGGGGGATCTGGAAGTGCAACCTTCAATTTTTATTTTGCTGACGATCTGTTGGCAACAAAGCCTGTTTCAAAAAAATCTTTGACTCTTTCGGGAAACAATGTAGTAAATACATTCAATAGTTTACGTTTTGTTGCACCGGAGGGTTTTACGTCGGGTTATTTTCTTTGGGATGTTCATGTTAATGGTGGCAACTGGAATGAGGCTGGCATCTGGCTTTTGCAACTTACTGAATTAGGTAATGCTGTTTCCGTAAAGTTTGATACCAATGGAGGCAGTTCAGTAGACAATCAATATTTTTTAGAGGGGGAATCTTATACGATAAGTAAACCTGCCGATCCTGTTAAAGACGATGGTTCTCCTTTTGATGGTTGGTATGCCGATAAAGAATTTACTATACCTTACGACTTCTCGGTTGCTATTACTGCTGCAACAACCATTTTTGCTAAGTGGGAAGATGCGAGTGTGGTAAAAACTCAGCTACAAACGTTGATATCTGAAGTGGAAAGTGCTAAAGAAGGTGGTACGGAAGCCGGAATAAACTATCTGCAAACTGTTATCGGAGAAGCGCAGGCGATTGTCGATAATTCCGGTTCTACAATCAGTGATTTCACAACAGCCATTAGTAACCTAAATACTGCTCTTGCTATTTACCGTGATTGTTCTTTAAAGGAACTGTTGGTGGAGAGGAGCATTATTCCCGGTTTCTCGGCTACAACTTACATATATACCTATGATCTTGCTCCGGGTGCTTCCATTCCAACAGTTACGGCTACGGCTGTAGCTTCGGTTGCATCGGCCAGTATTAAACAAGCATCTGCCATTCCGGGCAGTACTGTGGTAACAGTTACGGCTGGTGACGGTTCTACACAAACTTACACAGTAACTTTTAGAGTAAATTATATGGCTGCTTGGGATGGTAACGGCATGGGGACAACTACAGATATTCCGAGCAACTTTGGTTGGAAGTGTAGTAGTGACGTGACATGGGTGAATGCAGATAATAGTAACGACACTTATGCATATAGGTATAGAGATAATTTTGGCAGTGGTGTTGGTCGTGTGATTACCCATCCTGTTAATAATAATGTCTTTTCTTTTCCGGTTTCTCTAACCGGAGGTAAAGTCTATAATTTCACTTGTCGCAACTCAAATGTAAACGGTACCTGTACCACTATGTTTGGCATCAATATGTCGAAAGATGCAATGGGTAGAATGTTGAATTCCCAAAGTAAGACTTCTGCGAAGTGGAACTCACTATCGACATTTAACTTCAACTTTGCGGCAGCAGTGTCCGGCACATACTATATGGTATGGCAAACGACAAATGGCACAGATAGAAATATAGCTACCGATTTCTTACTTACAGAAGTGGGCAATGCCCTCAATGTATCCTTTAATACTGATGGAGGAAGTGAAGTTGCTACACAATATTTTGTAGAAGGAGAATCGTATGTGGTAAATCCTCCTGTTGAACCTACCAAAAACGGCTATGTATTTAGTGGCTGGTATAAGGACAATACTTATACATCACTTTTTAATTTCAATATTCCAGTTCTGGAGAATACAATCATTTATGCACGGTTTGTACCGGATGGAAATCCTACCATGACGAGCCTTACCATAAACAATGAAACGATTGCCATTCAATCTGCTAAATATATGAATATTACAGTTAATGGAACTTCTGAATTACACATTTCAAGCGAAAGTCCGCTGGTGGGCAGTAATATTAATCTTGCTTCGGACAATGCCTGGCTCTATCTTGAATCTGTTAAACCTTCGGAAGTTACTTCCAATTATTTGAGTTCTATAAAAATCAATGGACAAGCTTTCAATGCAGAAACGGATCGTATAGCCATTTACGGAAGTGGTACAGTGATTATTCCCCAAGGGAAACAAGTTTCAAAACATGCTCTGATAGCCTATACAGAAAATAATTATGGAGGTGAATCCATGGAATTTGAAGTGGAGAAATACTATCGGACAGCCGAACTTGGAGCTACTTTCGATAACAAAATCCGCTCATTCAGACTGAAGAAAGGTTATTCCTGCACGCTTGCCAATAATCCTGATGGTACGGGCTTTTCACGAGTGTACATTGCCAGCGATGCAGATATTGAAGTACCCGAAATGCCCGAAGGATTAGAATTTGTTTCATTTGTGCGTGTATTCCGTTGGGAATGGGTTAGCAAGAAGGGAATTTGTAACGGCGGACTTGCTGCAATCACTAATTCTTCCTGGTACAATGACTGGGCTGCTGGTGGTGCTACGGATAATCCTGATTTTGAATATGTTCCTATGCGTCATAATTTAGGTTGGGACTCTTTTGAAACTATCAATACAAGGAACAATGTATCCCATGTTTTGGGTTATAACGAACCGGATCATACTGACCAGGCGAATTGTACGCCGATACAAGCGATTAGGCAGTGGCCTGAGCTGTTAAAATCGGGTTTACGGCTTGGATCGCCTACACCTGATGCTATTAGAAAAGATTGGTTGGTCAAATTCCTGGAGTTGGCAGATAGTTTGAACTATCGTGTTGATTTTGTGGTGGGACACATGTATTGGAATGGGCAATCGGGACAAAACCTGTATAATGGAGTGGTGGATGCTTGCACTCGCCTGTATGGAGGACGTCCGATGTGGATAACTGAATGGAACAACGGTGCCAACTGGACAACTGAAAACTGGCCTACTAATTCGGGACCTCAAAGAGATGCGGATTTGAACATCATTTATGATGAGGATGGAAATGAAAAAACAGTGACCAGACCGTTGTCGCCCGAAAATGCGGCAAAACAAGCTACGTGGATACTGGATGCGCTGAATGGGCTTGAACGTTGTGAATATCTTGAACGACATTCACTCTATAACTGGGTACAGGATGCAAGAGCTATAGTGCTGGACAATAAACTGACTCCTGCGGGGAAAAACTTTGCAGCATATAAATCGAAAGTGGGCTTTTCAAAAGCGCGGGAGTATACCCATACCTGGAAAATTGCTCCTCCTCTTCCCAGCTATACTTTGTCGAAAGACTATAAGTCGATAACTATTAGTTGGTATGATCACAATGGAGAGACGGGTAAGAATTACACATTGCAGAAGAGTGTGGATGGTGGAGAATGGACAGATGTAAAGGTCTTTATTGCAGCAACTGACATGAATCCTGATAATCCTTTGGTCTATACATATGGAAGTACGATTTCTTATACCGAAGAAATTGATTGCACATCGAAGGTTGATTACCGTGTCATCGCGTTGAGTTATAAAGATACACAGTCTTCTTATTCACGTACAGCAAGTGTGACCAGAGATGCCGTACCCGATAAACCTATCTTGCAAGGTGAAGCACTCTCTTCTAAAATTATAAAATTGACTTGGAGTGCTGTGGATAATGCTCGTTCTTACAGATTGGAACGTGCGGAAAGTGCAAACGGAGAATATGTGGAAATAGCAAACCTACTTACTGGTACAACTTATATGGATGAGAATTTAGCAGTGAATACTCCCTATTATTATAGGCTTTATGCGCTGAGTACAGCAGCTACAGAACCGGTTTCTGATGTTTTAACCGTAAGTACGAAGGCATTGGCTGTTCCTTTGGCGATAAACGGACTGCGTATAGCAGCAGGGGACGGGCATTTGACTTTAACTTGGGATTTCGCTTATGATGCTAAATATAGGGTATTACGTGCCGAGGAGAAGGATGCTTCATATGAACAAATAGCAGATGCTATTGAGACTACGCGCTATGTGGATAATGGGCTTGTTGAAGGTACTACTTAAGCCTATAATACTGCCGGTGATGGTCCGGAAAGCGAAATACTGTCAGCTATACCTGTTGCCGGGCAACATGTATATCTTTCGTTTGATGAAAATGCAGGAACAACAGCTTTTGATGCATGGGGTGGATATCATGGAACACTGGTGAATGGTGCTGAATGGACTACCGGTAAAACAGGAAGCGCAGTAGCACTCACCAAGAGCAAAAGTTCTTATATACAATTGCAGGATGGTGCACTTAGCAGTTTGGAAGATTTCACCATTACCACCTGGATTAACTTTAACGGAGGAATAGGGCGCTTGTTTGATTTTGGCACCGGGACAGGCACATTTATGATGCTGGCACCGGCTACAACTAAGATACGCTATAAAATAACATGCGGAGCTGGTACATTCGATATCACCATTCCTTGTACGATAAAAACTAAGGAATGGATACATTTTGCTATGACACAGGCGGGTACTTCGGTTAAGTTTTATCTGAATGGTATCTGTGTGGGTACAGGCGAAAATGCGGATAAAATTTCTCCTAAGGATATGGGAATAACTACACAAAACTATTTGGGTAAATCTCAGTGGTCGAGCGATGCGTATTGCGACCATATCTATGATGATTTTAGGATATATAATAAAGCATTGTCTGACTTGGAAGTGGCAAAACTGGCTGATGCTATGGTAACTGTTTCTGTTTATAAAGGCAATAGTACCGGAGAAACAGTAGAAGTATATAAGGATGGTAGTGGTCTGGCTGACATACTAACCGGCAATGCTATTGCCGTAGTGGACGATGCTGATGGTATTAACCTTCCGGAGGGACAGAACAACGTTGTCGTAAAGAATGCGGCAAACACTTATTCTTGTACCAGTTTATTGCTTACGGATAAACAGCCTTTTTATTCGCCTGTCAGTTTTACGGCTATCGACGTGACCTGACCGGATATGTATATGCCGATGGTACAAATGGTTGGAGTTCTCTTGTACTGCCTTTTGCAGGAACCTTGTATGCCGGTGAAGATGCCAAGAATCCTTTTATTAGTGATGATGACGCATCCGGAAATTACTGGCTGAAGAGATTTGCCGGTAAAACAAACGAGGCTATGAACTTTGAATATGCAAGCTCAATTGAAGCTGATATACCATATATCATAGCTTTGCCAGGGGAACGCTGGGGAGTGGAAAATAGTATTAAAGATAAGGAAATAGAGATTCGTGGTACGGATGTAACTGTATCAGCCACTAAGGGCATTGCTAAAGTTACGGCAGATGATTATAGCTTTAATGGAACTTATGCAGTTGTTCAACCTGTCAGAGCTCATTATAGACTAAATGCTGAGGGAAATGCTTTCATTAAATATGATGATGGAGCTACAGTTGAACCTTTCCGCTGCTACTTGCTTCCGGATGTAGAATCGATGTCGATGCCGAAAAGCTTTAGCATAGGTGGTGGAAATGGCGAAATTACCGGTTTAGAGAATGGGACTAAGGATCATGCTGGCAAATTACGTGTGTATTCGGAAGCTGGCAATCTGAAAATTGTTTCCCCTAAGGTAACTATAGTTCAGATTCATGGTGTGGATGGAGTATTGGTACGTACGGTACAATTACAGGAAGGTGTGAATATTGTTACTGGTCTTGCTCCCGGTTTCTATGTTGTGGAAGGTCAGAAGGCTGTGATATATTCCAAATAAAATAAAGTGTAAATTTTAAAATGAACAAGTATATGAAAAAAGAAACTTATGTGAAGCCAACTGTCGAGTTGATTTCGATGGAGAATGAAGGTTGTGTCATGACTGGCAGTTTTACTGGTGGCGGACAGATAAATCCGGGTGCACGTTCTGGTTATGGACGTAGCCGGGGAAGAACCTACGGAGGAAATTCAAACTCTGTCAGTGACCTGGAACAACTGATTGAGGATATACTGACAATAGATAAATAGTCAGATTGTTGAAGAATGGTGCATTATTGATGGGAGAATGTTTCATGCACCATTCTTCAACATCTCTGGCATTTTTGTAATGCCGCAATGTATTTCCTTTCCATACATTTGCCATGCAGTTCGGGAGCCAGGCATGCAGTTTCCGGATTGAAGATAGAGAACTTATATTATTTTTTTAATCTTAAAAATTATACGATGGAAAAACGAAAGATTTCCTCAAGAGCAGGACTAAGCAAGGTACTTTTTACCTTAATGGTCTGTATGACTCTAATGATGAACGTCCCATATCTGGGCGCTCAAAATTCCCAAGTTACAGTAACGGGTAAAGTAGAGGACACGATGGGTCCTGTGATTGGTGCCAGTATTGTTGAGAAAGGCGTAGCTTCTAATGGAACAATTACCGATATTGATGGTAACTTCTCCATTAAAGTAAACCCGAATGCTACGTTGGTAGTGAGTTTTATTGGTTATAAAATGGTGGAAATTCCTGTAAAAGGGCAAAGGAATGTGAAAGTGACACTACAGGAGGATAGTGAAATGCTGGATGAGGTTGTGGTTGTGGGTTATGGTCAAATGCGTAAAAAAGACCTGACCGGTTCTGTTATCCAGATTCGTCCAGATAAATTAGCGAATGAGGCTCCCAAGACTGTGCAAGATGTATTGCGTGGTACACCGGGTTTGAATGTCGGTTACGATGCTTCTGCTAAGGGCGGTGGTTCTATGCAGATTCGTGGTCAGCGTTCTGTATATACGGATGGTGGACATAATGATCCGTTGATTATCCTTGATGGTATGCAGTTTTATGGTGAACTTTCTGAAATTAATCCGAATGACATTGGTCAGATTGATGTATTGAAAGACGCCTCTTCTGCTGCTGTTTATGGTGCTAAAGCTGCCAATGGTGTTATTATTATTACGACTAAAAAAGGTAAATCAGGTAAGCCGACTATCAATTTTACTGCTACTCTTGGTATCAATACAAAGAGTGAATATCGTGATGTTTTTGATGCCAACGGCTATATGAGATATCGTGAAGATTGGTATAAGAAAGATACTTATGCCACTGACCCTTTTACCGGTGTTTATGGAGCGTATGCAGCCGGACAATGGAAAAACAAGAAGGATGAGAACGGTAAAGATATAATAGGCTCTGATGGCAAACCCTTACAAGAATATATATATAACCGTGCTGCCGGTTATTATGATAATCCTGCGAATTTAGGTCGGTATGGTATCTCCGTTGACCAATGGAGAGCGTTCACTTCAAATGAGAGTGGAGAATCGGACGCCAGTATTTATGCAAAGCGTTTAGGACTGGAAGATGGTGTTTTAGCTAACTATCTGGCCGGAAACACGTACGACTGGTACGATCGTACTTTCCGGACAGGTATCAATCAGGATTATACAGCGAGTATTTCCGGAGCCGGTGATCGGATGAATTATTATATGTCTATCGGTTACCTAAAGAATGAGGGAGCCGTGAGAGGCAATGATTACAATGCTATCCGTGCCAATTTGAAGGTGAATGGCAAAGTAACCGACTGGTTGGAAATAGGAACGAACGTTAATTTTCAGGATCGTAGTGACGGTGATATTTCTGTAAATCTTGGTACGGATTACTGGGATGCCAATATGTTGCGAAACAGTCCTTACTCTACTTATCGTAACGAAGATGGTAGCTATTGCCAATATCCGATGGGTTCCAATAAGAAGTGGGGCTACAACTATGACTTTGAGCGTCAGTATCTGGATCTGGAGAAGGGCTATACTGTGTTGAATACTATTTTCAATGCCAAAGTAAAATTGCCTTTTGGAATCACTTATGATTTCAATATAGCTCCTCGTTATCAATTTTTCTATGATCGCTACTTTATGTCAGCTGCCAAACCTGATTCTAATCCGGATAGCCAGGGAGTAAATCGTGAACAAAGTAAACGTTTTGATTGGTCTTTGAATAATACTATTACATGGGATTATACATTGGCTCAAAAGCATCACTTTATTCTTACTTTGGTGCAGGAGGCAGAAGAACGCCGTTTTTGGCAGGATAAAATTAACGCACGCAAGATATTACCCTCGGATGCCTTGGGATTTCATAATACCAGCAATGGTAGCAAGACGCTGAGTAGTTTTTCTTCAAATGATACGCACGAAACGGCTGCTGCTTATATGGCACGTCTGTTCTATTCTTACGATGATCGCTATATGATTACTGGTACGGTTCGTCGTGATGGTTATTGCGCTTTCGGTGCTAACAATCCATGGGCTACCTTCCCTTCTATATCTGCTGCATGGAATTTTACTAATGAAAAGTTCTTTAATTGGGAGCCGATGAGTACCGGTAAATTGCGTGTCTCTTGGGGTAAGAATGGTAACCGTTCGTTGAAAGACCCTTATATTGCTCTTGCCAATCTGGGGGCCGGAGCAGGGGCTACAATGGGGTATTTGGTTGCTAATGGCGGTACAGTAGATGTTAAGTATTTGGGTATGGACCGTTTGTCTAATCCGAATCTGCAATGGGAGAAAACGGAAGCTTTAAATTTTGGTTTGGACTTCGGATTCATGAATGATCGGATCACGGGTAGTGCTGAATATTATATTATGAAGACGCATGATATGATTATGGGACAACGTCTGCCGGGATTTACCGGATTTGGAAGCATTACTACCAATTTGGGTGAAGTGCAGAACAGAGGTTTCGAACTTTCATTGAATACCCTGAATATTCAGAATCGGGATTTCGAATGGCGCTCTACTTTAAGCTTCTCCATCTATAAGAATGAAATCAAGCATCTTTATTATGAATATGAAGACGTGCTCAATGAAGCTGGAGAAGTAATTGGTCGCAAAGAGATGGACGACACAAGCAACGGTTGGTTTATTGGACAATCCATTGGTACTATCTGGGATTATGAGATGGATGGTATCTGGCAGGCTGATGAGGCAGCAGAAGCTGCTAAGGTAGGACAACGCCCGGGTGATCCGAAAGTAGTGAACCACTATACTGCTGACGATAAAGAAGATGGCACACCGGTTTACAATGAGAAGGATAAAGTGTTCCTGGGTAAGAAAAATCCGCCTATCCACTGGTCGTTCCGTAATGAGTTCACTCTCTGGAAGGACCTTAATATTTCTTTCAGCATGTATTCCTATATGGGACATAAGAGTCTGGAAGGTTATTATCTGAATCAAGATAATGGCGGTTCATTGATTACTTATAACAGCAATACTTTCAAGAAGAGATACTGGACACCTGAAAATCCGACTAATGAGTATGCACGTCTCGATGCCTATGGTCCGAATGGTGCTAAGGGTGTACAGAAGTTGCACAATCGTTCCTTCATCCGTCTGGACAATATTTCTGTGGCTTACACCTTGCCACAAGCGTGGACGAAGAAGATACAGTTGGAACGCGTAAAACTCTTTGGTACTGTTCGTAACGTAGCGACTTGGGCGGCAGACTGGGAATATGCAGACCCGGAAACCGGTGGCTTGGCTACTCGTACCTTTACATTCGGATTAAACTTAACTCTTTAAACTGTTGAAACAATGAATAATTATATTAAGAATAAGCTCTCTAAGGGGGTATTGTTCCTTACAGGAATAGCAGTATTCAGTGCATGCACTGACAACTTTTTGAAACCGGATCCTCTGTCGTTTTATGAACCTGAGACAACATTTGCTACTGAATCAGGTTTGGAGGCCGTATTGGCTATGGCTGACCGTCATCTTCGCACTTGGGCCTTCCACTATAGTAGTGGTGACTGTAATATAAGCATACCTCTTGGTACGGAATATCTATTTTCTGAACTTTCTCTGTATGGTAAAACTGATGGTACAGGGGGGGTATATGGTAATTTTGCCAATCAACTGCAACCTACCAGTGGTTTGAACAACGGTGATGACAACCGAATCATGTACTTCTGGAATGAAGGTTTCACGGGTATTAAGCATGCCAACACTATATTGTCCTTTATAGATAAAGTGACTGCGTTGAGTGAGGAAACAACAAATGCCTATAAAGGGCGTGCTTATTTCCATCGTGCTTACCGTTATTTGAACCTAGTGATGCAGTTTGGTGATATTCCTTTGGTAACAAAGACACTGGAAGTACCTAAGCGAAACTATCGGTCTACCAAGAAAGAAGAAATTCTGGATATGATTACCCAGGATATGGAGAAAGCTGTGGAGTGGGTGCCTGTGCAGAATGATACCCGTTACATTGGTATGGTGAACAAAGAGGCATGTCGCCAGCTGCTTATCAAATGTTATTTGGCAACGGGCCAGTTTGAAAAGGCTGAGAAGCAAGCTGACATTTTGATTGATCAGTCAGGATTATCACTGATGACAGAGAGCTTTGGTAATGCAAATGATGGTGGTGAACCGAATACCTGGAAGATTACCCGTAACGTGATCTGGGACTTGCATCGCCCTGAAAACAAGATGATCGCTGCGAATAAAGAGGTCATCATGGGAATGCCTAACTGTACGGACGAATCATTTGTGAACTTTCTATCTATGCGTATTTTCGGTCCATTCTGGAGTGACGGTAACCTGAAAACACCTGATAGTAAAACAGCTGGTGAACGTTATGCACGTAATAATGGCAAATATGAAGCTACTACTGACTTTACACGTGCTTTTGGTCGTGGCATTGCCACTGTTCGTGCTACTCATTTTGCTCAACATGGACTTTGGGTAGTGAACGGTGTGGAAGATAAGGAAGATCTCCGCCATAACTCAAAAGTTGGAAACTGGGTAAATATGGAGGACTTGACTTACAATAACAAGGATTCTAAATATTATGGTCAGAATTTTATGCTCTATTCACCTGAAGATGTTTGGGGGGTAGATAAGGATGGTAAACCTGTTATCACAACTCATAAAGGAGCTTTACTCTGTAATGATACAATTCGTGATTGGTTTGATTTCCCTCACTACAAGATCTATTTGGAGGATGTGCGCAATGAAGCTAATATGGGTGCCAATGACTTTCAAGGTGCAGCCGGTTCCGGTGCTAATGCAAACTGGTATCTGTATCGTTTGGCTGAAACTTATCTGCTGCGTGCTGAAGCTAAGTATTATCAAGGTAAGGATGCTACATCAGATGTAAATGAAGTACGTAAACGTGCTAAATGTTCACAACTTTATGCAGTTGGAACCGTGACTATTGGTGATATCATGAACGAACGCGCTCGTGAACTTTATCTGGAAGAATGGCGCAATGTAGAATTGACCCGCGTATCTCTTTGTCTGGCGTTGAGCGGCAAACCTGATGAATGGGGAAATACTTATAGTAAAGACAATTGGGATAAACAACAGGGTACGGATAATGTTGGCGGAAGCTACTGGTATCAACGTATCATTCATTATTCTTTGTATAATAAAGGTGACATCGTTTCCAATGGCAAGACTCTGAATTATTATATGGATAAGCGTAACCTTTTCTGGCCGGTTCCGAATAGTGCTATTACTGCGAATAATAAAGGACAGCTAGCTCAAAATTACGGTTACGATGGATATGATGCTAGTGTACCGATGTGGGAAACTTGGGAAGAAGCTGTTGCTGATGAGGATAAGAGTGAATAACCAGGTTGGAGGATTTCTATAGGTTTAGTTCTTAAATAAAGAGGTTGGGTCTAAAGTACTGTGCTTGTAGAGGCGAATCGTCATTCGTTCGGAATACACAAAGTGATTTTGACACAACCTCTTTTCTTTTTTAAGATATGAAGATATGAGTAAGCATTTGAATATAACAGGATATTTTTTATTCCTTTCTTTCTTCTTTCAAACCATTCTTTCCGCACAAAATACTTCGATTGGTACGAAAGATATTGTTTCCGGTGAAGTCTGGAAAGATACAGACGGTAATGTTATTAACGCCCATGGCGGCGGTATCCTCTTCAACAACGGGAAATACTACTGGTTTGGAGAGCACCGGCCTTCTTCCGGTTTTACAACACAGGTGGGAGTGACATGTTATTCATCAACCGATTTGCGTAACTGGAAGTACGAAGGTGTAGCTTTGGCTGTATCTGACGAAGCAGGAAGTGATATAGAGAAAGGATGTATCATAGAACGTCCTAAAGTTATTTATAATCAGAAAACAGGAAAATACGTAATGTGGTTCCATTTGGAACTTAAAGGAAGAGGATATGGGCCTTCCCGTGCCGGAGTTGCAGTAAGCGACACCCCGGCGGGACCTTATCGGTTTATCCGTTCAGGGCGCGTGAATCCCGGTGTCTATCCGCTAAATATGACACAGGAGGAGCAGAAGCTTACTTGGAATCCGGAAGATTATGAATGGTGGACTCCGGAGTGGCGTGAGGCTGTCAATAAGGGAATGTTTGTGAAACGTGACCTGGAAGGTGACGGACAGATGTCCCGTGATATGACTTTGTTTGTGGATGATGACGGCACAGCCTACCATATTTATTCCTCGGAAGAGAACCTGACACTCCATATCGCAGAATTGTCTGATGATTATCTGAGCCATACCGGAAAGTACATTCGTATATTTCCCGGAGGACATAATGAAGCGCCGGCTATATTTAAGAAGGATGGAACTTATTGGATGATAGCTTCGGGATGTACAGGATGGGAGCCGAATGAAGCCCGTTTGATGACTGCTTCTTCAATTCTGGGGGAATGGTCGCAATTACCCAATCCTTGTGTAGGTAAAGATGCGAAAATTACTTTTGGAGGACAAAGTACCTACATACTGCCACTAAAGGATGGTGGATACATGTTTATGGCAGATGTGTGGCGTCCGAAAAGCTTGTCGGATTCTAGGTATATTTGGCTGCCTGTTCGTTTTAATGGGAAAGGAATTCCATTTATAGAGTGGGTGGATAAGTGGTGAGTGTGGAGTGAAAATCGGCCATTTTCCTATAGAATGGTCGATTATGTACCCTTTTTGAAATAATTTTAGCAGTTCGGTTTATCTGAAAACGAATATATTTGCAACGATGAAAAACAACTTATAATTGAATATCATGAAAACGTGGAAATATTTGTGGCTACTGTTGATTGTAGCGTTGCTGGTTCCCCTCAATGTTTCGGCAAAAAAGAAAACGGAAAAAGTAAAGTCTGATCGTGAACTTTGGGCGGGAGTTCTGTACCAGATGGCAGCGCCTGTACTCAGTAATATGAGCGAAGGCAAGTTGCAGGAAAATATGCTGGTGGAGTTGAGCCCTACATGGGACGGTCGTGATAAGCGGGTGACTTATATGGAATGCTTCGGACGGTTGATGGCCGGACTGGCTCCGTGGCTGTCACTGCCTGATGATGATACGGCAGAAGGAAAACAACGCAAACAATTGCGTGAATGGGCATTAAAGAGCTATGCTCAATCCGTAGATCCGGAAAGTAAAGATTATCTGTTGTGGCGGAAAGAGGGACAACCCTTGGTGGATGCCGCCTATATAGCTGAAAGTTTTTTGCGCGGATATGACGCTTTGTGGGTTCCATTGGATGATTTGACAAAACAGCGTTATATTGCTGAATTCCAGCAACTGCGTCGGGTGGATCCACCCTATACGAATTGGTTATTATTCTCTTCAACTGTTGAGTGCTTCCTGAAAAAGGCGGGTGCCCAGACGGATTATTACCGTATCACTTCAGCTTTGCGTAAAGTCGATGAATGGTATGTAGGAGATGGCTGGTACAGTGACGGAGAGGATTTCGCCTTCGATTATTACAATAGTTTTGTGATTCATCCCATGTATGTGGAATGCCTTGAAGTGATGACAAATGGCGGAAAGCAGAATATCTGGAATGTGAAAGGCGGAAACTTTCCGAATGCCTTGAAGCGTATGCAGCGTTTCGGCATGATATTGGAACGTTTTGTTTCTCCCGAAGGCACTTTCCCGGTATTTGGCCGCTCGATTACTTACCGTACCGGCGTACTGCAACCGCTTGCCTTGCTGTCATTGCGTGGCTGGTTACCCAAAGAGTTGCCTGCCGGACAGGTACGTGCGGCAATGACCGCTGTCATTCAGCGTATGTTCGGTGATAATCGCAACTTCAATGCGGAAGGCTATCTGACATTAGGTTTCAACGGTTCCCAACCTAATATATCGGATTGGTATACCAATAATGGCAGCCTATATTTGGCCTCACTTGCTTTCCTTCCGTTAGGATTGCCCGCTGACGCTCCTTTTTGGACAGATGCCCCGCAACCGTGGACATCAAAGAAAGCGTGGGGTGGAGAAGACTTCCCGAAAGATCACGCCTATTAGAAATAAGTTATCATGAACAGATACATTCTCTTTTTCTTTCTGATTCTCTCGACACTTACCACGCTCCGGGCACAACAGTCCCGGCTCGTGGAAGTGGGGAATGGGTATAGCCAGACATCAGTCAACACTACTGTCTTCAGAAACAATTCACTTGTGACGCAGGGAGACGAACAGTATATCAGTTACTATGACGGCGACGGCTATCTGGTGCTCGGTAAACGGAAGTTGGACTCTGACCAATGGACACTGAAGCGGACACAATACAAGGGAAATGTGAAAGATGCCCATAACATAATCAGTATGATGTTGGATGGCGATGGCTATTTGCATCTCTCATTCGACCATCACGGGCATAAACTGAATTATTGCCGTAGCACCGTCCCTTATACGCTGGAACTTGGAGATAAGGAACCGATGACCGGTGTGGATGAAGGTAATGTGACTTATCCGGAGTTCTATCCGCTGAATGGGGGAGATTTGCTGTTTGTTTATCGCTCCGGCTCTTCCGGACGGGGGAATCTGGTGATGAACCATTATTCTGTAAAGGAGAAGAAGTGGAATCGTGTACAAGATGTACTGATAGATGGTGAAGACCAACGGAATGCCTACTGGCAACTCTATGTGGACGAACAAGGCACGATTCACCTATCTTGGGTGTGGCGCGAAACGTGGCACGTGGAGACAAATCATGATCTTTGTTATGCCCGTTCTTACGATAATGGTGTGACCTGGTACAAAGCAAATGGCAAGAAATACGATTTACCTATCCGGTACAATAATGCGGAATATGCCTGCCGCATCCCGCAAAACTCAGAACTGATCAATCAGACCAGTATGAGTGCTGATGCAAGCGGTAACCCGTACATTGCCACGTATTGGCGTGATCCTGACAGCGAAGTGCCGCAATACCGTATTGTGTGGCATGACGGACAGATGTGGCATAATCGCCAGGTTTCGAACCGCCATACTCCTTTTTCTCTGAAAGGTGGCGGTACAAAGATGATCCCTATTGCCCGCCCGCGTATCGTGGTGGATGGTGGCGAGATATTTTATATTTTCCGTGATGAAGAACGGGGAAGCCGGGTATCGATGGCACACGCTGCGGCTGTGGGAGTAGGTAAGTGGACGTTTACCGATCTGACCAACTTCCCGGTAGATGCTTGGGAACCGTCTCACGATACGGAATTGTGGAAGCAAAAATGTCGTCTTCATCTCTTTGTGCAGCACACCAAACAAGGTGATGGAGAACGTAGGGTAGAGTTTGCCCCTCAACCGGTATATGTGCTGGAAGTTGTAAAGCCTAAGGGCGATTGAAAGCCTTACATAAGATGATTCTGTTTTCAACGTGATGAAACTCTATTTTCACCAAGGAGAAATAATCGTTTCAGCACGATGAAACA
>ENA-OURJ01000797-OURJ01000797.1-human-gut-metagenome-genome-assembly--contig:-NODE-797-length-16800-cov-4.87351_pt1 | contig 16800 bp, 16 predicted proteins | sample MGYA00242096_ERZ508981 | MGnify/ENA primary metagenome ERZ508981 (study PRJEB26280, sample SAMEA2531404) | human gut metagenome | biome: human gut; feature: human-associated habitat; material: faeces... | reverse complement strand
GTTTTCGGATTTGAATCTATGCCCAATTAACAACCGTCAGGGAATTGTAATTGATGGTGAAGGTTCAAAGGTTATTTGCAAAGACTAATTTGAAAATTCAAGTTTGTCTGACTAACAATAATTTAATAACGAACTAATACAAGCACTTTAAGCATGGATTCAAAAAAAAGGAAGGTAAGATAGATAGAAAATGTTATTAGAAGAATTTGACGCAAATAAAACTGCAATCATCAACCCGGATATGTGTGTGGAGAAGATTGAAAATTTCCCGGAAGTTACGATTTCCTGTTTTTCAGAAAAACTTTTCAATGAGGTACTGAAATTTTTTCGGGCAAAAGAAATAGCGAGTGTTCATTCTGCAAGTGGCTTGAATCCTATTTATGAAGTTACATATAAAGGAAAAAGATTTGCAATGTTCAAATCAATGGTCGGGGAACCTTTGTGTGTGGGACAGTATGAAGAAATAATTGCAATGGGAAGTAAAAGACTGATTTTGCTTGGAAATTGTGGGGTATTAGATAAGCGGATTGAAGATTGTGGAATTATTATTCCGATTAAGGCTGTCAGGGATGAGGGAACAAGTTACCACTATGCGAAGCCGTGTGACACAATTGATGTGAATCATAAGTACAGGGATGAGTTTAAGAAAGTACTGAAAGAGTTTGGATATCCTTATGTGGAAGGAATCACATGGACAACAGACGCCTGCTATAGAGAAACAAGGGATAAGGTGAATAAGAGAAAAGAAATGGGTGCGGTCTGTGTCGAGATGGAGTGTGCTGGAATGCAGGCACTCTGTGATTTCAGGGGAACAGAATTTTTCCAGTTCTTTTATGCAGGAGATAACCTTGACCATTCATCCTGGGAGCCAAGAAGTTTATCAGGCAGTGCAAGATTGGATGATAAGAGTAAAATCATGCTACTGGCCTTTGAACTTGGTCTTAAAATATTAGAAAAATTGTAGAAGGAATGATGGATATACAGTTAGCTACAGAGCTTAAAGGAAAACTTTGTCCTTTGCATGAATACAAATAAAAAATCTTAAGGTATGAAAAGAATAGTGTGTAGACGAATCGCATATGTTAATTAGGATTATGGGGATCTGCGTACTAAATGTAAGATAATGAGTGGGGATTTGCGTATCAAATGCGAGATGATGAACGGGGATTTGCGATATAATTTGGATTTTTTCTTTCTCCAATTACAACAGTTGACCGGAGTCAGACTGTATGAAAAGGAATCCGTGATTATATTTGATGAGGTTCAACTATTGCCGAAGGCAAGACAGGCAATCAAGTATCTTGTGGCAGATGGAAGATATAAATACATTGAAACAGGGTCACTTTTATCGATAAAGAAGAATACGAAGGATATATTGATTCCGAGTGAAGAACATAAGATATCCATGTATCCAATGGATTTTGAAGAATTTTTGTGGGCGGTTGGTGATGAAATCACGGCGGATACCATTAAGCTGCTTTTAAAAAGCAAAAAATCTGCCGGAAATGCAATGCACAGGAATCTGATGCGTATGTTCCGGTTGTATATGCTGATTGGCGGAATGCCATAGGCTGTAGAAGCATATTTAGAACACAATAATCCAAAAGGGGATAAAATTAACCCGATAGAAGTGAAGTCTGGAAATTACAGAGGGCATAAGTCGTTAGATGTGTTTTGCGATAAGTATAGCAGTCGCATCAGAGATAAGTACGTGGTTCATACGAAGGATTATAAATGGGAGAATGGCATCCATTATCTGCCGGTATATATGATCCCATTTTTGTAAAATCCTTACCATTTATGCTAAAAAAAGCACAGATTATGCAAATTTTCTCCACAGAGAAATTCTTATGTTACGATTAAGACAAGTAAAGCGGAATATAAATGCAGAAAGTTATTCAGAAACTGCAAAGAAGAGTTTCGCAGTCCAGAGAGAAAGGGATAAGAATTATGGAGAAAATCAAAAACTTGTGGCTTGGATTTGCCGAGAAACATCCGGGCGCATCAAAATGGATCAGAGAGGGTGGATTATTTGTAATTGTAAGTAACTTAATCACAGTATTTAAGTATTTCATGTTACTGTTTTTGCCACTTGCATTTGCAGGACTTCCAAATATCGACTTTGGATTCCCGGGAATCGACATTACATTATTCGGTGAAACTTTTAAATGGAACATCATTGGTTATGACGCACAGCACGGCGGACTTCCTTACTTCTGCGCATACATGATCGCAATGGTAGTCGGTGAGTGTATCAACTTCCCAATCCAGAGAAGCTTCGTATTCCGCAGCAAAGGGAACATCTGGTATCAGGGAATGTGGTATCTGATCGCATTCTGTATCGTAACCTGTATCGTAAACTCCATCAACTGTATCTGGGTTGCTGTTGCAGGAATGTTCGTACCGGACTGGCTGTATAACATCGGAACGACCGTATTAAACGGTGGTGTATCTATGGTGGTATTCTTCTTTGTTAATAAAATCATCTTCCCGGAAGGGGAAGCAAAAAAAGCGGAAGCTTAAAAACAGAATAAATTCGTATCCACTGGGAAACCGGGAGCGAAATCTAAAGGCTGTCACGAAAGAGGCAGCCTTTTTGCATGAAAAAATTCCTGCAAGTAAATTGAAAAATCTCTTAGATATATGTACAATACAGTTAGATAGTACACAAAATAATACGTAAGAAAGATACGGCGAAATTATTGAGTGATGAGATCACGATATAATATTGTCAGACATTTTATAAAAATGATAGCAGGTGGATAAATTTGTATCAGCATAGTGAAACATTGAAAATTGGAAAAATTTATAAAGGTATCAGAGAGGCAATGGGATTGTCACAAGAAGATGTCAGCGCAGGTTTAATGTCAGCCAAAGCATTGTCGCGTTTTGAAAATGATGAAAATTATCCCAATAGTTATATGATGCAGATTCTCTTTGAGCGAGTAGGAAAATCATTAAGGCATTTTATTTTTATGTTGTCTAAGTCTGAATATGAATATCATTTGTGGCGCAGGGACACGGTTGCTCAAATTCTTCGGGGAGATTCTGTACATCATGTTATTTATCAAGGACATAAAGGTAAGTATATCGATAAAAAATTACATTGGCAGTTTTGTACTTTCTGGCAGGGGTTTTTGGACAATAATTTAGAACAGATGCAGAATGCAATTGTATGTACAGTGAAAAATTATCCGAGTCAAATGACAATGAGAAATTGTCTGAGTATGGAGGAAATTAGCTACATTCTTCTTTTTGTAGAGAAAAAATTGACGGTTTATCCAGACAAATGGCAGGAGGAGTATTCACAGATACGGTTTTTATTGAAGTATGTAGAGAGAATGTTTGACAGCGCAGAAATTGTAGAGATATATGGAAGAGCTGTATATGTTTTTGGAACATATATGGATACACCGGATATTAACGAAAAGATTTTGTTCTATAAAAAAGCAATCGAACTAAAAAGAAGAAATTTTAAGATAGAGGGATTGGACAGATTGCTGAAAGGGATTATTGTAGAGTTTCAGAAAATTAATCAGCAGGCACCGAAAGATTATGAACAAATGTTGAATATGCTCCGCAAAATAAAGGCAGAGTTTCATATAGATGATTATACATTTTGGCAGATAAAGCCGACTTATGAAGTATATTTGTTAAATGAAGTTTTGAAAATATACAGACAAGAAAAAAATAAGGCAATAAAAGAAATTGCCCAAAAATGTTGTAGTGAAAAAACATATAGAGCATTAGAAAATGGTATGCGGGATGCGAACGATGGAACGCTTGCAGTTCTTTTTGACGAATTGGAGATAAAGTTAGGAATTTATAATGCAGATATTATTACTGACAATTATGAGGATTTAATACTTGTGGATAAAATAAAAATGGTAGGAAAAAGGGCAGTGCAAGGGGAGGAACTACAACTTCTTGAGCATTTGGTGCAAACGCTTGGAGATAAAGCTGAATACGTGCAAAATCAGCAATTCGTTGAATGTATGCGGGATATAGCGTTGTATCTGGATGAAAAAATCACGGCAGAACAGTATCAGGAGAGATTAAAATACACACTTTCATATACTACTTCAGGATGTTGCGATGATAATACAAAACATTTTTTGACGCGGGTGGAGTTGATGTTAATGTATTATACTGCTATTTTAAGTAGAAAATCAGGAAATTCAGAGAAGGGAATGGAGATTGTAAATGAATTGTGGGAACAATTGGTACAAAGCACGGTAAGGTTAGAGGATAGAGATCAGGAAGCAGCGGTGTTGATGATATTGCGGAAAAATTTGTCTACAGATGTTTTTCGTTATGATGAAGCATTAAAAATAGCTACAGAAGGAATTGAATATTGTTTCAATTCCGGTGATGCGAGTAAATTATATAATTTTTTATTTGAAATAGGGTGGATATATAATGAACTGATACAAGAGAAAAACATATTTATGAAGCCACAGTGCCGAAAGTATTTTGAATATGCACTTTGTATTAGTGAAATGTTTTATATAGAAAGGAATGCATCTGTAATAAGAAAATATTTATCATAAAAATTATACTTTATCATCTATGAATACATCGCTATATGGTGATACAACATTAGAATGTTGAAGCAAAGACTTATCAATATCATGCATAGATGTGCCGGTAGGTATATGCAAAAGACAAAGAGTAAAAAATAAAGATATAACAATTTTTCTAAAATATTTCATGGAATATTCCTCCTGCGTATTTTTAGCTTATTTTAGAGGATAAAATTTTGAATGTAAAGGGACGTTTTGTGTCAGAAAAAAGGACATAAAATGTCCCTTTAAAATAAAAAAAATAACTGTATAATAACAAGCAACTAATTAGTTGTCGATTAAATGACGTCATTAATAAATTGCAAAGGAGAGAATGTTTATGTTAAGAGTTAAAGCTAAAACTAATACAAAAACAAAAGCAATTATTGCTGTGAGCCGTATTTGCGGTTAGTGAAACAGTAACCATTTAAATAATAGAGGAAATTTAGTGCTAAACGTTAAATTTCCTCTATTATTATAAGATATTAACCTAAATATATAGTAGGAGAATAGATAAAATGAAATATATTACAAATGAATCAATGATGCTTCATGAAACAAAGCAGGAAGGTATTGTGATAAGTGTAACAGATAGTGAACTTATTACAATAGAAGAAAAAGAAGAAGAAATTTTAGCTATTATTAAAGCATTTGTAGAACCTGGAACAATAGAACAGGGGTACATCAGGGCATCCGAAGAAAACTATATTGATGAAACTGAATATCAAGATTGTGTAGAATTTATGCTTACAAATAATATGCTTAAAAAGTATAAAGAAGATGAAGAATCTTGTTTAACGCCTTATCAGTTAGATAAATATACAAGACAGATTAGTTCGTTAAATTCATTAAAGGGTGTTGAAAGAGATGAAGCAGAAAAGATGCAGAAAAAAATATGTGATTCGACAGTATGTTTATTAGGAGCAGGAGGAATTGGCAGTTATTTAGCATTAGCCTTGGTTTCATTTGGTGTTGAAAAACTTATATTGGTAGATTTTGATAAAATAGAATTAAGCAATACATCCCGACAGATATTGTATGATGAAACAGATGTTGGGAAATATAAGGTAGATGTTGCAAAAGAAAAACTATTAAAATATAATTCAAATTTGCAGATTGATATATATAACGTTTATATACAAAGTGCAGAGGATTTACTTTTTTTAAAAACTTATGATCTTGATCTTTTGGTGTTATGTGCGGATACTCCAAGAGGAGAAATTCAGTATATTGCAGATGAAGTGGCACATTTAAATAATGTTCCGTGGTTTTGTTATGGACCATATAATCATTCACAAATAGCAATGGGACCAATGATTATTCCTGGAAAAACAAAAAGTTATGCAGCATTATATCCACATGAAGTAAGTGCATTTTCAGAAAGCGTTGTAGATATAAATAAACATTTTGTAGCATCGATATGCGATCCATATAATGGCTTTGCTTCGCAATTCGCAGCTATCGAAGCGTTTAAATATTTGTCTGGCGTAAGGAGACCAGCACTTGTGAATAAAAGATTTTATATTGATACAGATTTATGGAGCGTGGAGTGTGAAGAATATGCTGAGTGAAGATATAGCAAAGAAAATTTTAAATTATATATATTATCATGAATTAAGTGTTAAATATATAATAAATCCATTTGAAGATAGTGGGCAACTAGATAAATCGGAATGGAATGATATTAGCGCACAATATGAAAATACAGATAATATAATTTATGATATTATATGTAATTATAAAGAGTGTCACAGTCATATTTATATTAAGCCTGAAAAAATTCCTAATAGTCTGAAAAAAATGGGTTATCTTGTAAATATTGATGATGTTGAAGATGGTTATTTTTGCGGAAGAGAATGTGAAATAGAAAAAATAAATGTTCTTAGACATAAAATAATAAAAAATAATGTTATTCTTGTGGGAGAACCGGGGACAGGAAAAACAACACTGGTTGAAACTTATGCAAAGCGGTACAAATTAAGAAATGTATTTTGTGTCGAATGTGCTAAGCTAATAAGTAATACGGAGTATAGAGGGGCATTTGAACAAAAAGTAATAGAAATGATAAAATATGCTAAGAATATGCAACTTATACTTTTTTTTGATGAAATCCATACGTTGTTACAATTAGGAAAAACAACAGGAGGCATTTCAATTACTGATATATTAAAACCATATTTATTAGATTCACAATTAAATTTTATTGGAGCAACTACAATAAAAGAAGCAGAACTATTGGTTCAGGATGAGGCTTTTAAAAGAAGATTTAGCTTTATCGTTTTGGGAGAACCGACAAAAGATACATTAATAGAAATTAAAAATAAATTTGAAACAAAGATTGCAGGTCAAAAGATTTTGGAAAATAAAGAAGCATCTGAGGTAATTGTTCGGTTGGATAAGGAGTTGCCAAATCAATATTTCCCGGATAAATTAGTAGATTTCTTAGATTATATATATGCATTTATGAAAGTAAAAGGAAAGATAATTAATTACAAACAATTATTGGAGGAATATATTTGTGACCAAAAATATCAAATATCTAACTAGAAATGCAAAACTTGTATGTGCAGCAGATTTCTTTTGGAATTTAGGGCGTACTTTCCCACATGCGATCCTGACAATTTTTTTATTGGAACAAGGTTTTGATTTAGTACAAATTGCAACATTACAATCTGTTTTTATGATAGTTGCAATGGTTACTGAGTTTCCGAGCGGAATATGGGCAGATTTATTTGGAAGAAAACAAATTTATATGGCGGCTATTGTTACATTGTTTTGTTCTTATTTACTGATAGGGTTTTTCAGTGAACATTTTATAGTTGTTTTATTCGCATATGTATTATATGGATTAAGTGTTGCATTGAAGTCAGGAACGCTGGAAGCGGAAGTGGTTTTGGAATTCGAAAGAGAACAACGAGACATAAAAACTTATTCCGTAGCATCGTCTTATGTAATGAGTATTTCTTCAATAGCAGGCGGTTTGCTGGGAAGTTTATTTTATGAGAAAATGCATAGCTATATGTATGCTATTTCATTAGTGCTTTTTGTTTTGGCATTTTTAATGGCTGCATTATGTGTTTTTTCACAAACGTCAGGTCAGAAAGAAAGGGAACACAGTCACTTAAGAGATGAATTAAAAGTGGGATTTTGTGTTTTGAAATCATCAAAGCCATTGCTTTATATGATATTGTTATTTGCAGCAGCAACACTATTTGTACAACCTTTTTTTCAATATTGGCAGGTTTTGTATCAGCAGGGAGGAGTTCCAGTACGTTATTTTGGGATTATTTATGTTGCTTTTCAAGCATGTAATTTAGTAGGAACTATGATTTATAATCGGATGAAGATGAGCAATAAAAAAATAATGATTTTTGTAGGACTCATAGCAATCATATTTGCATTTAGTATGATAAATACTCAATTAGCATTATTCCTATTGCCGGTATCAGTTATTTTGTTTTATGTTTTCTATCAGCATTTGGATGTTCTACAGAAAAAAGTGGCACCAAAACAATTTATGAGCAGTTTTTTCTCGTTGGTGGGAACATCTGAAAATATAGCATCAATTGTGAGTTTATTTATTATGGCAACATGTATAGAATATGTTGGAATTACATATGCATATATAATATTGTTTTTTATGTTTAGTGTCTGTACATACATCTGTTATTTATTATTTTTAAAAGATCAATAATTTGCTATTGTTGTTAATTAAAGCAAAATAACGAGCACGACTTCTTTACATCAATGTAAAATTTATGTAAAATAGTAAATACAAAAAGAGCAGAACTGCGATCATATATATGGAAGTAGTTTTGCTCTTTATTTTTACTGGAAAATATGAGGCGATGGGAGACAGTGTATTTTTCGGGGAATAGCAAAGGAGAGAAAAATATGAGAAAAAACTGGGTAGCATTGGCACTCACAGGCATGTTATGCCTATCAACTTTTGCGGGGGCACAGACTGTTTCGGCTGAGACAACAGATTCTGCAAAAAAGGTGGATATTGTATTCACGCATGACACACATTCGCATCTCAACACATTTACAACTGTAGTAGATGATGCAGAGAAAGAAGTCGGCGGATTCGCAAGGATCAATACGCTGATTCAGGAGCAGAAGGAAAAAAATCCTGACACATTAGTGATCGACGGCGGCGATTTTTCCATGGGAACGCTGATCCAGACTGTTTTCGAGACACAGGCAGCAGAGATTCGTATGTTAGGTTACTTAGGATGCGAAGTGACAACACTTGGAAATCATGAGTTTGATTACCGTTCCAAGGGACTTGCAAATATGTTAAACAGTGCAACTGAGTCAGGAGATAATCTTCCGGCAATGGTTGTCTGCAACGTGGACTGGGAATCCATGGAAGCAGCAGGATTGAGCGAAGGACAGCAGCAGATCAAGGATGCGTTTGACGAGTATGGAGTCAGTGATTATGTTGTGCCCGAAAAAGGCGATACGGATATCGCAGTCGTAGGTGTTTTCGGTAAAGATGCACTTGCCTGTGCACCGACCTGTGAACTTTTATTCAAAGATCCGGTGGAAGCAGTCAAAGAGACAGTAGAAGAGATCAAAGAAAACGAAGACGTAGATATGATTGTCTGCGTTTCACATAGTGGAACATGGGAAGATGAAAGTAAATCAGAAGATGAGATTTTAGCAAAATCAGTGCCGGATCTTGATCTGATCTTAAGCGGTCATACACATACAACATTAGAGGAGCCGATCGTTCATGGCGATACTTATGTCGTGTCCTGCGGAGAGTACGGCAAGAACCTTGGTGAGCTTTCCATGACACAGAAGGCGGACGGACGCTGGGAGATGTCTTCGTATGAACTGATACCGATCACAACAGAGATCGCGCAGGATGCGGACACCCAGACAACCATTGACCAGTTCATGGATACGGTAGATACCGATTATCTGGCACAGTTCGGCTATACCAAAGATCAGGTGTTAGTGGAAAATGATGTTGATTTTTCCACACAGAAAGATCTGGAAAATATTCATGAGGAACACAACCTCGGCGATATTATGTCGGACGCCTATGTGTATGCGGTGGAAAATGCAGCCGATTATGACGGTGTTCCGGTGGATGTTGCAGTCGTTCCAAGTGGAACGGTACGTGATACTTATGCAAAAGGTGACATTACAGTAGAGCAGGTGTTCAATTCCTTTTCCCTTGGAATCGGTGCAGACGGAGTGCCTGGCTATCCGCTGATCAGCGTGTATCTGACCGGAAAAGAGTTAAAGACGGCAGCGGAGATCGACGCATCCGTTTCTGATTTTATGACAACGGCGAGATTATATTGCAGCGGACTTGATTTTACTTACAATCCAAACCGCATGATCTTAAATAAAGTGACAGATGTGTATCTGGACGATGGTACACAGAGAATTGAGCTTGAGGATGATAAATTATACCGCGTGGTCGCAGACCTTTACAGCGGACAGATGTTAAGTGCCGTAACAGATATGTCTTACGGACTGTTATCACTGGTTCCAAAATACGCCGACGGAACACCGATCGAAGACTTCGAGGATGTCATTATCACAGAGAACGGAAAAGAGTTAAAAGCGTGGGATGCGATCGCAAGATACATGGAGTCATTTGAGGATACAGACGGCGATGGAATCGCCAATGTGCCGGAATACTATAGCACCACACATTACAGAAAGCAGGTAGATGACAGCCGGAATATCATTGACCTTGTAAAAAATCCAAATAAATTCACCGCGATCATTGTTGGTGTGATTGCAGTGTTGATTTTACTTGTCATTTTCATTATATTATTAATTAAGAAAATCGTGAAAAAAGTAAAATCCCGCAAGATGAAAAAGTAAAATATTTTTTCCGGTATCAGCGGATCATTCAGACATACGTTGAAAAGAAAGTTTACATAAGTCGGGATTGGCAGGGAGATTCAAAATGAGCGCACAGGACAACATGGAAAAGGTTCTCAGGGAATTACATGTCCTTTTATCAAAAAGCAATCCATATGAGAGAGATTCAAACTATCTGGTCGTAAATAAGAAAGAGATGCTGGATGTTTTAAAACAGCTTGCAGTCTGCATGTCAGAAGTTATGGATGAGTACGAACTGACGCAGCAGGGCAGGGAGCAGGCGCAGAGGGAAAACCGGAAGATCGGGGAAGAAATCATCAATGACGCCAGAGCAAAAGCAGAGGACGTTTATGCCGCGTCGGTTATGTATACGGATGAAGCACTCCGTCGGATCCTTGATATTATGGATGAGGCGAATGAATCTGTAAAAGCGGTCTATGACAGCATGGGAGAAAAGCTTGCAAATGAAAGAAAACTGGTTTCCGGTGACAAGCTGGAATTAAAGAGTCTGCTGCAGGATCTTAAGGATACGGACAAATACATGGGTATTATTGAGGAGCGGAATAAGAAGATTGCGAAGGAGAAGAAATGGAAAGAAGAGGATACGGAATCTTCTCCTTATGCAGCAGTGAAGCCGGAGATCAAGATCAACCGCGATTATTTTGAACAGCAGGGAATCTCCTTGGAAGAACCGGAGGAGGAACAGCCGGAAGAAAAAACAGAGAAAGCTGCCCCTGAGATCAGCGTGAATCTGGATTCTGAGTACTTTAAGTGGAAGGAGCAGGAAGGAAAAGAAGGGAACCTAGAGGATGAAAAACAGCCGGAGAAAAAAGGATTCTTTGGGAAATTTATGAAATAAAATTAATTGTGTACAACCTACTGACAAAGATGCCAATAGGTTGTATTTTATTATACATAAAGATTGAACACAATTAAATTGTAAGCAATATAAAAGGAGAGAAAAACAATGAGTAAATTTTATGATTTTGAAGCGGAAGATGTAATGTGTAACATGCATAAAATGGAGGAATATCAGGAACAGGGTTTTGGGATTTTAGATTTCCCTTGCAATCAGTTTGGAAATCAGGCACCGGGCACCAACGAGGAGATCGTGTCATTCTGTGATGCAAAGTTTGGAATCACATTCAAGCACTATGCAAAAATTGACGTGAACGGCGCAGATATCAAATGGAACTTTACAAAATTTTTAATTGACCGGAATGGCAACGTGGTAGAACGGTTTGAGCCGACAACAGACATGGATGTGGTAGAGGAAAAAATCAGAGAAATTCTATAATGTTGTAAAAACAACGGAAATTCTGCTCCCAATTGCGTATAGTAAAGATACAAAAAAAGGAAACTATATATGAAAATAAATCGCACAGTATCATTGCCAAAAGGAGCGTAGGAAGTATGAATAGAGAAGAGCAGAAGCAAACCATTAAAGATTACCTGAAACGCCTCGGAGCAGGCGAGGAATTGGAGAGTGTCCGCGTTGATTTTGTGAAAAAATTTCAGTCGGTAGACGCGGCAGAGATCATGAATGCAGAGCAGGAACTTATCAAAGAGGGAACACCGATCAGTGAAGTGCAGAGATTGTGTGATGTTCATTCTGCGTTGTTTCATGGAAAAACAAGAGAAGAGCAGATCGCAAATGCTGAAAAAGCAACGGTAGATTCTATCCGGGAACAGAGATTTGCAAAGACGGCGGAGCTTGTGAAGATTCCGGGGCATCCACTTCACACATTTACGTTGGAGAACGAAGCACTTGCCAAAACGATTAAAAAATGCAGGGAAGCATTAAAGAGCGGGCATGTAGAGTACAAGCTTATAGAAGAAGTCCGGCAGCTTGCAATCCATTATGCCAAAAAGGGAGATCTTCTTTATCCGCATTTAAAGGTAAAGTATGAGATCAGCGGTCCATCGGATGTTATGTGGACGGTGGATGATGAGATACGGGATGAATTTGCTGCGCTGGCGAAAAAAGCGGATTCACAGGATGATGAGTGGAAAAAACGTTTCGAGGCGGCACTCACAAGAGCGGACGAGATGATCTATAAGGAAGCCAATATTCTTTTTCCTAATTGCGCATTTAACTTTACGGATGAGGAATGGTTTGGAATCTACCGAGACTCAAAAGACTATGCAGAGTGTCTTGGTGTAGAAAACGGAGTCTGGGAGGACGCAGAGAAGGCACAGGACGTAAAGACGCCGTCCATCAGTCAGGATGAGATTGTCATGGCAGGCGGTCACATGACCGTGGAGCAGTTGACAGCAATGCTGAATACCATCCCACTGGAGATTTCGTTTGTGGACACAGACAATATCAACCGCTTTTTCAACGAAGGTCCAAAAGTGTTCAAAAGACCGGGAATGGCGATTGACAGAGAGGTGTTCTCCTGCCACCCGCCGAAGATCGAACAGCAGGTACGCCGTATTATTGAAGAATTCAGAGCGGGAACACTTGATAAAGTACCTGTCTGGATGGATAAAAACGGCAGAACCATGTTAGTCACTTATATGGCAGTCCGCGATAAAAGCGGAAAATATCTTGGAACCATGGAACTGGTACAGGATATGGAATTTGCAAAAGAGTATTTTCAGAAATAATTAATAAGTGGAAATCTCCTTATGGGAGGCAGCACGGTACTCGCGTGGTCTGCTTCCCATAATTGTTTTAAATTGTTTTGAAAAATAACTTGGGTTGGAAAAACCACAGTTTAATGCGATCTCTGTGATGGGAGCGTCGGAATCTGTCAGCAGTTTTGCGGCATGGAAAATACGGATCCGCTGCAAATATTCGATCGGACTGTAATGCAGATACTGCTGAAAAATGCGTTGACATTCTCTGGGACAGATATTTGCAGTGTCTGCAATCTCTGAGACAGAAATGGTTTTATCTAAATTTCGGTGCAGCCAGGTCAGCATTTTTTTCAGGCGTTCGTCTTGTATCGGAGAAATAGAAGGGCTGGAATCCACGGACATTTTGGACAAAACACAAAGCAGGATATTGGACAGCGCATTCCGTACCTGAAATTCATATCCGTAGTTTTCACTGATACAGGCATGGTAGGCACAGTCAAATTCCTGAAAATACGGAGCGTCCTCAGAGGTATCATGAAACACAAAGCAGGATGGACCATTTTCCAACAGCGGGCGCACGTATTTGATGTGAAATACACTTTCCGGGGTTCCGCAGATCATGTCGGTGCTGAACACAAAGGAGCGGAACAGGCAGGGAGCGGCGGTTTTTGGAACAACGGCATGAATGATCTCTGTATTGATAAAACAGCCCTCCCCGGCTTGCAGTTCATAGGACTGGTCGCCGATACGAACCGTGACAAGCCCTTCGAGTAGCACAAACAGTTCCAGCTCACCGTGCCAGTGAGGAGGAACATATCCGCCAAGATACTGGTGCAGATCCATGTCGTTGACGGAGAGATCAAATAATTGCGTATTTTTTTCAATGAGTTCCCTGCCGGAAGGATCGAGGGACAGAGAAGGGGAATTGTTGAACATAAAAACTACCGCCTTGTCGTTTTTGTTATATTATAAGTCGCATTTTCTAAAGATACAATGGTTTTTGCTGTGATAAAATTCAGAATAGAGATAAAATAAGTCTGCGAATCGTTACTGGAACGAGGTACGAGGGAACAGTAACAATATAGAAGGAGAACAGCATGAAAAATACAGTGATTTTTGATCTGGATGGTCTGTTAATTGACAGCGAGATCATTTCCTTCCGATTGTATGAGGAGCTGACCGGAAAATACGGACGTTCCATGACGCTGGAGGAATATGCAACGGATTATAGTGGAAAAACCAGTCTTGCAAATATGAAGCTTCTGTTAGAAAGATATCAGCTCCCAATCACGTTGGAAGAGGGAATGACTTTTGTGGATGAGAGGGAAAAAGAGTATCTAAAAGACGGCGTTGCACTGAAACCGGGCGCACGCAAACTGCTGGCGTATTTAAAGGAAAATCACTACAAAATACTGCTGGCAACATCGAGCACCGAAGACCGCGCAGAGGGAATTTTGCAGCAGAATGGGATTCGTGGCTACTTTGATCATCTGGTGTATGGTGTAAATGTGAAACGTGGCAAACCTTTTCCTGATATTTTTCTGAAAGCATGCGAGGATGCAAATGAGCCAGGGAAAAATTGTCTGGTGTTAGAGGACAGCGAAGCAGGGATTCAGGCGGCATATTCTGCGGGAATTGATGTGATCTGTATTCCGGATATGCGGGAGCCGGGAGAAGAATTTCAGAAGATGGTAACAGCACAGCTGATCTCTTTAAAAGATGTGATCATCTGGTTACACACATTGCGGCTTGTTAATATTATGTAAACTATAAAATAGGAATCATTGTTTTAATGCCTCCGGCTGTGGTACAATATTGGAATCATAGGCGGAGGCGTTTTATATGAAAGTGGTAGTGGCAATTGATTCTTTTAAGGGAAGTATGACAAGTGTGCAGGCGGGAAATGCCTGTAAAGAGGGGATTCTTGCGGCGGTGCATGCACATTGTGGTGATGGGGCAGCAGCCGCGAAGGACAGGAAGCCTGCAGCAGATAATATGAATGTTGTCGTAAAACCGCTCGCGGACGGAGGCGAGGGTACGGTGGAAGCTTTGGTAGAAGGGATGAACGGAACCTATGAGTATGTGACCGTGACAGACCCAATGGGAAGCCACGTAAAAGCAAGATATGGCATTCTGCCGGATCAAACAGCTGTGATGGAGATGGCGGAGGCTTCCGGTATTACACTTGTAAAAGAACCGTTAAATCCATGGAAAGCAGCATCCACAGGAGTCGGAGAAATGATTCTGGATGCAGTTCAAAAAGGATGCCGCAAGTTTATCATTGGAATTGGCGGCAGTGCGACGACAGAGGGCGGTATCGGAATGTTATCGGCACTGGGCTATGATTTCATGGATGAAAACGGAGACATATTGCCACCGGTTTTTGCCTCGCTGGAAAAAGTGGTGCAGATAGAAAATAATCGTGTGCCGGAAGTGTTAAAAGGCTGCCATTTTCAGATCGCATGTGATGTGACAAATCCGCTTTGCGGAGCGCAGGGGTGTGTTTACGTTTTCGGAGCGCAAAAAGGTGTGAAGGAAGAAGAAAAAGAGAGCATGGACAGGGCGATGCAGTCCTATGCGGCATGTCTGGAAAAATTTACCGGCAAAAAGCTGAGTGAAATTCCGGGCACAGGCGCAGCCGGAGGGCTTGGGTTTGCGTTTCTGTGGGGACTTCCAAACGTGGAACTGAAACCGGGAATCGACATTGTGCTTGAGGCAGTCGGGCTGACAAATGAATTGAAGGATGCAGATGTCGTGGTGACGGGGGAAGGCTGTCTTGATTTTCAGACGGCAATGGGAAAAGTTCCGGTCGGTGTGGCAAAGACAGCAAAAAACTACAATTGTAAAGTGATTGCTTTTGCCGGAAGTGTGACAGAGGAAGCAAAAAAATGTAACGAAAAGGGAATCGATGCATTTTTCTCCATCCTGCCGGGTGTGTGTTCACTGGATGAAGCTATGGACACGGAAATTGCGCAGAAAAATATGCGGAATGCGGCGGAGCAGGTGTTCCGGTTGATTTTGACGCTGCTGAAAGAAAAATGTTACGAATAATGTTACAAAATCACAAGAAAATCACGGAAAAATGTTACAAGAGCCGGAAAAACTGATTTATGAGATTAATCTGAGCGGACTGTAGTAAGTGATAGGAAATGAAAAAACAATAGAATTCCCTGCAAAAGCGTTCTATAATAATCCCAGATAAAAATCAGGAGGTACCAATCATGAACGATACATTAAAAGTTTTAGAGAAAAGAAGAAGCTGCCGTAATTTTAAATCGGATATGATTCCGGAGGAAACACTTGAACAGATCGTAAGAGCCGGAACCTACGCACCAACGGGAATGGGAAAACAGTCCCCAATCATCCTTGCAGTGACAAATAAGGAACTGCGTGACCAGCTTTCGGAAGAAAACCGTAAGATCATGGGAGCACCAGAAAGCATGGATCCGTTCTACGGAGCACCGGTCATTCTTGTGGTACTTGCCAATAAGGTAGTTCCAACACATGTGTATGATGGTTCTCTTGTGATGGGCAACCTGATGAATGCCGCAGAGAGCCTCGGTGTGGCAAGTATCTGGATCCACAGGGCGAAAGAGGAATTCGAATCTGATTTCGGCAAAAAAATTCTTGCTGATCTTGGCATTCGGGGCGAATACGAAGGAATCGGTCACTATGCACTCGGATATGCAGTAGAATCTGCAAAAGAGGCGGATGCAAGAAAAGAGAATTATGTGTATTATGTGAGATAATATACGAAAATGCACGGAGAAAGCATAACGCAGAACAACAGGAGGAAAGACCATGA
>ENA-OURJ01000792-OURJ01000792.1-human-gut-metagenome-genome-assembly--contig:-NODE-792-length-16864-cov-2.53055_pt1 | contig 16864 bp, 10 predicted proteins | sample MGYA00242096_ERZ508981 | MGnify/ENA primary metagenome ERZ508981 (study PRJEB26280, sample SAMEA2531404) | human gut metagenome | biome: human gut; feature: human-associated habitat; material: faeces... | reverse complement strand
TGATTTGTATTTCGGAACCTACGAATTGCTGAGCTTCGCGGGCATCGGGTACGGGGCTTTCACCTAAGAAGAATCCGGCATCGATGGCCAGTGATTTCAGGGAGTCTTTGGGGTAGGTGAACCGATAGAACGATGCTTTGGGGGCGGTGGTAATTTCTGTTTGTATGCCGGAAGACTGGAATTGGGTGGAGTAATATCCTAATTTTATTGTTTCGTCCTTGCGATGGTCGATGTGGTTGATACGGTCCATTCCGTTGCAGAAAGGCATTACAAGGATGTTTCCGTATTTGGGGCCGCCACCTGTTCGGGCATGGGCAACCAGCCGCTGTTGGGACGTGGGGTACAGTCCGGTGAGGGTTTCACCATTCCGTAGGGGCAGGAAGGACCGATGAAGACACGGCCCAGTCCCTCGGAACCGATACGCGGATCGACGTAATTGGTAAGTCCGGTATCTTGTGCAAAAGTATTTGTTGAGAATAACAATAGGAAGGATAGTGTGATTAGTTTGGTTTTCATTGGTAGAAGTTTTTGTTTGAATGAAAAAGCCAGGCACTGCAACTGACTAATTTGGGTGTATCAGTTGCAATGCGGGGCTTTAGGTTTTAGAAACTCTAAAAGAAAACAATAAGTAGATGTTCATAATTAGTTTGCACTATAAATTATCATTTATCCGCCTGTCATTATGTGAACTAATTATGAACATCTACTTAGCTTAATATCCCTTATTCTGTTCCCAGTTGGTGTTGAGGTTCAATACATCGTTACTCAAAGGCAGCAAACGATTTGTTAATGCATTCGCGTTTGGGTTTAGACTCTTGAATCCCCAATTACGCTCAAAGTCACCAAAGCGAATCAAGTCATTGCGGCGCCAATGCTCGTCAAGAAACTCGCGACCGCGCTCGTCTAAAATATCTTGTAAAGACGGATTGGTGGCTATGGTAGGAGCGTTCACATAAGATCGAATCTGATTGAACAGACTTTGTGGTGTGTCACCGCGGGTAGCGGATGCACCTCGTACAATAGCTTCGCATTTCATCAGCAGGATATCTGCATAGCGGAAAATAGGCACATCGTTACTTTGATGACGGGAATGAGCATTTACTTCTTCTACATAGGGAAAGAATTTGATAGATTTATATCCTTGTATCCATCCGGTCAAGTCCTTACCAGTATTGAGATCACCATCTTGTTTTATCAATGTAATCTGCTTGGTGAAAGTGACCGGAGTTTCATTGTTGTATAAGTTGCGTACATTTGTTTTTTCACCAGTGACGGCATCGTACTGGTAAACATCAAATGTTTCGGCTGTGCCATCACCGGCAATAACATCGTTACGACGATCTCCCGGTAGACAGAACAACTCTGCAAACTCAGGAGTTAATGCCATATTCCCACCTACAGAAGAAGACAGAGCAACGGAGTAGAAGCCATTGTTCTTCTGTCCTTGACGCCAAGTACGGAAACGGGCATAATATAAAGCATGGTCGTTGTCGTCAGTAATTGCGTCAAATGGCATGGCGTAAATGAAGTCCTTAATATGTGCTCCGTTATTGTACAGGAACTTTTTCTTGTAATCATCACTCAGATCGAACAGACCGGATTCAATTATATCATCACACATTGCTACGCATTCGTTTATCTTTTCATTTGCAGCGGTAGAAGACCAACTGGCACTGGTAACATCCTGTGTATAGACATTCCAGTTAATATAAAGTTTGGCGAGCAGTGCGTCTACCATCCAGCGAGTAGGCTTACCATAAGTGTTTTCGGAGACTTCTGTCGGGCAGTAATCACGCACTTCTAATAGTTCGGATTCAATCCAGCGAGCTACATCGGCACGTGGAGAGCGGTTGACAATGCCGCTCTCATCCAGTAGACGATAGTCGATAATGGGAGTATCTCCCCAGTTGTCCATTAGCAGAAAAGTATAGAAAGCACGTGCGGCGCGTACTGGTGCGGAAACTGTAGCATTTTCATCTCCCAAATCTATGAGGACTTGGTTACATTTGGTAATGCCGCTTTGAATATCGTTATAGACATTCAACTGGCTTTTACAGGCATTGGGATCGACGTTATGGAGTGAGAAGTTGGCCATGTCACGTTCGTTTAGATAGTCACCACCGAAACTGACTGCCGTATATTCGTCTGAATTACATGAAATTCCTTCATCGTAGCGACGGCCAAGCGCAGCACGGAACGCATAATAAGCATCGCTTATTTTGGCTTCTATAGCAATCTCAGAGTCGGTAGGGGATTTTGTATAGACCGATTTTATATCTACATCCAAATCAGTGCAACCTACAGTTGCAAGTGCCATCAAGACACCGGAAAGAATATATCTTGTTTTCATATTCATATTTTCTTTTTAAGGAGTTAGAAATTGATATTCACGCCAAACATGAAGGTGCGAGTACGTGGGTAAGTAGTATTGCGCCAGTCAATACCCGGTTGTAAGCCACCTAGATTGATTTCAGGGTCTACTCCCTTATAACCGGTTAAGGTAAACACATTATTGCAGGTAGCATAGATTTTCAGACTGTTTACCCAGTCACCCAGTTTGCCGAAGTCGTAACCTAATGATAACGAAGCCAGGCGTAAATAAGAACCGTTCTCTATATAGCGGTCCGATGGAGCTTGAGCACGTGTATCAGTAGCCTTTTGCATGGTAGCCACTTCGCTTAATACATTCTTGCCGGTATTGAGCAAGGTTACATTGTTGTAGAAGGCACGTGTTGCATTGAAAATTTTGTTTCCAGCAATACCTTGAAAGAAAGCAGTCAATGACCAGTTTTTGTAGGTAAAGGCATTGTTCCATCCAAAAGTAACTTTAGGCTGTGCAGAACCAGCTTTGCGGCGATCGCCATCATCCGGGGCATCGGTGGTGCCTATCAGATTTCCCTCTGCATCATAGTCATTGAAGATGGAACCACCGTCTTCATTGTAACCGGCCCATTCCCAAACGTAGAACTGACCTACCGGGCTGCCCTCCATCAGTCTCTGGACATTGGTAGTAGCATAGCCGCCTACGTCTGGATTGCCATAATCACGGTAGTTCACAGAATAAGTATCATTGGATAGTGACTCCACGTTGTTTTTGTTGTGGGCAATGTTTAAGGTTGTATTCCAGGTGAAGTTGTTTGTCATTACGGGGGTGGCATTGATGGTTAGTTCGATACCTTTGTTGCTGATTTCGCCTACATTGGCGGTCATTGTGCCGTAAGGATAGCGGTTGGTAGAAACTGGGTAGTCATAAATTAAATCTTTGGTGCGTTTGGCATAGTATTCGATGGTACCGGTCAGTCGGTTGTTGAAGAATCCGAAGTCAATACCGACGTTGAACATGCCTGTACGCTCCCATTTCAGGTCTGGATTAGCATTTTTGGTAGCGGCCAGTGTACGGTAGCTGGAGGATGATCCTGTGACGGGATCCACGTAAGTGAACCAACCCGATGCACCGTAAGTTTGCTGTGCGGTATAGGCGTCAAATCCCAGTGAGTTACCGCTTACACCATAGCCTATGCGGAATTTCAGGTCATCAAACACTTTCTGATTCTTCATGAAATTTTCTTCTGTAATGCGCCATGCCAATGATACGGAAGGGAATGTACCCCAGCGGTTGTTCTTGCCGAAAGCGGAAGAACCATCGCGTCGTATGGTAGCTTGGAACAGGTACTTGCTGTTAAAACTGTAGTTTACGCGGCCATAGAATGAAATCATGCGCAGGGTTGAAAGTTTATTGTCGCTATTAATACCGTCAATATCCATATTGTTGGCCAATCCCATATTGTAATATTTCAGGTAATCGTCGTAAAAGTTGTATACAGTTAAGCCGAAGCCATCATTATCATCGTTCTGCTCCCAAGAGTAACCGGCCATCAAACCCAGTTTGTGTTTGTCGGCAAATACATGGTCATAATTGACGTAAGTTTCCATCTGCTTCTTGATGTTTTCCTTGGTGCTGCGTGAAGCCTGACCGTGGCGGGAAGAGATGTTGGGAAGTTGTGACTGTGTAGTATTGTAGTTACTGTAAATATACTGTTCGTTTTGATAAGAAAGATTCAGATTCCAATCTAGTCCGTCAATGATGTGAAGGGTTGCTTTGGCAATACCTTGCAACATTTTCTCTTTTGTTTTGTACTGATCTTCATAGACCATTGACAGCGGGTTATAACTTTGTGAGATACTTGTATTAGCGTACCAGGAACCGTCTGCATTCTTTACAGGAACCAGCGGATTGTAATAGTACATGGCATCCAGTACACTCCGTCCCTGATTTTCGGTTGAGGCCGTTTGTTTGTTGGTTATGCTTGCATTTACACTAACCGACAAATCCAGATGATCTTTCAGAGTTTTGGTTTGCAAGAAAGAACGGGCTGTGATGCGATCCATTGAAGTTCCTCTCACAACACCTTCTCGGTCGATGTAGTTGAGAGATGCACTATAGGTGGTTTTTTCATTGCCACCGTTGATGGAGATATTATGATTGTGGCTGAAACCGGAACGCAATACTTCATCCTGCCAATTGGTGTCGGCCGGGTTGTTTACATCGTAGTAGGGGGAAAGGTCGACATTATTTGCGTTGGCATAGGCCAGAAGTTCGCTGGCATTCATCATATCCAGAGTTTTCAAAGTGTTATCTATAGCTACATAACCACTGTAGTTTACATTGGTTTTACCATTCTTGCTACCTTTCTTGGTGGTGACAATGATTACACCATTAGCGGCTTTTGAACCATAGATGGCTGTGGCACTGGCATCACGAAGAACATCGATGCTCTCAATGTCTTCCGGAGCAATAAGCGACAGGCTGACACCCGGGACGCCATCGATTACGTAGTATGGTTCCATGGCTGCACCCTCGCGTAAAGAAGATGTACCACGCAGAGAGATAGATGCCGAGCCATTAGGGTCACTGGTATTGGCAATGGTCAATCCCGGAACTTTTCCTTGTAGCAGTTGCGCCGGATTAGTGTAGACACCTACGTTCAAATCATCTGCTTTCACTGTTGTGATAGAGCTGGTAACATCCTTACGCGTCATGCTACCATATCCCACTACTACTACTTCATCTAATGTTTGGGAATCTTCCTCCATTACTACATTAATAGCGCTTTGGTTCACTTGAACCTCTTTTTTAGTAAAGCCAATGAAAGTAAATATGAGGGTTTGCCCTCTTTTCACTTCTATAGAGTATTTACCGTCAAGATCGGTGATACAACCATTGGTGGTGCCTTTTTCTAATACATTGACCCCTGCCAATGGCTCACCGGATTTGTCTGTAACAGTACCGGTAACCTTGTTCTGGGCAAATGCTAAGGTACTACTTAGCAAGAACACTACAAAGAGCACGCTTTGCGCAAATGTCCTTTTTCTTTTTAATTGTACATTCAGCATAAAATAAAGTTTTAGTTATAAATTATGTTCTCTTCTTCTGTATATTTATAAATATTATTCTGGCTGCAAAAGTAGGATGTACTTATTACAGATATATTTCAAATGTATTACAAGATTATTGTAATATTTTGATATACAATTAATTGAGATGAATGGGAGACAAAAGGATATTTGCTTTATATTACTATCTTTGGATAGATGTAATGTAAAGAATAAAGGCGGTCGTTCCATGTTGTCCTTTATTATAAGTGACAACTTTGGGAAAAAACGGGATAATGTCTTTGCCTCCATAGTATTTTAGATTTTGATTACTGCAAATCTAAGCCAATGAAGTTATAGTTAGGGAGAAAATGATGCAAATTAGGGGGAAAATAGTGAACTATCGTTTTTTTCTGGATTATCCCGCCCAGTCTTCTCTATCCAGATTCCTGTATCCGATGGCTTCTGCCAAATGTGAGGGCTGTATCAGGTCACTGTTTTCAAGGTCGGCAATGGTACGTGCCACTTTTAGTATACGGTCATAGGCACGGGCGGAAAGATTAAGCCTGTTCATCGCATTTTTCAGTAAGGCAAGACCTTTGTCATCCGGACGAGCATATAGGGAAAGTAGTTTGCTGCTCATTTGTGCATTACAGTAAACGCCCGGAATATCTGCATATCTGTTTTCCTGAATTTGTCGGGCGGAGATTACACGCTCCCGTATGATGGAACTTGCTTCTCCCGGATGTGCATCGGACATTTTCTCAAAAGGTACAGGAACTACTTCAATTTGTAGGTCGATGCGGTCAAGTAGAGGACCAGAAATACGATTCAGGTATTTTTGTACTTGTCCCGGACTGCATACACAAGCTTTTGTCGGATGATTGTAATATCCGCAAGGACATGGGTTCATAGAGGCTACCAGCATAAAACTGGCAGGGTATTCCACATTGCTTTTCACACGGGAAATGGTGATCTTTCGGTCTTCCAGCGGTTGGCGGAGGACTTCCAGTACGCTGCGATTGAATTCTGGCAACTCGTCCAGAAATAAAATACCATTATGGGCAAGGCTGATTTCCCCTGGTTGTGGATAACTGCCTCCACCCGTCATGGCCACTGTGGAAATGGTGTGATGCGGATCGCGGAACGGGCGTTTTGAAATAAGCCCCGTATTGTTTTGCAGTCTTCCTGCCACAGAATGTATTTTTGTAGTTTCAAGGCTCTCTCCCAGGGACAGCGGGGGAAGAATGGATGGTAATCTTTTGGCAAGCATGGATTTTCCGCTTCCCGGGGCACCAATCAGAATAATATTATGTCCGCCTGCCGCGGCCACTTCCAGTGCACGTTTTACGTTTTCCTGTCCTTTTACATCTGCGAAGTCCAGATCAAAGCTACTTTGTTGTGCATAAAACTCTTCGCGGGTGTTGACGATGGTAGGAGTGAGTTCCTGCTTCCCATTGAAGAATTCTATTACCTCTTTGATGTTTTCAACTCCATATACTTGAATCTGATTGCCTACTGCCGCTTCAAGAGCGTTCTGTCTGGGTACTATGATTCCCTCGAATCCTAATTCACGTGCTTTGATGGCAATGGGCAGAGCCCCCTTGATGGGTTGCAGGCTACCGTCAAGGCTCAGTTCGCCCATCATCAGGTAGCGGTTCAGCTTATCCGGCTGGATTACTTCTCCGGCAGCAAGCATACCAATGGCAAGTGGGAGGTCATAGGCGGAACCTTCTTTGCGGATATCAGCCGGTGCCATATTGATGATGATATTGCTGGTAGGTATCCGGTATCCATTCACTTGTAGCGCGGAAATGATACGTTGGTGGCTTTCTTTGACGGCCGAATCCGGTAGTCCGACAAGATAGAACATACAACCTCTTGAACTATTTACTTCGATGGTGATGAGAGTTGCGTCGATGCCTTGCACAGCCGCTCCGAAAACTTTGATTAGCACGTGTTTATTAGTGATTAGTGGTGAGTGATTTTTCCTTTTCTTTTTCAGCAATCTCTTTTAGCTTGTTCTCAATTGCTTTTTCATCCAGATTTTTACCTTCTATTCTTCCCGTAGGACTGAGAAGGATGTTGGTAGGAAGCGTCTGTATGGCAAATTGTTTGATAATCTCTCCGCTCCAGCCGGAGAAATCACAGGCTTGTTCCCATTTCAGCGTATCCGCTTTGATGGTTTCCTGCCATTTCTTTTTATCAAGATCAAGAGAAACGCCCAGCAATGCGAAGTTCTTATTCTTCTGCTCTTTCTTATAAATACGGCGGAACATGGCATTGTTTGCACGGCTGACCGTATCCCACGAAGCCCAGAACTGTATGAGCAGGTACTGGTCTTTAAAGTTGGAGCGACTTATATCTTTATCTTCCGCATTGCGCAGTCGGAAGTAGGGTGCCGATTTTCCTACAGCTACTTTTTCTTCTTCTTTAATCCGGTTTAGTAATGCATCCATAAAGGGGCGGTCCTTCAGTTCTCCGGTCATACGGTCTGCCAGTTTCTGGATTTGTGTCAGATCGGGTTGAGGGTTTTGCACAAAGTATTTATCCAGCAGATAGATACTGACTAATGAAGCAGGATGTTCAGTAATGAAATTCTCTGCTTTCTCTTCCAAAGCTTTTCCGGACGGGGTACCCAATCCTTTTAGTTCCTGGTTGAAGTCTGTTAATTCTTTATTGGGGGCATTGCCGCTGATTTGTAAAGAGGATAGTTCGGCCATGGAGCCTTTTATTTGTATCTTATTCCCTTTATTCAGGAAAAGCGGGTACTCTGTTCCATCACTGAATAATAAGATTGTGGTGACTAACGTATCAGCAGAAAGTGTCGCGGAGAATTTATCTTTTTCGGCAATCAGTGTATCCATGCGGTCATGCATTCTGTCCACACCATATAAATAGATGGTATCATTCCCCAATCCTTTGATTTCTCCACTGAGGCTGATACTATCGGTCTTCTTTCCACCACAGGCAGAGAGGCCGATTAATAGAAAATATAATAGACAGACGTTCTTCATCTCTAAATACTTTTTTGCGAAAGTACGGCTTTTGCAGATAATAAAAAAGAAATGCCCGACATTTCTCAACGCCGGGCATTCTACAGATATTTATTTATTTACTACTTAAAATCACTAATCGTAATTAGTGAAGAGCTTCTTACTGAATGATGCTCATGAAATCTGCATTCGTGAAGTACTTAGCAAATTCCAGATCAGAAGCTGCTTTCTTAGCTAATGAAGAATCTTTAGCTACAGCGCTCTTCAAGCTGCTGGTAACCATAGAAGAATTGTTAGTTCTTGCACCTAATACAGCCATCAGGTACTCAGTATAAGCGTCTGGCTTTTCTACACTTGCCAAAGTATTTTTAGCTTTGTTGTAGTCCTTAGCCAGGATCTGAGCCAAAGCAGCACTGTTAGATTTCGTGTTGCCGAATGCGCTTACAGCTCTGTCATATTGACCTTGAGCGATGTACAGGTTACCCAGAGCTTCGTTCAGTTCTTTTGCACCGGAAGCTTTACTCAGGTAAGTTTCAGCAGCGGCTTTATCACCTTTTGTCAAAGCGATCAAACCAAGGTTCATGTTAACTTCAGGAGCATCCTTGATAGAAGCTGCTTTCTTGAAGTAGCTTTCAGCCTTGTCAAGGTTACCTGATTGGTAAGCCAGTTTACCTAAGTTGTTGTAAGCACGATAGTCGTTCGGATAAATCTGAGTAGCTTTAGTGAAGATTACTTCTTGTTTAGCCGGATCGTTAGTCAGAGTAGCTGCGTACAGCAATTCTTCCAGACTCAGCTGCTTAGCATCTGTGTTAGCCAGATTAGCGATTTCATCATCAGACTTACCGATGATTTCATAATTCAAAGTCAGACGAGAACGACGCAATTGCGGCAAGATTTCGTCAGCTAAGTTCTTGTAAACAGAAGAAATGTTCTTGATTTCCTGCTCTCTTTGTTCAGGATCAGAATACATAGACAGAACGCGAAGGATCAGTTCTTTATCTTGGATATTAGATTTAGATACCAATTCCTGGAAACCTTCCCAGTCCTGAGCAGTATATTTTGTATCGATTGCAGCGTCAATTTTTGCTTTCTTTAAGTTCTGGTTGATAACTTTTGCAGTGTTGTCCTGACGGTTTTCGGCCAACTTAGTGTTCAGGCTTACACCGCCATCAGGAGATGCATAAGCAGAAACTTCGATGTTGCTGATCTTCTTGTTAACAGCACCGTCTACGTTCTTCACTTCTTCGTTGAATTCCTTAGCGGTCTTCAATTCACCGGCACGGACATTAGCTTGCTGAATCAAGAACATGATGTTAGCATCGTGTTTTTCCTTGATGATACGTTGGAAAGCGTCGTCACCGTTGGCAGGAGTAGCGCTGCTCAGCGTCTGCTCAACCATTTCAGAGGTAGAAATCACACCATCAGCTACTTTCACAGCAGGAATAGTTACTGTTTTGTTACCGATTGTGGCTTTAAATTCCAGATATAACTCTGATTTTGCCATTTCGGGAACATAATCGAAAGAAGTCTTCATAGTGTAGTTACCACCCATCTTGTATGAGATGGTCTGGTCGTTACCTTCTACTTTTTCTCCTTGGAATACGGCTGACTGTCCTTTAGCTTCTCCACCGTTCCATTTCAGAACCGGAGTTACTTCTACTACAGCTTTCTTGTTAAAATACTTTTCAGGGAATTTTCCGTTGATAGTGGCGGGAACTTTGCCACCTACAGCTTCAAGAACCTGAGGAGTCACAGTGAAGTAATCAGAGGATAATTCACCCATTTTGCTGCTACATGATGAAAGAGCAACAACCAGTGCCATTAACAAAGGCAGATACAATTTCTTAGTCATTTTAGGTATAAATTAATTGTTTGTAATTGAAATTAGTCTATTGGTTTCTCTCAGTGCCTATTACCACATGATAATAGCCTCGCAAAGATATTAAATCTCCCGGCACAATCTGAAAGGAATAGCCAATTTTATTATAATTTAATGAAATCCTGTATCTTTTCGGTACTTAATGTTTCGTGGATGATGCTCAATGATCTCACTTCGCAACATATTCCGGTCGATATGGGTGTAGATTTCAGTGGTTGCGATAGACTCGTGTCCCAGCATACATTGGATGGCACGGAGGTTGGCACCTCCTTCCAACAAGTGGGTAGCGAAAGAATGGCGGAAGGTGTGCGGACTGATATTTTTGGTGATGCCGGCTTTCTCTGCCAGCTCTTTAATCAGGTGAAAAACCATGATGCGTGAAATGCTATTTCCCCATCGGGCTAGGAAAACATAATCTTCAAATCCTTTCTTTATTTTACCAAGATTACGGTCGAGCAGCCAGTATTTTATTTCCTTGATGGCACGGGGAGAAATAGGGACTAAACGCTGTTTGCTGCCTTTTCCTTCTACCTTGATGAAACCCTCGTCAAAGTAGAGTTCGGATAACTTCAGGTTACAAAGTTCCGAGACACGTAATCCGCAGCTGTATAGGGTTTCCAGGATAGCCCGGTTGCGCTGTCCTTCCTTCTTACTCATGTCTACAGTGGAGATAATAGTATCTATTTCTTCGACGGTAAGCACTTCGGGTAGTTTGAATCCGATTTTAGGACCTTCGAGTAGTTCGCTGGGATCATCTTCCCGATAGTCTGCCATGACCAGAAAGTGGAAGAAAGATTTTATTCCCGACATGATACGTGCTTGCGAGCGAGGATGAATACCGATGTCGTGTAATCCGGCGGCAAAGCGTTGCAAATCATCCAGAGTCACAGCCAGCATATCGATGTTTTCTGTTTTCAGAAAACACAGCAATTTGTCAAGATCGGTCAGGTAGGCATCAAGCGTATTGGCCGACAGAGCCTTTTCTAACTTTAAATATTGCTGGTACTTTCTGATTATCAACGCTTGTCTCTCGTTATTCGTTGATTTTTCTTCTGTTTTCATTTCTTTTTTCTACCTTTGCTCCGCGAAAATAGGCTGCACTTTAGCAGAATACTGATAAATTTGCTTCTGCGTACGGTCTGCACTATCTTTGCAACTCGATTTAAATATTTCTTAGGGCATATCTGAGCCGTGTCTGCTCCGTATTCGCTCCGTATCTATACACTTGGACTTGGTACGGACTTGGTACGGACTTGGTACGGAGCAGGTACTTCCGGGACAAAGGTATAAAAAATTGTGTTATGAGGATACAAATAATTAATGGCCCGAATATCAATCTGCTGGGCAAACGTGAACCTTCCATTTACGGCAGTGTTACTTTTGAAGATTACCTTGTCGAACTTCGTAAGAAGTATACTGATATACAAATAGACTATTTCCAGTCGAACATCGAGGGAGAGCTGATAGACAAGATTCAGCAAACCGGTTTTGATGTAGACGGAATAATCCTGAATGCGGGTGCTTACACCCATACTTCCATTGCTTTGCAGGATGCTATCCGTTCAGTGACTTCTCCGGTTATCGAGGTACATATTTCTAATGTGCATGCTCGTGAGGTTTTCCGTCATGTATCTATGATAGCTTGCGCCTGCAAAGGCGTTATCTGCGGTTTCGGATTGAACTCTTACCGCCTGGCGCTCGAAGCCTTGACCGGCGACGAGTAATTCGTAATTCATGATTTGTAATTAAACAAAAATAGGTATAAGATTATGTTATTGAAACAGACAAAAATCGTTGCAACCATTTCTGATAAGCGTTGCGATGTTGATTTTATAAAAGGCTTGTTTGAAGCCGGTATGAATGTGGTGCGTATGAACACGGCACATCTCGGCCGCGAAGGTTCGGAGATGCTGATAAATAATGTGCGTGCGGTGTCCAACCGTATAGCTATCCTGATGGATACTAAAGGCCCGGAGGTGCGTACTACCATCTGTGCCGATCCTATCGCTTACAAAGTCGGTGACAGAGTGAAAGTCGTAGGTGATCCAGATCTGGAAACTACCCGTGAGTGTATTTCCGTTTCCTACCCTAACTTTGTGCACGATGTTGCCATTGGCATACACATCCTTATTGATGATGGTGATCTGGAAATGATTGTTGTGGATAAAACGGAAGATTATTTGGTATGTGAGATACAGAATGATGCTACTTTGGGAAGTCGTAAGAGCGTAAATGTGCCGGGAGTACGCATCAATCTTCCTTCTCTGACGGAAAAGGACCGTACCAATATTCTTTATGCCATTGAGAAAGACATCGACTTTATTGCTCATTCTTTTGTGCGTAATAAACAGGATGTTTTGGATATAAAGGAAATTCTGGATGCTCATAACAGTGATATCCGTATCGTGGCCAAGATAGAGAATCAGGAAGGCGTTGATAACATTGATGAAATCCTGGAAGTGGCTGACGGTGTGATGGTGGCTCGTGGTGACCTTGGTATCGAAGTCCCCCAAGAGCGTATTCCGGGTATTCAGCGTTTGCTGATTCGTAAATGTATCCTGGCAAAGAAACCGGTAATTGTGGCTACGCAGATGCTTCATACAATGATTACCAATCCGCGTCCTACCCGTGCAGAGGTAACAGATATTGCGAATGCTATTTATTACCGTACGGATGCTTTGATGCTGAGCGGTGAAACGGCGTATGGTAAATACCCGTTGGATGCCGTGAAGACTATGACAAAGGTGGCTGCACAGGCAGAAAAAGATAAATTGGCTGATAACGATATCCGTATTCCACTGGATGAGAACAGCAACGATGTGACTGCCTTCCTGGCGAAACAAGCTGTAAAGGCTACTTCGAAGTTGAAGATACGTGCGATCATCACTGATAGTTACAGCGGACGTACTGCCCGCAACCTTGCTGCATTCCGTGGTAAATATCCGGTGCTGGCCATCTGTTATAAGGAAAAGACAATGCGCCATCTGGCACTTTCTTACGGTGTGGAAGCTATTTACATGCCGGAACTTGCTAACGGCCAGGAATACTATTTCGCAGCTCTGCGTCGTCTGCTGAAAGAAGGCCGTTTATCAGAATCTGATATGGTGGGTTATCTGAGTAGCGGTAAAGCCGGAACACATACTTCTTTCCTCGAAATTAATGTAGTGGGAGATGCTCTGAAGTATGCGGAAGAAAGTGTATTACCCAATAAAAACAGATACCTTTAATAAATAATAAATTAAAAATGAAGAATGAAGAATTTTTGTGCAGTATAGCCTGATTCTTCATTCTTCATTCTTCATTTCTATGACCATAGACGAATATATCTTGCAGCATATTGACGATGAAGGAGATTATCTGAAGGCCCTTTATCGGGACACACACCTTAAATTGCTTTATCCGCGTATGGCATCGGGCCATTTACAGGGGCGGATGCTAAAGATGTTTGTTAAAATGATACGTCCTCATCGTATTCTGGAGATAGGGACATATAGCGGTTATTCTGCTCTTTGTCTTGCCGAAGGCTTACCGGAAGACGGCATGTTGTACACGTTTGAGATCAATGATGAGCAGGAAGACTTTACGTCCGTGGTTGGAAGGTTCTGAGTATGCGAATAAAATAAAACTCTACATTGGTGATGCGTTGCAATTAGTGCCGCAGTTGGGCATAACGTTCGATTTGGCTTTTATCGATGGAGATAAGCGGAAATACGTTGATTATTACGAGATGGTGCTTTCCAGTCTTTCTGACGGAGGTTATATTATCGCCGATAATACCCTGTGGGATAACCATGTGCTGGAAGAACACCCCCGCAATAATGACTTGCAAACCATTGGCATCAAGGCTTTCAATGAACATGTAGCACATGATACACGCGTAGAAAAAGTAATCCTTCCCCTGCGGGACGGATTAACAATTATCCATAAGAAGTAATTCAGGATATCGGATATGTGATAGAGACAATCTTTTCCTCTCCCTGTTCTTCTACTTGATAACTCCCCTTGAACGTTTCCACATAGAGGCGGTTGATATTATGCAGGATATGTTGTTCCTGTTCGTCCTCCCAACACTGATAAAGGGGACTTCGCAGGATGATTATTTTCAGGTATTTGTCTTCCTGGCTTAAAGTATATTCCACTTCGCGTTTCTCTCCCTTATATTCTTGAGGGACTGATAAGAGTGAAGTAAGTAATTTCAGGAACCATTTACTGTCAGCCTTTATCTGCAACATTTCCAATTCTGTATTGAAGGTTGATTTCACAATGCCGGGAGTCTCCATATCCACAATCATTTTGGTTTCCCGACATAGTTGAACGGCATCGCATTCTTGAACGGTGAAGCGCATCATTCCTGCTTCAAGACGTGATAAGTCGAGGATATTGTTTATGAGCTTTAGTAGTTTCGTTGAATTGCTTTTTACAGCAATTGAATACTCTTCTATTTCTTCATCCGTTAAGTCATTTTCTGAAGATAGTAATTCAGAAAAACCGACTACAGTGTTCAAGGGTATACGTATCTCATAGGTGATGTTATGGAGGAAGCATTCTTTCATCTTGTCAGCGGCTTCCATTCTTTCGAAGGCTTTTCGGGTTTCCTTCTCTGCATGCCGTAACTGACAGCGAATATGATAGGCACGTATAATGACAAAAACTAATATTAGTAATATAATTGTACCTGCACCTACCTGTATATAACGATATCGTTTGGTCAGTTCTTCTTTTTCAAGTAAAGCTCTTCGGATTTTATAGTTGGCTTGATGGGCTTCTTTGTGCCGTTGTAGCATGTCCTGATTGAGAGAATCCCCTTTTATGGCTACCATTTTATACAGGTTGGCAGCATCTTTATAACGTCCGGTTTCCAGCAAGGCGTCTGCTTTTGATTTGAGTAAGTCGTTTTCGTTGAAAGGATCCGTTCCCCTACAGGCGGCCAATGCCAGGTCAAGCTCCCGGAAGCATTTGTCCCACTCTTTAGTGAGCTTATAATAAAATCCCCATAGGCTATGGTAGTTTATATAGGCACCGAGATACACATTATCACTATAATATTCTTCTGCCTTTTTCAGGTGCTGGATTAGTTTTTCCTGGTCTTTAGTAATCATATAGATTTTGCAAAACGATGTTTCTATTTCCAGAAATATTGTTTTGAATGTGTCTGATAGGGGAAGTCCTTTGGACACTTTTGTGAGAACATCCAGTTGCTTCTGATATTCACTGAGGGCTTGCGGATATTTTTCCTGTTTTTTATAAAGTTTAGCCAGATTTCCGTGTATTATTAATAGTCCATTTTCATTGGCCGTAGGATTATTCTCCAAAGCCTGTTTGTATATTTCGATGGCTTCGTCATACCGTCCGGCAAAATCATAGGCTTGTGCCAATGCAAGAGCCGCGATGAAGTTGCCTTTTTTATAATTGAGGCGGGTGGACTCATCTCTCATCTCTTGGGCTTGCATAATGGCATATTCGGTATCTCCCAGCGCACATCGTGCCTGAAGTACGGAAAGCCACATGGTATAGTAAAATGCATAATCCTTATACTGGTAGCTGGCCTCTTTCAGTATTAAAAGCCTTTTTTGCTGATTGAAAATATCTGCAAGATATTCATATTGGCGGCAATAGTCAAAAAGTGCCCATAACTCTTCTCCGTGTATTTGCTTCCGGCGGGCAAGCACAATTGCAGAATCCAGATATTCGGTAGCCGATTCCTGACCAATGTATTGCTGGAATGCATTTCTCAGAAATATGCAGCGGATGGAATCATTGGGTATGGTAGCGGCTGTCTGGAATATGCTGTCGCGCGCTTGCTGCTTCGTAGATGCATGTGTTTCTGTCAGGAAGGGTATGTCTGCCAGAAGCAGAATAAAGAGAATTATTTTTTTCATGCTTTGCCTGCTTGTTTTAATGGGTGAGTGAAGATGAAACGTGAACCGTTCGTATATTCCGGGTCTATCCAGATATTTCCACCAAGTTGGTCAATAATAAACTGGCAGATAGATAAACCGATACCTGTTCCCTGGGATTTCTCGTCTACCCGTTCGAAGCGGTTGAATATTGTAGGCTGTTTTTCCAATGGAATGCCACAACCGGTGTCTGTAACTGAGAATTGCGCCATACCCTCTTCATTTTGCTCTAACCGCAGGATAATACTGCCTTCTTTGGTGAATTTGGTGGCGTTGACTAAAATGTTGATCAGTACCTGGGGCAGGCGGAATATGTCTGTTTCTATTTCCAAAGAAGGCAGTGTTGTTTCGAAAGATAATGCAGCTTGTGTTTGCTTAATCCCTTCTACGGTTTGAATGATTCCTTCGCAAAGAGGAACAGCGTCGCATACTTTTAGGTCGAACTTCATGTTCTTTACGTCCAGGCAGGAAATATCCACTACATCGTTGAGCAGATTGATCAGTAGGCGGGAATTTAACTGAATGATTTCATAACATTGTTTCCGGGTATCTTCATCAATACCGGGGGTGGTCAGTACTTCGGAGAAACCGGACAAGGCATTTAAGGGGGTACGGATTTCATGACTCATGTTCGAAATGAACAGGCTTTTATTTCGCGTGGATTTCTCTACCTCCTCTTGTGCCTGCTGAAGCTTCAGTTGCGATTGTATTAGCTTTCT
>ENA-OURJ01000758-OURJ01000758.1-human-gut-metagenome-genome-assembly--contig:-NODE-758-length-17523-cov-2.56784_pt1 | contig 17523 bp, 17 predicted proteins | sample MGYA00242096_ERZ508981 | MGnify/ENA primary metagenome ERZ508981 (study PRJEB26280, sample SAMEA2531404) | human gut metagenome | biome: human gut; feature: human-associated habitat; material: faeces... | reverse complement strand
AACTGCCGGTACGTCTTTCTGCCGGTAACGGGTCTTGGCGGTGACGCGCAGGGGCGCCTCCAGCTTATCGATCGCGATCAGGTTACAGTTTTCGGCAAGCAGAGCTTTCTGGAACAAAGCATCATTAGGGCCTAAAATAACTGTGTTGCTGGCTATGTCTTTATCAATAACATAAAGCGGGTATTCATAAGCAATGCCCAAACCTTTACGCTGGCCGATAGTGTAGTGGATCAGTCCCTGGTGCGTTCCCAGCACCTGACCGTTTTGGTGGATGAATTTACCGGGGCGCGGTTTATTTTTGGTAATGCGTTCGATAAAAGCGGTGTAGTCGCCGTCGGGGACAAAGCAGATATCCTGGCTGTCCGGCTTATGAGCCGTTACCAGGCCGCGGTTTTCGCTCATCCGGCGGATCTCTGGTTTGGTAATATCTGCCAGCGGCAGCAGGATATGCGCCAGCTGCTGTTGGGTCAGGTTAAAAAGCATATAGCTCTGGTCTTTGGCGTGGTCGTCGCCGCGGGCCAGCAGCCAGCGGTTTCTGTCAGCGTCGAAAATGATGCGGGCATAGTGACCGGTAGCCAGATATTCACAGTCCATCAACCGGGCGCGATCGAGCAGTTCGCCGAATTTGATGTGTTTATTGCAGTCGACGCAGGGGTTTGGCGTACGGCCGGCTTCGTATTCGCTGATAAAGCGGTCGATGACGCAGCGCCTGAAGCAGGGACTGAAATTAAAGACATAGTGGGGAATGCCCAGCTTGTGTGCAACCAGTTTGGCGTCTTCAACGTCGCTTAGTGAGCAGCAGGCACTGTCCTGCTCCAGTCCCAGATCCTCGTTGGAGAACATACGCAGCGTGGCTCCGGTTACATCGTAGCCCTGCTGCTGCAGGAGCATAGCTGCGGCAGAGCTGTCAACGCCGCCGCTCATGGCGACTAAAACTTTTTTCTTCATAATTTATTATAAAACCTCGTTCGTTCAGGCATCAAAGGAAGCGCAGGCTTCGTTGATAGCGGCTTCGTCTTCGCGCATAGCCAGAATAGTCTTTTCGATCAGCTCGTCGACGGTCCAGCCCAGGTTGGCAGCGCCCGTTTCAATAACGTCGCGCGAGCAGCCGGCAGCGAATTTTTTATCTTTGTATTTTTTCTTGACTGATTTCAGTTCCAGGTCCATAACGCTTTTGGAAGGGCGCATAATGGCAGCGGCGCCGATCAGTCCCGAAAGCTCGTCGATAGCGAACAGCACCTTTTCCATCTGGTGCTGCGGTTCGATATCGTTTTGCGCCAGGCCGTAGCCGTGGCTGGCGGTAGCGCGGATCTTTCGTCCAGTCCGTGTTCGCGCATGATTTCCTGTGATTTGAGACAGTGTTCAGCAGGATAAACTTCAAAATCCAGATCATGCAGCAGGCCGACCTGAGCCCAGAAGTCTGCTTCGTCGGCATAGCCCAGTTCTTTGGCGAAGTATTTCATGATGCCTTCTACCGTCAGCGCGTGCCGCAGGTGAAAAGGTTCCTTATTATATTTTGTCAGCAGCTCCCAGGCTTCACTGCGGGTTAAATCAGCCATGAAAATCAATCCTTCCGTTTATGCGTATTGACGCGTATTTAATAAAATAATTATACCATAAAGGCACGTATGAACACTAGGCTCGAAAATACCTCGCCAAGGGTTCAAACAGTACCATAAAACAAGCGCAGAGGTGTACTCTGCGCTTGTTTGTCAGGAGAGGGTAAAGTTGATTCAGTCGCCGATAAAGCCCGGGGTGGACAGGTAACGTTCACCGGTGTCGGGAAGCATGACGACGATTTTTTTTCCGGCGTTTTCGGGTCGCTGCGCCAGAAGCGTAGCGGCGTAGGCCGCAGCACCGGAGGAAATGCCGACCAGCAGGCCTTCATTTTTCGCCAGCTCGCGGCTGGTGCTGAAAGCATCTGCCGCGTCGATAGCGATAACTTCATCGACAACGCTGCGGTCAAAGTTTTTGGGGATAAAGTTGGCGCCGATGCCCTGGATTTTGTGCGGGCCGGCCTTACCGCCGGACAGCAGGGGAGAATCGCTGGGTTCGACGGCGACGATCTTGACGCGCGGATTTTTTTCTTTCAGGTAAGCGCCAGCACCGCTGACAGTACCGCCTGTGCCTACGCCAGCAACGAAAATGTCGACTTCGCCGTCGGTATCGCGCCAGATTTCGGGGCCGGTGGTTGCTTTATGGATGGCCGGATTGGCCGGATTAACAAATTGTCCGGGGATAAAAGCATTGGGTATTTCTGCTGCCAGTTCTTCTGCTTTGTCGATGGCACCCTGCATACCCAAAGAACCGGGTGTAAGTACCAGCTCGGCTCCATAAGCCTTCAGCAGGTTGCGCCGTTCAACAGACATGCTTTCAGGCATGGTCAGGATCGTGCGGTAACCGCGTGCTGAAGCTACGCTGGCCAGGCCGATACCTGTATTACCGCTGGTCGGTTCGATGATGACCGAATCTTTTTGCAGCAGTCCCCGGGCTTCGGCGGCGTCGATCATCGCCATGGCGATACGGTCTTTGGCGCTGCCGGCCGGGTTAAAATATTCCAGCTTGGCGATAATAGTCGCCTGCGGAGCAAATTTCCTGTTATAGTTGGTCAGCTCTAAGAGCGGGGTGTTGCCGATCAAGTCGGTCAGGCTACGGTAAATTTTAGTCATGATATCAAAACCTTTCTTTAATAAATTATGCTGCAAGCGGTAATTTACTTACAACATCGGCATTTCTGCCGCTGCTGTTCCACTAAGTCAGCCAAGGTGATGTTATCGACTACTTTATTAACGGCGTCTTTTATTTCACGCCATACTTCCATGGTTACACATTCGTCTGCACGGGTGCAGGCTTCCTTGCTGTCGTCTACGCAGGCTACCGGGGCCAGATTACCTTCCAGCAGCCGCAGTATTTCGCCTACAGTATATTCCTGCGGCTCTTTGGCAAGCATATAGCCGCCCTGTGCGCCGCGGGCGCTTTTGACAAGTCCGGCGCGGCTCAGCTGGGTAATGATCTGTTCCAGATATTTGTCGGAAATATCCTGCCGCTGGGAGATATTTTTAATGGGGATGAAGCTGCCGGTATGATTGTAAGCCAGGTCAAGCATCAGCCGCAAAGCATAACGTCCTTTGGTAGAGATTTTCATAAGCACACGTCCTTTCAAAAGCTTGACATTATTTTACTACTAGTTTACTAGGAATTCAATAGCTGAACAAAAAATTTTTTCCTACACAAAAAATTCACAAAATAATCTTGACAAAAATACTGGGAATTACTATACTGAAAATGTAATCATACTAAACAAGTAGGAATTAAGAAAGGACGGATCGCAATGCGGGAAGTTTATTTAGATAATGCGGCCACGACTAAGGTCAGACCGGAAATAGCAGAGGCTATGGCAAAGGTTATGGTAGAAAATTATGGAAACCCTTCCAGTATATATAAGGCAGCACAGCGTGCGGCAACAGCTATTGCCGCTGCCCGTCAGCAGGTTGCGGATCTGATCGGCGCGTCGCCGAAGGAAATCATTTTTACAGGCGGCGGCAGTGAGGGTGATAATATGCTTATTAAAGGCGTGGCTCATGCCAATGTCAAGAAGGGACGGCACATTATCACTACGCAGGTCGAGCATCACGCTGTACTGCATACCTGTGAAGAACTGGCGAAGGAAGGCTTTGAGATCACTTACCTGCCGGTAGACGAATTCGGCAGGGTTACAGCGGCCCAGGTAGAGGCCGCCTTACGCGACGATACGATCCTTGTTTCGGTGATGTATGCCAATAATGAGATCGGTACGATAATGCCGATCAGAGAGATCGGCGCAGTCTGCCGCGCGCACAAGGTGCTGCTGCATACTGACGCAGTACAGGCGGCAGGTCATATCCCTATTGATGTTACCGGCGACAATATCGATCTTTTAACATTGACGGCGCATAAATTTCATGGACCGAAGGGCGTAGGCGCGGTGTATATCCGTCAGGGTGTGCGTGTACCGGCGCTGATCGTCGGCGGTGGGCAGGAAAAAGGCCTGCGTGCCGGCACTGAAAATACAGCCGGGATCATCGGTATGGGGCTGGCAGCTGCTTATGCGAAAGAAAATATGGAGGCCAATGCCGAAAAAACACGTGCTTTGCGTGACAAATTGATCGAAGGGATTTTAGCAAAGATCCCTGAAGTAAGGTTAAACGGACATCCTACTGACCGACTGCCGAATAATGTAAATGTCAGCATCAGATATATTGAAGGCGAAGGTCTGCTGCTGCTGCTTGACCATATGGGTATCGCGGCTTCCAGCGGCAGTGCCTGCACTTCCGGGTCTCTGGACCCGTCGCATGTTCTGCTGGCTATCGGACTGCCGCATGAGATCGCGCATGGTTCGCTGCGCCTAACCTTGTCGGAAGAAAACAGCAGTGCCGATGTCGATTATGTTTTGGAGCAATTACCGTTGATCGTTGAAAAATTAAGGGCGATGTCGCCTCTTTACCACAAGTAAGAAAGCAGGTGTAGTTTATGGCATACAGTGAAAAAGTAATGGATCATTTTATGAATCCCCGTAATGTGGGTGTGATGCCCGATGCCGACGGCGTCGGCGAGGTAGGCAATGCCAAATGCGGCGATATCATGAAGATTTTTATTAAAGTCAAAGACAATATCATTACCGATATCAGTTTCCAGACTTTTGGCTGCGGTGCGGCTATCGCTACCAGCAGTATGGCAACAGAGCTTGCTAAAGGCAAGTCTGTCGAGGAAGCGCTGGAACTGACTAATCTGGCGGTAGCTGAAGCACTTGACGGACTGCCGCCGATCAAGATGCATTGTTCCAACCTGGCAGCTGACGGCTTGCGTGCCGCGATTTATGACTATAAGGTCAAAAACGGTATGTCGACCGAAGGTATTGAAGTGTGCAGCGGCTGCTGCCACGACTGCGGTCACTGACAGCTGTTTTACTGTTAAGATTTTTCATCTCCAATCCCTCCTTTTATTCACATTAGTTTTACAGAAAAGCCGATGGTTAGCGCCATCGGCTTTTTTGTGGTAAAATAGGAAGTATAAATTATAAAATCAATAATTTACCGTCGGAGGATGAAACAATGGCAGCAATTGATATTGAAAAAGAGTTTAAGCATTATCTGGAGATCTTTACCCATGACGAGGAACTGGGAAAGATTTTGGCAAAGGTATCTTTTCAGGAATTGTTCAACGATAAATTTTTAACGGAAAACAGTAAATATACCTCGATGGACGATCTGATCTGGCGCAGCGGCTTCGGTATCATGAATCTGCTGGAGGTAGAACAGGTGAACCAGGATAAATGGAACGAATATATTGCCAGGAATACTGAATGTAAAACCTGGCATGAATTCGGCAAACTGGCCATGATCGACTGGATGAAGCATAAATTGGAAGAAGCGAAACAGGCCAAAAACTGATTTGAGCGGCACCGAGGCGAAGGCTTCGGTGTTTTTTATTTTTAAGGAAGTGATTTTATGGCAGCGATCTTACATGCACAGCAGGGGATTTTGACTATCGTTATTATGATAGCTACCGGTTTTTATCTGTCCCGTAAGGGCTGGTTTTCTGAAAGCTTCAGCTCGGCTGTGGCCCAGCTGGTGACCAAGGTCTGCCTGCCTACCTATATGATCGTCAATCTGACGGTCAATTTCAGCCACGATCAGCTGATCGAGATGAGCGGCGGTCTGCCGGTACCGATCATTTCCATGGCATTGGGCTATTTTATCGGCCATGCGGCAGCACGGCTGCTGAAGGTGCGGCGTGACCGGGTCGGCGTGTTCTGTACTGTCTTTTTTGTTTCCAACACTATTTTCATCGGCTTGCCGATGACGCTGGCTTTGTTCGGTGAAGAAGGTATTCCTTATGTCATGCTGTATTATATGGTCAATACTACGATGTTCTGGGTCGTAGCCGTGCACGATATGGCGTCTGATGCCGGTGTGGCGGCACCGTGGCTCAGCAGAAAGACTCTGAAAGTGGTTCTGAACCCGCCGCTGTTAGGTTTTTTGGCAGGAATTATTTTAGTAATGCTTGATTGGCGTCTGCCGATGCCGATCGAAGCTTCTTTTCGTTATCTGGGCGGAATGACGACGCCGCTGGCCATGCTGTTTATCGGTATCGCGATCAGTAAAGCTTCCTGGAGCGAGATCAAATTTGACAGAGAGCTGACGGCGGCAATGGTGGGAAGGTTTGTGATCTGTCCGCTGTGCGTTATGGTCTGTCTGCCGTTTTTTGCGCTGCCGAAATTGATGAGCGATGTATTTGTTATGCAGGCGGCTATGCCGGCGATGACGAACACTTCTATTGTAGCTAAGGTTTATGGCGGCGATTACAAGTATGCGGCGATGCTGACGGTGGTCAGTACACTGCTGGCAGTAATAACGACGCCGTTTTATATGTGGGTGCTGCGTGGTTAGATCTGTTCGCCTGATTGCAGAAACGTTCGCCTTAAAACTCTAAAATACGAACAAATTTTTAGAAAAACTCTTGACAAACAAAACAGTTCGGTTTATTATATGTTTAGCGAACAGATGTTTTGAAAGGTCGTGGAGTTATGAAGAAGTTGTTTGTATTAATGCTGATGACCACTATTTTATATACAGGCTATAATTTTTTACAGGATGATACTGTTTATCATTACGAACAGATCACTGTACATACAGGCGATACCATGTGGGCTATCGCTGACCGCTGGGCCGATCAGGACGAAGATGTACGCGAAGTCATTTACCGTATCTGCGAAACCAATGCGCTGGCGAATACTAACCTGAAACCGGGACAGAAGCTTTTAGTACCGGTCAGGGTGCAGTTTGTAGATCAGCTGATGGTGGCAGAGGCCGGCGATATCAAAGGCTGATAATTACGGCGCCGGCGTAGGAAACTGATTCAAAAGTAAATAATATGCGTTAGGGCGCAGTAAAAAAGACGTGCCTGCCTTTTGGCAGACGCGTCTTTGTGTTTTTTAGCTTTCTTTTTTTATGGGATTTTATCCGATGGAAAAGAAAGCTTTTTTATTTTTGAGAAGTCTATTTTTCGACGTAAATACAGAAAATAGCGGACGGGCAGTTTGCTGCCGGCCGCGTACCCGTTAACGCGGCAGAAAAAGTAAATCTTACTAAAAATTTAACGTGTCTTGTGGGGGGGTACAGACGTGGTATAATATAAAACAATATAACTGATATATTAAAAATATTTCCAAAAATAAATGTTTGATGATGTAAGGAGAATAAAAATGAAAACTAAAATCATAAGCCTGATGCTGGTGTTGAGCTGCGCCGGCGCTTCGGCTGCCACAGCTTTGCCAAACAGCAGCGGGGATCTGCGCGCTTTGGAAGAAAACAGGGCGGACGGGGATAAAACGGCTGTTCTGACAAAAGAAGAAACAAACACTGATGTGAGCGGCAGCAGAAAGTTTTATCTGCAGAATTTTGTCTTTACCAGTGAAGATGCTATCCAGCAGGACGTATTGGCTGCGCTGGTAGAAAGCTATTGCGGACGTGAAGTCGATTTTAATGAACTGCAGCAGGCGGTCAATAAGTTGACTGCGTATCTGCGCGGACAGGGTTATGCGGTTGCTACTGCTTTTTTGCCGCAGCAGGAAATCACTGACGGTATCATTGAAGTCAAAATAGTCTTAGGGCGGTTAAGCTATGTACAGGTCAATAATACTTCGGCTCTGGCGGAAGGACAGGCAGAAAAAGCCGCAGGGATTCTGCAAAAGGGAGAGCTGCTGCGTACAGACCGGCTGGAAAAAGTTTTGAATAATATCAACGATCTGGCCGGCGTTACAGCCGTAGGTGTTTTGCGGGCTGGGCAGGCCAATGGTACCAGCGATTTTGTGATCGATCTTCGGGCTGATAAACCGCAGCAGACGATTTTATACACTGATAATTATGGCAATAAATACAGCGGCAGATACAGATATGGCTTTCAGACAACGATCAACAATCCCGGCAGGATCGGCGATAAATTTTTTCTGGGTGGGATGCTTTCAAATGATAACCTGCATAACTATAATTTGGGCTACGAAATGCCGGTCGGCAGCCGCGGGACAAAAATGGGCGTCAGCTATAGCCTGATGGATTATACGCTGAGCGGCTTTTATAATATCCTTGACGCGGTCGGACGGGCTAAAACTTTCAGCATTTATGGCAGTACGCCGCTGATAAATACTGCTTCTGATCACCTGGCGGCAGTTTATGGCTACGATAACCGCCAGCTGAAAGATGAGCTGCGCACCTTTGGCATCGATACAAAAAAACACAGTAATGCACTGTATGCCGGCATAGCGGGCAATATTAAAGGTGCCGGCAGTTATACTGGCTACAGCGCTTTATATTATGCGGGACGGCTAAGTTATGACGATGTCAGCAGCTACACGGAAGGCAGCTATCACAAATTCAATACTGACGTCAATCATATCCGCAGATTAGGCAATGTTTTGAATCTGCATGTAAATTTCCACAGTCAGCTGGCCAGCAAAGATCTGGATGGCAGCGAACAGTTTGTTCTAGGCGGCGCTAACGGTGTGCGGGCTTATCCGCAGGGTGAAGCCAGCGGCGACAGCGGCTACCAGGCTACGGCAGAACTGCGTTATGCCACTCCCGTACCTGATCTGACTCTGGCAGCTTATGTGGATTGGGGCGAAGTCGAGCTGTCTAAAAGTTATGGTCAGCACCGCGGTCTGGCCGGTTGGGGACTGGGCCTGCAGTACGCCAAGGCTGACGATTACTATCTGCGGCTTGACTATGCGCGCAAGCTGGGCAGTGAAGAGTTTACCAGTGAAGAAAGCGATAAAAACGGCAGGCTGTGGTTTTTGGCCTACAAACTGTTTTAATATCGGTCAAGGATAAGGAGCTGTGTGAAGATGAAAAATGAGAAAATGCTTTTATATAAAAAGATCATGGTCACGGTTGTAAGCAGCGGCATGCTGCTTTTGCCAAACTGGGGCTATGCCCTGCCGCAGGGCGGCCAGGTCGTGGGCGGCAGTGGCAGTATCGGCTCTCCTGGCGGCGGTGCAATGGATATTACCGGCAACGGCGGCAATCTGGCTATAGACTGGGACAGCTTTAATATAGCCCAGGGAGAAACAGTAAATTTTAAAAATATGCAGGCCGTTTTAAATTATGTGACGGGCAGCCAGCGCAGCGAGATTTTCGGTAAGCTGAATGGCAGCGGCGCGCATGTCTTCCTGCTCAATCCCAACGGGATCTTGTTTGGTGCCGCGGCAGAGGTCAATGTAGGCAGCCTGACAGCATCGACAAGAAGTCTGCCGGAAGAGGCCCGTAAAGGCTTTAACGGGACTTTGGGAAATTTGGATGCCGATGGTATTGCCAAAATCCAGGCCGATATTGTTAATTTAGGAACGATCGCTGCTGACGCCATAAATTTTGAAGGTAATAATATCTCGATCATCAAGGCTGATACGCTGCAGATACAAGGCGGCGACCTGGGTAAAGTCAGTTTAAAGGCCAAGGACAATATCAACATCGGCTACGAGGTGACGGATAAGACTACCATTGATGTAGGCGATGGCAGCGGGGGGCATACTGTCAGCGATTACAGCAAGGGCAACGGCACAAAAGCCAGCAGCTTGGGCATTGTCACAGCGGCCTTAGACGGCAGTGAAAAAAATATTACTGATTGTATGCTGGTACATGACGTATATGAGCTGCAGGCGATCAATAATAATTATGAAACCGAAAAAAACAGTGCAAATTTTGACTATAGTTATGTCAATGGCGATTATATGCTGGCTAACGAAATAGATGCTTCTGTTACCAGCAGCTGGAACAGCGGTCAGGGGTTTGCGTGCCTTGGCGCTTTAAAACAGCTGCCCATGGGAACCCCAAGTGGATTTCAAGGCGGGTTCACCGGCAGTTTGGACGGTATGGGGTATACTATCAGTGATTTAACGATCGATCGCAGCGGCGAATCGTATGTTGGTTTATTTGGCTGTCTGACGGAAAGCGCGCGAGTAACGAATTTGACACTCTCCGGCAGTATCAGCGGACAAAGCAGCGTCGGCGGCATAGCAGGAAAAAACCTGGGGCTGATCCGTAATGTTGCCAATAAAGCCGCTGTCAAAGGTAATTCTTCGGTAGGTGGTATCACCAGCACTAATTATGGTACGGTGGAATTTGTCAGTAACAGCGGCAGTATCACAGCAACAAATGGCGGTGGTGTTGGCGGCATTGCCAGCAGTAATGGTGACGGGAACAAAACTGGTATTATAAAGTACGCTGAAAACACTGGTGCTGTTATTGGCTGGGGAAATCTCGGCGGCATCGCCGGTGTCAACAATAGTAAGGGGACTATTGAAAACGCTGTTAATCAAGGCTCTGTTACAAGCAATGTGGACGACAGTACCGGTTTTGGGGGGATCAGCGGGATCAATAAAGGGACAATAAAAGATGTGGTCAACGAAGGCGACGTTAAGATATATAAAGAGGGAACAATGGGTGGCAATTCGGTAGGCGGTATCAGCGGCAATAACATAGATAAGGGAACTATCGAAAATGCTGTTAATAAAGGCGCTATCCTTGGCGGCGTAGCTGTAGGCGGGATAGTTGGGGAAAATTCCGGCAGTATCAGGAACACTGAGAACAGCGGTAATATTATCGGTGTTATTTCTGCTGCCGGAGGGATCGTAGGCAGAAACGCGAATGGAAAAGGATCGGTCATCGAGGCCTTTAACAGCGGTGATGTGAGCGGCAATGGTTATATAGGCGGTATCGTTGGTAACAATAAAGGCGGCTTAATTGAAGCTGCAGCGAATGAAGGCAATATTTCTGCAGATCAGCAGCTCGCTGGCGGTATTGCCGGTTATAATACTAATGGCGGGAAAATAGTAAATGCTTCTAACAAAGGTATTATCACCAGCGGTAATTCTAAAGGTGATAGTTTTGCCGGCGGTATCTGTGGTTTTAATTCCGGCGGAAGTATTGCAAACAGCTATAATACAGGGGACGTAACTGCTGATGGAAATTATGTCGGCGGGGTCTGCGGAGCTAATGCCAATGCGCTGGTTGACGGTGTGTACAATACCGGCGCTGTCGAGGGCGCGGATAATGTGGGCGGTGTTGCCGGTTATGACGGCAATGATGAGGAGCTAGACTATGCCAGTATCAAAAATGCTTATAATACCGGCAGTGTCAGCGGTAATAAAAATATCGGCGGTATTTTAGGGCTGGGAGAATATGGCAGCGTTGCTAATGTTTATAATTTAGGCAAGGTCAGCGGCAGTGCTGACGTAGATGCAATTATGGGCGCGTCCGATACAGAAGCAGTTTCTGCCGTCCGGAATGCCTATTTCCTCACTGATAGCGGTTACCAAAAATACGGTGAAGGAACAGTATATGCTACGACAGCAGAGTTCAAGCAGGCTTTCGCAGATGGGCTGGGAGAAGAAGATAAAAAAGTCTGGCAGACCGATCAAAAACAGACGGCACCGTATCTGAAGCCGTTTCTGCAGGAAATAAGCGGTGATGTGGGCAGGCTGGAAGCTGCAGCTGGCAGTGATTTTAAGGCCGCGCTGCTTGCCAAACTGCAGGAGTTGGGTATAAATGTAGACCCTGATAAAATCCTGGGATTAGATGGTTTGGCAGCCGGTGAATATGATTTGGGCGAGCTGCTGTATTCTACGCAGGACGGCTATGCTCTGCAGCTGACAGGCACATTGGTGGTAAAATCCGGTACTCAGCCGGAACCTAAACCAGAGGCTCCCGCTACAGATGACAAATATACGGCCACTTTGACCAGCCTTCAGAAAAAAGTTGTGCAGGCGTGGGAACAGAGCCTGGTCAATGACAGGGATTGGCATATTGAAGAAAACCGTAAAATACAGCTGGAGAATAATTCAGTAAAAATCGAGCCCGTGCTTTTTGATGAAGTGAATCTGCAGGATGAAGAAACGCCGGCAGAGTAAAAAAACACAAAGGACAAGCAGTTTAACTGCTTGTCCTTTGTGTTTTAAAGAGGGTAAAAGTTTCTGCAGCAAGTATAGCCGCTGTTTTATCTGGCCATCCGGTAAATATTTTCCATATCGGCAGCGTTCAGGGTGACGAAGCCGCCGATCGTTCTTCTGCCCATAAAGCTGCATTTGTGTGCCAGCTCTTTGATTTGGGTGTCGGTGAGTTCAATTTCCATGTCGCTGATCGAGGTAGGCATACCAATGGAACGGAAAAAGTCTTCCATGGCAGCGATTCCTTCAAGCGCTGTTTTTTCGTCATTGCCGAAGCTGTAGGGAACATTCAGTACGTTAACTGCCAGTTGTGCGAAACGGCAGGGGTTTTGTTTGAGCACATAGCGGGCCCAGCTGCCCCAGATCGCTGCAAGGCCTGCGCCGTGAGCAATATCGAACATACCGCCCAATTCATGCTCCAGCTGGTGGGAAGCCCAGTCGCCCTGACTGCGGTCGCCGGTGATGTCATTATGGGAAAGCGTGCCTGCCCACATGATCTCGGCGCGGACGTCATAGTCGGCAGGCTTCTGTAAAGCCAGTCGGGCATTACGCATGACGTTGCGCAGCAGAGCTTCGGCCATGCCGTCAGTGAGGGCCAGGGAGGTGACGCCGGGTTTTGTAAAGTAACGTTCTAAAGTATGAACGATGATGTCAGTACAGCCGCTGGCTGTTTGGTAGGGCGGCAGAGTGCAGGTCAGCTCGGGATTTAAAACGGCAAATTTACAGTAGGCATAGGGCGACTGCAGTCCGCGTTTCAGCCAGCCGTCTTCATTGGTAATGACTGACGCATTGCTCATTTCACTGCCGGCCGCGGCAATGGTAAGGACGGCGCCGATAGGGGCGCAGGCCTGCGGCGCTTTGCCGCTGTAGTAGTCCCAGACATCGCCGGGATTGGTGATGCCATAACCAATGGCTTTGGCACTGTCGATGACGCTGCCGCCGCCTACAGCGAGAATAAAATCAACTTTTTCCCGCCTGCAGATTTCAATACCTTCATAAACCTTGCTTAAACGAGGATTGGGCACAACGCCGCCCAGGGTCACATAGTGCAGTCCTGCTTCCTGCAGTGCGCCGCAGACACGATCAAGCAGACCGGATTTTTTGGCACTGCTGCCTCCGAAGTGTACCAGGACCTTGCTTGCTCCTTGTGTTTTGCAGAGTTCACCAACCTCGGCTTCGGTATTTTTACCGAAAAGTATTTTTGTAGGTGCGTAATATTTAAACTGTTCCATAATAACAGCTCCTTTGCTGCGGCAAATGCTGCCGCTGTAAAATCTTCTTAAACCTATCGTATCGCAAAACAGGCAGTTTGTAAAATGCAGAAGTTTCATAAAATTATCGGAAGGAGAAATATTTTGTGATTTCTTGGTGAACAATTTGCAAAAGAGCAAGAGTTTTGTTTGTTGATGTCGAATTGAAACGATAAATCTGAAATGATTCAGGCAGAGGAGGTAATATTATGCAGGGAAAAAAATGGATCGCCGCGGCACTGGTCTGCGGATTTTTACTGGGACAGGGAACGGCTCCGGCGCAGGCCGGTATTTTGGGTACCGTAGTTAAAGGCGGCGCTGTATCGTTATTGGTCAGCCAGTTTGCCGACCAGCTGAACAGCGCTATCAATACTTTGACGGCAAAATATCCTATCTCCAGCGATTACGCTACCAAGGTAGTGCCGATCATTACCGTGGGTGACGGAAGTTATGCCGGCGCTGCTCAGGTATCGGGACCGAAGGAGCAGGTAGATAAATGTCAGGCTGCTTTGCAGCTGGAGGCTTCCTTCTTTAAAAGCTTCCGTGCGAAAGCGCTGATCCCGGTCGATAAGGTCGCTATCAGCGGTATCAACCGCGTGCAGGGTGTGGGCGTATCGGCCCAGATCGATGTAAAGATCTAACAGCTTAAAACAATTTAAAAAGTGCAAGTCCGCAGGCTGATGTATGTCAGCCTGCGGACTTTTTTTATTTGCACGGGTATTTTAAGGGTCATGCTTTAACAAACCTTTAAAGAAAGGCGAAATTCTTTACAAGAACTTAAAGCCTTCTTAATTCAAAGCAAAGAAAGCTTTGTTATGATGACAGTGTTTCCAGATGCAAGCAAAATTTCAGTACTTGTGAAAAAGGAGAGAAGGAAATGAAATCAAGAAAATTATTCAAGGTCTGCGCCCTGCTGATGCTGGCAGTAATGAGCTGTTTGCTGTTCAGCGGCTGCGGCGGTCAGTCTGAGCAAAAGAAATTTGTGATCACTTATCTGCCGAATGAATCGACAGATAAAAATGCCGATGCCAGAAAAGGTATGGCGGGCGATTTGAGCAAGGTTTTGGGAATGGAGGTCACAGAGCTGGTATCTAACGATTATAATGCGGTGATTGAGGCTATGCGTACCGGTAAAGCCGATATGGCTTATTTTGGACCGTTAAGCTTCTGCCTGGCTTATGAACGTGCAGGTGCAGAACCGATCGGGATGATTGCCAAGGATAAAGATAAAAAGAACGCGACTTATAAGTCTGTTCTGGTTACGAGCAGCAAGAATACTGATATCAATAGTATCCAGGACATCAAAGGGAAAACGATGGCGTTCGTTGACCCGAATTCCACTTCCGGCAATCTGATCCCTTCAGCGGCGATTATGAAAGCATTTCCCGGTGAGACGCTTTCGATGGATGATCTGCATACTAATGGCAAATTTTTCCAGGCAGTCAGCTTTTCCGGCAAGCATCAAGCAGGTCTGGCGGCTGTAGTCAAGGGTGATGTGCAGGTAGCTCCTATCTCTGATGCAATTCTGGCGGCTGAGATCAATGCGGGACGTGTCAGCAAAGATGACGTTAAAATTATTTTCGCTTCTGATCCGATCCCGTCCGAACCGATGGCTCTGCGCAGGGAGCTGCCGGCAGAAGTGAAGGAAAAGGTAAAAAACTTTATCCTGAGCTATGACAATGCCGCTTACTACAAAGGGGTAATGGGTGCAGAGGATAAGCGTTTCGTAGAATGCAGTATTGAAGATTACAAAGGTATCATTGATCTGAACAAAGCCCTGAGCAGCAGTAAATAAGTTGGAGCAGAGGCCGGCGCTGTCCGGCCTTTTTTATAGGAGGAAGCATGAGCACGGTTTTAAAAATGGAGCATATCGAGAAAGTTTATGGCAATCAGGTCCGCGCTTTGCATGATATCAGTCTGGAGGTCAGAGCCGGAGAATTTGTCGCTGTTATCGGTCCTTCCGGATCGGGCAAGTCCACCCTGCTGAGAACGGTTAATCAGCTGGTAGTCCCCAGCGGAGGTCATGTATACATCGACGGCGAGGAAGTTACCGGTGCGTCCGGCAAAAAGCTGCGGCTGCTGCGGCGTAAAGTCGGGATGATCTTTCAGCATTATAATCTTGTGCAGCGGCTGTCGGTAATGCAGAACGTGCTGCATGGGCGCTTGGGTTATATGTCGGCGTTGGACGGGATGCTTGGTAATTATACGGAAGAGGACAAACGTAAGGCGATTGACTTACTGCAGGAAATCGAGATGGGCGATCGTTTATATAACCGTGCCAGTGATCTGTCGGGCGGTCAGAAACAGCGCGTAGGCATTGCCAGGGCGATTATGCAGGAACCGAAGCTGCTTCTTTGTGACGAACCGATCGCTTCACTGGACCCTAATGCGTCTAAAATCATTATGGATCTGATCTATCAGATGACGCAGCGCCGTAATATTGCCTGTATCGTCAATCTGCATCAGCTGGATGTGGCCATGCGTTATGCTACGCGCATCATCGGTCTGGCAAAAGGAGAAATGATTTTTGACGGAACCCCGCAGCAGCTGAATAATGCAGTGATAGAGAAAATTTATAATACTTCGATGGAAAATCTGATCATTAAGCAGGGTGAAAATTATGCCTGAAAAAATAAGTATAATGAATCCCCGTGAAAAACAGGTTTATACCTGGTTTTTAGTGGTCGTGCTGGTTTTGTTCTGCCTGGCGACTTATATTTCCCGTTTTAATCCGCTGGAGGTGCTTTGGGAACAGGGAGAATTCTGGAAATTTCTGTTTCAGGATTTCCTGCCGCCACGCTTCAATGCTTCGCCGGTAGTAGTAGAATCGATTCTTGTAACTTTTGCGTTGGCGGTTTCGTCCAGCTTCGTTGCGGCAGTGTTTGCTTTTCTCTTCGCTGTGTTCGGCAGCACTTCTTTATCACCCTGGAAGGGACTGGCCAGAACGATCCGGGGGTTTGCCACTTTTCTGAGGAATATCCCGACACTGGTCTGGGCTTTTATTCTTTTTTCGTCACTGGGTATTGGTACCGGGGTTGGTTTTATTGCTTTGCTGATTTCGACCTTTGCTTTTATGACAAGAGCGTTTATTGAAGTGATCGACGAGGTATCCTGTGATGCAATGGAAGGGCTGACGGCCTGCGGCGGTACGTTTTGGCAGAAGGTCTGTCAGGGTATCGTACCGACCTGCCTGACACAGTTTATCGCCTGGTTCCTGTACTGCATCGAACTTAATATACGCGCGTCGACTATTGTGGGAATGGTAGGCGGCGGGGGGATCGGGCTGGTGCTGTTTTCCTATATCAAGTCGTTTAATTATGCCGGTGCGGCAGGAATTATTCTGGTTATTGCGGCGATGGTCATTATGGTGGAATTTTTAACTAATTATCTGCGAAGAAAGGTGTTGACATAAAATGGAGCAGACTTTTGTACAGGCGAGGGTGCAGTGTCTTGAGTTCAGTAACGGCAGGATCCGTGTTGCCCGTAGTGGGCAGGATAGTGAGCTGCGCTGGTTTTTAGCAGCTGTAACAGTCGTTTCGATAGTGGCGTTATATTATCTGCAGTTGGATTGGCTGAAGCTTATTTCCAGGCTGCCTGATCTGGGGAAGACCTTTGGTTTGCTGGCGCTGCTGGATTTTCACGATTTTGGGCTGACGCTGGAGGCCTTTTCCCAGACAGTGGCAATAACTGTGCTGGCAACTATTTACAGCGTTCTGCTGGGATTGGTATTAGCTGCCTTTGGTGCCCGTAACCTGATGAAAAATAAATTTGTGACGTATGCTCTGAGCGCGTTCTTTACGTTTCTGCGTGCCGTACCGACACCGGTTTGGGTATTGCTGGCGCTGGTCTGTCTGGGGTTGGGGCCTGCTGCGGGCATCGTAGGACTGTGTGTGCATGCCACAGCTTTTTTTGCCAGGGCTTTTACGCAAAGCTTTGAAGATGTGCCTGAGGAAGTGATCGAGGCGCTTGAGGCAACAGGAGCCAGTAAGCTGCATATTTTTTTGTCGGCGATACTGCCTGCGGCAGCTTCGCAGATCATGGCCTGGACTGGTCTGCGTTTTGAAATAAATTTTTCTGAATCAGCGATCCTGGGGATGATCGGTGCCGGCGGAATCGGCTTTGCGATTGCGAATAATATCCAGGGCTATCAGTTTGGAGCCGCAGGGCTGGCAATCGTACTGGTTTTTGGATTTGCCTATTGCGTGGAGCTGGTTTTTACAACAATCAAGAAAAACTATATCTGACAGATAAAGGGTGATGTTATGGAGAAAAAAGAGTTGTTCCGTATTATGGCGGGCG
>ENA-OURJ01000701-OURJ01000701.1-human-gut-metagenome-genome-assembly--contig:-NODE-701-length-18775-cov-2.46848_pt1 | contig 18775 bp, 16 predicted proteins | sample MGYA00242096_ERZ508981 | MGnify/ENA primary metagenome ERZ508981 (study PRJEB26280, sample SAMEA2531404) | human gut metagenome | biome: human gut; feature: human-associated habitat; material: faeces... | reverse complement strand
TTAGAATGAATATAAAAATAACCTTGCCTATGGCAAGGTTATTTTTATATTCATTCTAAATACATCGCTGCAAAATAAGGTTCCAAAACATCCTCACGACGCTGCAGTGAAAAATTAACACCAATAGTTATTTCACCTCCAGCTGCTACAATCCCTTTTATTCTGCAATTAGTACCAATCCTTAAATTATTTTTCACTATCAGTAACGCCCGTTCCATTTGCACATTATCACCAATAATCAGATTATCACCAACTACTATCGTTACTCTTCCCAACAAATGTAAATTGTTTTCTATAGTAATATTCTTTTCGGAAATCAGGAAAGCATCCCCCTTTAATGCTTCCACTATACAAGGTAACCTTGCGCCATATAAATCATCACTATAATAAATTCCCTTACCGAACCCCAACTGGCGATATTCGTCATCGGTCAAAAAATTATAGTGGCTCCATTTTTTATAAGCGCCTATGTCCAATGTCTCTAAAATATCACCTGCTTCACCAACACAGATTAAATCATTATGGTTATTGAAATCACCATTTATCTTACGACCAGCAGTTAAAGTATTTTCGTAAAACTCCTGCCCGCGTCCTAGCGGCTGTAAACAAACCTCTGCCAATCTTATTTGCATATCATCTGCTATTGAAATAACACTCACTTTACGCCCTGGCAGACTTTCAGCTCTTTCTAAAACAACTTCTGTCTGCATTACTTTTTGACCAGGATATAACATTTGCTCCTCAAGCCTAAAGCTTTCTGTCAGATTACTACTCTGCTCTTTTCTCAGCACACAACTCATAACATCACCAGTTGCAGCCTGCAGCTGATTATGTAAAACAATTTTGCTTTCAGCCTCAATTTCTTCGCGCAACGAATAATATAATGCCTGAACAGCTCCGCTCAACACAACACATGCCAACAATACAACAATGCTTACACTGCCTCTGCTATATCTGTTTATTTTCATCCTTCAATGACTCCATTACCTAAAAGCAGTACTTTACTGCTGGTTATCCTTCTTCCGCTTTTAGTATCCTGGATTTTTATGGTCAGCATCAATTCTCTGTAATTCAAACGTTCTGCCCGAAACTCTTCGATCTTTACAGATGCTAAAGACAAAACATTAACGCCTTTCAAAGAATTACTTTTAGTTTGACGATATAAAATATTACCACTCAGATAAAATGTTATCTGACGACTGCCAAAAACATCCTGACAAATTATTTTACTGCTGCCTTTATACCCTGTATTACTGATTGTTACTGTTGCTGCATGTAAAAACAATTCTCTCTCAGGCAATGAGAAACTGTAATTTGCAGCCCGCCGCAGCATAATGTCAGACTGTATACGCTGCCAGCCCTGCAGCAGCTGTTGCACCCCGCCTGCAAACAGCAGGCTCGTCGTTATAATAAATATTAAAGCCAAATTTAATTCGACTAATAAAAATCCTTTATTCCGACAATGCATAACGCACCTTATTAACAAGCACCTTTTGATTTCTGCATTCTCTGACTGTAATTATTTCCTGTTTAATTTGCAAGTTATCAATAAATTCCTTACGTTCAATAAACAGCCCCTGCTCTGCCGCTAAAGCATCTGCCGCCTCCACGTTCCTTACTTCCAACAATTCAAATGCCAGTTCCAGCCGATTATATTGCTGCATTGCTAAAACGCAAGCCTTATAACCTGTCAATAATGAACAGCAGGTAATACTGACAAGCAGTAAAACCAGCATCACCTCAATCAACATAAATCCCTGCTTATTTAATTTCACTTACAACGACCCTTCCAGTTACAGGCTGTACTTCAAACTTTTTTACCAGCTGTGGCTGCCGTCTATTTTTTATTAAAACCGAAAAATAAACCTGCGGTGCACCTTCTGCAGAAAAGCGTATTATTGAAGTATTAGGACTGTAAAAATACAGACTTCCCTGCCCGATTTCCTGAAGCCTTACTTTTTTTACAATTTTACCTTCGCGATAAACATAATAACACTGTTGGTCTAAATCAACAGTCAACTTATTCTGTAAGCCCGCTCCCCAAAGAGCTGCCTGCTGCAACGCAGTTACTTCCGCCGCCAGTCGCTGACAAAACCCTTCCATCTCCAAACGGTTGTCTACTTTAATAATACCCTCTGCACAAGGAATCAATAATGCCATAACTAAGCCATAAAAGCTGATATAAAGCAGTATTTCAACAAGTGTAAATCCAGAATTATTACGACTGCTTGCTGCCATCTGAAACAACTTCTTTTCCTTCGGCATCATTACCTTTAAGGATGTAATTCAGTCCATTATCAGCAATGGCATAAGAAAAAACAGTATTAGTAGCATCTTGAAAACCTTTATTTCTGGCAATGTATTCACTCACCAAATCTTCTAATTTTTCTGGGCATTTACCCTTTTCCATTTTATATAACTGAATCGCACTGTCCACTGTTAAAAGATCATTTTTCAGTTTGGCATTTTTAGCTTTTTTATTAGCTGAATCAATAGACGGCAGAAGCATTCCAGCCAACACACCCAACATAGCCGTTACAGCCACCAGTTCAATCAAAGTGAAACCTTTTCTTCCACATAAATTTTTATAAAAATTCATCATAACACTTCCATCATTCGTATTCAGGTATTTCCGTTAAAAAAGTCAGTAAAGGTGACGCTACTGTAAAAATCATAGCACCAATCACTAACGATATAATAATTAAAAGTACAGGTTCCAATAAAACTTTAAAATTTTTTAAACTTGCGGTAAAATCCTGCTCCAGTAATAATGCTGCTTCCTTAAGCATCGTTGCTAAAGCCCCTGAACTTTCTCCGACGATTAAAAATTCTATGGTCAGTGAACTAAAAAGCGGAGAAGCTAATGCTGCTGCCTTGGTAATATCGCTGCCGCGAACGATCGCTTCTGAAAAAAGCATTGCTTTTGCAGTCATTTTTTTATCAGCACTTCCAGCAGCAGCAGTTTTTATCGACACCGGCAACGAAATTCCACTATTAAGAAGCAACGACAGTATTTTGCAAAATCGTATTTCCAAAAACGTCTGTCGATAACCTGCGATAAGAGGCAGGCAGAAGCACCATTTCAGCAGACTATACCTTCGCTGCCATAAATAATATAAAATAAATAAACTTAAAGACGCTGCTGCCTGCCAATATTTAACAGCAATTTCACGTACAAACATCATTACCTGTAAAGGCAACGTTGGAACAAGGTCAAAAGACTGATATAAGTCGGCAAACAATGGTAGTAATTTAACTACAAATAAGCAGCCAGTTACTATAGCTAATGATAATACCAAACATGGATATAAGCAGATATTCTTTAAAAATCTGTTTATTTCTTCCTTCTGCCCAAAATAAACAGCCAGTTCAGACAACATCTCCTGTAAGATGCCCCCTTGTTCTCCTGCCTCAATTACTGACACAGTAACAGGTCTAAAAATATGTACGTGTTTTTTCATCGCAGCAGACAACGCTTTTCCAGCTTGTAAATCAGCAATCAATAAACAGCAGACATTTGTTAAAGAAACCGGGCAGCGTGTTTTTAAAAGTTCCAATGCTCTGCACAACGGAATACCGCTGCCAATCATGGCTGCCAATTGCTGAAAAAAACGGCTGCGTTCTTTGTCATTAACTTTACCACTATTAAACAAACGGCTTATTTTAACAGTGAAACTTTGTACTTCTTCTATCCCAGTAATATAATCATAATTTTCGTGTAAAAATGCTGCTACTTCCTGTTTACTGTCAGCTAAATAACTTCCCTGGTAAAGTTTTCCTGCCATACTGCGTGCTCGCCAGCGGTACAACTGCATTGTTACACCTCCATTATTTTCAGGTATTCTTTATTCTTGCACTATACTCCCTCTCATTCTAATGATATTTGTGAAAAAATAGTGAACGAGAAAATAAAAAAGACGTCTTTCCAAGGAAAAACGTCTTTTTTATTAACTATTATTTTTACCAATTCAGATATTTAAGCTATCTTACTTTCTCCAACAGCTCCAGATATTTTCCCTTTACCAAATCTGGTTCAAAGACATATAGTAAATGTTTAAGCTGTTCTCTGCTTGTACGCGGCTGCTGAGAGGCCCAATAGCCCACTGTTAACTGTACCAGTCTGCGTACTCTGATCTTATTTTTTTCACTTTTAGCAGCAGATAAACCAAACTGCAGCCACTCTCCGTATACAGTCATTTCTTCCTGCATAGTCAGTCTCGCCACAGCAGTTATCAAATCCCGCTGAGTACGCAGCACCAAACTGCCTATTTGTTCCCGTTGCTGCTGACTGCGCCTGCTAGAAACAGCCTGATCAAGTAAAACCAGCATAAAATTCTGCCACGGAGCATATAATTTAAACGCGTTAGCAAAACCATCCCAGCCTGCATACATTTGAAAATGTAAGGCAATATTCATCAGCGTACTACGCGTTAAGGCAAAATCTTTTTCACGCACCAGAAAAACAAATAATCCGTCCATTAACTGCCTGGTCTCATTTTCCCATTTTCTCCGGGCAATCTGTGCAATCAGCTGTGTCCATTCACGCACAAAATACTGTAATTCTCCTGCAGTTAATGATTTATTATTGGTCAATAACAAACTCATCCAGCGCAGCATTGGTAATGCATTAACATAACGTCTGTCCGAGGCCGTAAAAAATAGCGTCAGCAAAAATTCTACCATTTTAGAACCGGCATAGACAGTACTCTCTGCACTGTAACGTACAACAGCTTTGGATACAATAGCAGAAAATCTGGCTTCATCACGCATTCTAGCAGCCATAACTGCCATATCCTGCAGCATCTGCAGCAATTCCTGTTCCAAATCAGCATCTGTTTCTGTTAATTCATTGCTTACAATAACCACTATATTCGCACACTGTATCGTTACCTCCGGCAGTCCATCTTTCATTGCCAGGCAGCCAAGCATACCCAATTTACGTATGCCTTCTGCACGCAGATGCGAATTTGTCACTAAAACAGGCTGAAAAACAGCTACTATCTCTTTTGCTAAAATTTCATGTTTAGCACGCATGAAATAGATGCAGGAATTCTTTAATTTCTCCAAACAGGCTTCGCAGGCTATTCCCTGTTCTGCCAAAAGCTTAAAACGGCGTACTATTCGCTCAATCGTCAATGACATCTGTTCCTTGACGCTTTGCGACATAACCGCCTCAGACTGCATATCTAACGCATCCAGAAGACAACTGAGCAGATCCTGTGCCAGAACACTTTTCTCATCTGAAGACAGGTCTTTTTTCTGTGTCTGTTTTTCCAGCTTAGTTACATTATCTAAAAGATTTTTAAACGTAGGACCATGAACTATCCTGGTTGATTCTTCAGCCATCTCTACCTCTATCCTCTATTAAATATTGATAGCACCTTCATAAACGATACCGCTTACAGTATCCACAGTTACTTCCATATCGTCTTTAAGCAGGTTAAGCGCATTTTCAGCGCCAACAACTACAGGAATACTACAATTAATTGCTATGATGGCTACTGAAGATGTCAGTCCACCCTCCTCTGCAATAATAGCAGCTGCTTTAGACGCATAAGCTGCCGCTTCATCCGGCAATACTCCAACTACTAAAACATCACCAGGTTTAAACTTTTCTTTAAAATCTGTCAATGTAACAGCAGTGCATATTTTACCTGTAACCGAACGTTTACCTATACCAACACCGCTTACTAATTTATTTCCCACATTAACCACCTTAATCAAATTCGTTGAACCCGGTTTACCGACAGGAACTCCAGCTGTAATAACAACCGAGTCACCGTCTTTGACATAACCGTGTTCACGTGCACATTTCAATGATATCTCAATCATTTCATCAGTATTATCACTGGAAGGCCCCAAAAGCGGCCTTACTCCCCAGTAAAACTGCATCGCCCTTACCCTTGCAGGTATCCGTGAAACGCCTACAACATAACACTTAGGCCTGTATTTAGCAATCATTCGAGCCGTAAAACCAGATTCAGTAACCGTAACAATAGCGTCTGCATCCAGTTCCTGTGCAATCTGCACTGTAGCATGACTTATAGCCTCAGTAGAATGTATTTTATCACTAATACCTTTTCCTTTAAAAATAGCGGCATAATCCAATGCCTCTTCTGTTCGCAATGCTATCTTGGCCATCGTCTGAGCTGCTTCCAGCGGATACGAACCTGAAGCAGTTTCACCGCTCAGCATAATAACATCAGTTCCATCAAAAATAGCATTAGCGATGTCACTGGCCTCTGCACGGGTTGCACGATAACTGTTGACCATGCTTTCCAGCATCTGCGTAGCTGTAATCACAGGCTTACCAGCCTTATTACAGCGCCTGATAATTTCTTTCTGCACCAAAGGAACATATTCAGCGGGAATCTCTACTCCCAAATCACCACGCGCAACCATCACGCCATCAGAAACTTCTATGATTTCATCAATATGCGTAAAACCTGCCTGATTCTCAATTTTGGAAATAATCCCCATCCCCGATCCTGCGGCTTCTAAAACCTTACGAATCGCAAGAACATCCTCTGCCTTTTGTACAAAAGACGCTGCAATATAATCCATATCATGTTCTATTGCAAAAGTAATATCTTTTATATCCTGCTCAGACAAAAAAGGCAGTTTTAATTCCACACCCGGACAGGCGACTCTTTTACGTGAGCCCAGCTGTCCACCATGCACTACTTTCGTATAGATTTCAGTTCCGTTGATGCGTTCTACCTCTAAAGAAAGTAATCCATCAGCCAATAAAATAGCATCGCCTACTTTTAATTCGTCAGGTAAACCTGAATAATTAACTGAAGCAATCTGTTCATTACCGATCTGCTCCTTCGTTGTCAGACAAAAAGATTCGCCCTCCTGCAACGTAATTTTATCATGTTCAAAAATACCCAGGCGCATCTCAGGCCCCCGGGTATCGGCAATCATAGCGATCGGTTTATTGACTTGTTCAGACGCCTCTCTGACAAGCCCCAATCTTTGGGCATGTTCAGAATGGCTTCCATGTGAAAAATTAAAGCGGGCCATATCCATTCCCGCTTTCAGCATAGAAACTAAAAGCGGGATATTATCAGTACTGGGACCAACGGTGCAAATGATTTTTGTTTTCTTCATTGCCCGGCCTCCTTAGAATTACAACTGAAACTTGTTTTCGCAAATGACCTCATACGCATCTTCAGCTTCGGAAAGCGGCACACTGATTTCATATACGCCACCGTGCTTGGAATTCGTAGTTTTAGTCTGCGTCAAAAAACCGTTCGCGGCTAATACTTCTTTGATCCTGGCAGCCGCTTCAGCGGTCTGCGCAATGTATACTACCTTCCACACAGGTTTTTCCTCCAAGTTTAAAGCTTAAGCCTCTTTAACAGCTTTGATTTTAGCGATCAGCTTGGGCAAAATTTCACGTGCATCGCCTACGATACCATATTGAGCAACCTTAAAAATTGGTGCATTGGCATCTTTATTAATGGCAATAACAATATCAGAAGCAGACATACCAGCTAAATGCTGTATAGCACCGGAAATACCAAACGCAAAATAAATTTTAGGCGTTACAGTTTTGCCAGATTGACCAACCTGATGCGCATGATCTACCCAACCTTCATCGACAACAGCGCGAGACCCCCCAACACTGCCATGTTCAAATAAAGCAGCCAATTCTTCGAGCATTTTGAAATTATCACAACTGCCTAATCCACGACCGCCTGAACAAATAATCTCCGCATCTTCTATTTTAATAGCGCCACTGGCCCCCAAAATCTCTTTGCGAACTAACTCTACCTTAGATGTAACAGCATTTTTTACAGTATAATTTACAATTTCGCCGCTTCTAGATGCATCGACATCCTTTGCCTTAAAGACCTTAGGACGTACAGTGCCCATCTGCGGACGATGCTCATCACAGATTATCGTAGCCAGAATATTACCGCCCAAAGCAGGACGTGTCCATTCTACCAGTTCTCCATTGATATCCAATGCCGTACAATCAGCACAAAGACCTGTACCTAAACGTGCGGCGATACGAGGAGCAAGGTCTCGGCCATCTACAGTAGCTCCGCATAAAACAGCATTTGGTTTATAGGTTTCAACCAATTCACAAAAAGCATTAGTATAAATATCAGTATTATACTCTGCATACTCAGGTCTGCTTACAACATAAACAATATCAGCACCGGCTGCAAATAGTTTCTGCGGCAAGCTGCCAGCTTCTTTACAAATCAAAACAGCGCAGCATTTCTGATCTGCTTTAGCCGCCAATTCGGCGCCGACACCAAGCAATTCATAAACAACACCAACAGGCTCTCCGTCTTCTAATTCAACATTGACCCATAAATCTTTACCTTCTTTATTCTTTACCTCACGGACAATCTCTTCACGTTCAATTGCCTCAACAGGGCATTCCCCTATGCAGGCGCCACAGGCGATACAGGTGTCCTGATCTATATTAGCCTTACCGTCAACCATATTGAGCGCGCCAACCGGGCATACTGCTATACAGGATTCACAGCCGATACATTTTTCTCTATCTACACAAATAGCCATCTTCATTCACCTCAATGAGTAATAATTTTCGCTTGTACCAATTTTTCGATCAGCATATCAACAGCTTTGTCTGTATCTTCTTCATTGATTATTTCGCTTTCGATCTGTGGTACGGACGGGGTGAAGATTTTCAAAACTTTAGTCGGAGAACCTGATAACCCTATCACTTTCGGATCAATCTCCAACTCAGCCGCACCCATTACGGGAATCTCTGCTTTTCTTGCTTTCATTTTTCCTTTGATACTGGCAAAACGAGGTTCTTTTTCAGATTTAGTAACAGTAACTACAGCCGGCAATGTAACAGCCAAAGTCTGGCAGCTGCTTTCATTCTCTCGTTCAACAAGCAGTCTTCCATCTGCTCCCAACGCTACTTTTAAAGCCCCGGTAACCTGTGGAATGCCAAGATGTTCGGCCATTTCAGGTCCAACTTGAGCAGTATCACCATCAATTGCCTGTTTACCGCATAAAACCAAATCGCACTCTCCTACCTTACGTACAGCAGCTGCTAAAGCAACACTTGTAGCCAGAGTATCAGAACCAGCCAAAGCCCTGTCACTGATTAAAACAGCGTCGTCAGCTCCCATTGCAATGGCCTCTTTCAAAATATCCGTCGCCTGCGGCGGTCCCATCGAAACGACGGTGACCTTCGCTCCGCTGGTGTCCTTAAGGATTAAGGCAGTTTCCAATGCCTGACGGTCAAAAGGATTCATAATATTTTCAACACCATCGCGAATAAGTGTGTTGGTTTCAGGATTAATTTTGACCTCTGCCGTATCAGGAACTTGTTTGATACATACTACGATATTCATGTGAGCCCTCCTCTATATTTATGCCAAAGGTTTTAACTACATATTTATTATTGTAACATTCTTTACTTGACTGTGGCAAGCAAAACCCTGTTTTTCAACAAGGTTTCACCCCTTTAAATACCAATTTTCTCCCAATAAATCATCTAAAGCCTGATAAACACCGGCATTCTTCCCATCCACCCAAAAACAGCGCTCTACCTTGATCATCTTTCCTGAATCTATCAGATGCAGATAGACAGGTGTATCGCCCGAAAAACTTTCAAAAATCTGTTTTAAGCCTTTTTGGACAATACCATTTTCATCCTTTTTCATGATCTTTATATGTAAATCAGGAGGCACTTCCTGCAGAGGTTTAATCTTTAACGCCTGAATTTTTCGTTCACGTTCATCGATACTGAGTTTTCCTTCCACGCTGATTGCATTCTCCTGATAAAGCAGCCTGGCAGCGTCACGGTAAACTTTTGGAAAAACCACAATCTCCATCTTTCCGTTAAAATCTTCTAATGTTAAAATCGCCATACTGTCACCCTGACGCGTATTTCTTATCCGGCAATCCGAAATTATGCCGGCAACACTGAAATATTTACCGTCAAGCACTTCACTGGCATCTGATATTTTACGCAATGGAGTGTAATAATACAAGGAACCGACATAAGCGTCTAAAGGATTACCGGTTACATAAAAACCGATCAGTTCCTTCTCATATTGCAAAATCGTGCGTTTGGGGATTTCTTCCAATTCAGGTATTCTTAGCTCATTAACATCAGCAAAACTGTCATCACCAAATAGTCCCATCTGTCCGCTCTGATAATCTTTTTGATAATTACTGCCCATGTCCATAGCCTGTTCTGCAACGGCTAACAACTCGGAACGTTTATAACCAAAGGAATCCATCGCGCCACATTTTATTCGTTTATTAACAGCTCTATTATCCACCCGTTTACAGAAATCCATCAAAGATTTAAAAGGTCCCTCTTTACGTGCCTGTAAAATGCTGCCGATCGCATTTTCACCTACATTTTTCACACCTGCTAAACCAAAACGGATAACCCTGTCTTTATTTACAGAAAAGCTTCGGCCACTTTCATTAACATCCGGCGGTAAAATCTTCAGCCCCATACTGCGGCACACACTTATATACCAGCTCAGCTTTTCGCTGTCACTGATGACACTTGTCAAAAAAGCTGCCATAAATTCTGCAGGCCAGTGTGCTTTAAGATAAGCGGTCTGATAAGCAACTAATGCGTACGCGGCAGAGTGCGATTTATTGAACCCATAACCGGCAAAATGCTGTAGGAGAGCAAAAATTTCACTGCTCAGCTGCGGACTGATACCATGTTTTTGTTGAGCTCCATCAATAAAGGCTTCACGCATAGAATCCAGTTCCTTAGCCTTTTTCTTGCCCATAGCCCGCCGCAGAATATCTGCCTGCCCGAGGCTGAAGCCTGCCAGAACGGAAGTGATCTGCATAACCTGTTCCTGATAAAGAATAACGCCAAAAGTATCTTTTAAAACCGGTTCCAATAAAGGATGCAGCATCTCTGCAGTTTTTTCACCATGACGTCCTGCAATAAAATCTTCTACCATTCCCGTTCCTAATGGTCCAGGACGATACAATGCAACTAAAGGAATAAGATCTTCAAAACTTTCCGGTCCCAAATCCATAACCAGTTTCGTCATTCCGCCTGATTCAAGCTGAAATACCCCTTGAGTATCGCCCTTTCTCAGCATGCTGCACGTTGCTTCATCATCAAGAGGAATTTTATCAATATCAAGTTTATCACCAGTAGTTTCATAAATAAACTTGATTGCATCACCAATTACTGTCAAAGTACGCAGCCCTAAAAGATCCATCTTTAAAAGTCCGAGACTTTCAATCTTATCTTTATCATATTCAGTTGTAATAAAATTTTCATTCGACAACTGCAGCGGCACATACTTTTTCAAATCATCCGGGGCAATAACAACTCCCGCCGCATGAGTACCTGAATTACGCGGCATGCCTTCCACGCTTTGAGCAAGATCAATCAGGCGTTTGATGTTCGCATCGTTTTCATATAAACTTCTCAGCTCATTACTGGCCTCCAGCGCTCTCTCTAATGTAATACCCAAATCACGCGGAATAAGTTTTGCTACATTATCCACCATGCTGTAAGGCATTTCCAACGCTCTGCCAACATCACGAACCGCCGCGCGAGCCTGTAAGGTACCAAAAGTTATGATCTGGGCAACCTTCTCCTGTCCATAACGATTAATAATGTAATCCAGAACCTGCTGCCTTTTTTCATAACAGAAATCTGTATCTATATCAGGCATACTTACACGTTCAGGATTTAAGAAACGTTCAAACAGCAAATCATATTTCAGCGGATCAATATTAGTAATCCCTAAAAGATAAGCGACAATACTGCCTGCCGCACTTCCGCGGCCAGGTCCTACAGGTATATCATTTCTGCGGCTGTAACTTATAAAATCCCAAACAATCAGAAAGTAACAGTCATAGCCCATTTTATTGATAATACCTAATTCATATTCCAGCCTATCTAAAACCTGCTGCGTCGGCTCAGGATACCTCCCCGGCATCCCATCTAAACACAGCTTACGCAAATATTCCTCTGCCGATAATCCATTTGGAATAGGGAATTCCGGCAGCAATAAATGACCAAAACTCAATTCCACGTTGCAGCGCTCTGCTATCTTCGCTGTATTTTCTAAAGCTTCAGGACAATCACCGAACTTTTCGCGCATCTCAGCTTCACTTTTTAAATAAAATTGATCATTAGGAAATTTCATTCTTTTAGGATCATCTACAGTACTTGTTGTCTGAATACACAGCAATACATCCTGTGCATCTGCATCTTCGCGCTTCACATAATGAGAATCATTAGTAGCCACTAAACCAAGATCATATTTTTTTGCCAGGCGTTTCAGTTCAGTATTAACAGTATGTTCTTCTTCAAGGTCATGATCCTGAATTTCCAGAAAAAAATTGTCTTTCCCGAAAATGTCCAGATAATCCTTTAAACTGTTTTCAGCTCCTTCTAAATTGCCTCGCAGTATTTGCACAGGAATCTCACCGGCAATGCATGCGCTCATGCAGATAATACCTTTACTGTATTGTCTTAGAATATCTTTATCAATTCTAGGTTTATAGTAAAACCCTTCTAAATGTCCAAGTGAAACCAGCTTCATCAGATTGTGATAACCTTCGTCATTCTCTGCCAGTAAAATCAAATGGTACATCCCATCACGGTTAGTTTTTTCAAATCGTGATCCATTTGTCAAATATACTTCACAGCCTATAACAGGCTTGATTCCCTTCTTCATTGCCTCCTGATAAAAATCAACGACACCATACATTACACCATGATCTGTTATCGCCAGGCTCTTCATTCCGATTTCTTTAGCATAAGCAACCAGATCACTTATTTTTGCGGCACCGTCAAGCAGGCTGTATTGAGTATGGACATGCAGATGTGTAAAATTTACGCTCACAACAGTCCTCCTTCCGAAAAAGCATCGATTTTTTTATTAATTTTATACCATATATTATACCACAACAGATATAGGCAAACACCAGTTGCTTTAAGGATGCACTGCTACTCAAGCAAAAGCATCACCTGCCAATAGCGGCAAAGTGATGCTGAACATCAAACTCTCCTATCTTTATTTTTATATAAACTCCATAATACTCCCGGTACTAAAAACAACAAATTAAAAGCCAAGCTTGGGAATAAGGCATTTGCCGAATCCGGGAAAATAAACGGCCAAAGGCAGGCTACCATTATACCAGCAATCATTGCGGCAAAGCCAGCCTCTTTTGGCACTAAGCCTTTAAAAAACACAATAAATGTCAATGGTAAAAATATTCCTGCCCCCCGCAATGCCATTGACAGATAATTCCAATGCAAAACCAGTGAATCAAGATAATGAAAAACGAATATTACTGCGCCAAATGTAACTGCCAGCACTGAAAATCTACTAATCCACAATAATCTTTTTACATCACGAAGACCGAGTAAATCATTAAAAATATCTCGTGAAATCATCGTCCCAATTCCTAATGCAAGACCAGAAATAGAACCAAGCGAAGACAGCAGCAATGCTGCAATACCAATGCCCCCCAGCCATTCAGGCAAATATATACATAGATAAAACGGCAGTGCATCAATAGCGTTAATCTCCGGATGCATCGCATGCATATACATACCTATCATCACTGACGGTAACCCGACAGGAATAACAATCAATGCAGCTGTGACACAGCCTGCTGCTGCCGTTGCACTATCCTTGGCCGAAAACAGAGCCTGTACATAGGTCTGTGTAGAAATAACCCCAATCACCATAGAAAATAAACTAAAAAGACTGTCTTCAATGCCCTTACCAAAAAGACTGAGCCATGGAAACGCAGGAAAACTTTCACGAATTCCCGTCAATCCTCCCAAATCATTATAAGAAAGAATGCCTCCTACAAAAACCAGTAATATTTTAAAAATACCAGCCATTCCAGAACTATTGATACCGCCAAAAAAAACCAGTGCCGCAACAATAACAATTATTATTGACGCAGCAGCCACCAGGCTTACATGAAAAAGGCCCACTATTAAATGTATTGACGTAAGCATGCTTGCAACAATACTGAAAAATATACCTGCCGTAGCCGATAAACTCGCTATCGGACCAGCTTTCTTCCCGAAGTTTACAACTAAAAACTCAGAAATCGTCATCAGACCGCTATTACGCAGCGGACGGGCATAAAACAGTCCCATGATGATAAACCCAATGCCAGATCCTAAAGTAAACCACCAAGCGGTTAGTCCCAGCTGAAAGCCTAACTGTGCTGTGCCTATGGTAGCAGCACCGCCAACAATAGTTCCTATAATACTGCCTGCGACCATACCAATCCCGGCACTGCGTCCACCTAAGGCATAGTCATCAGCAGATTTTATTTTACGACCGGCATATATACCTGGCAAAATCGTTAAAACCAGTGTTATAACTATACTCACAAGTTGTACTGTTGTTAACTGCATACCTTCCACACCCTTGTTAAAATATTGCTTTCATCTTTGAATATATATTGTTTTATAAATCTTAATTCGCTGTTAAATATTTAAATCCTGCCGTAAATCTGGTAATTCATTATACTATTCTGATATGGAAACTATACCTTTGTTTACACTTTTCTTCATTTTTTATACTTTATCAAGTTTTTCTTGCTTTTTGCTTTTTTGCAAAGTACAATTATCTCATCGAATAGTATCAAGGTACTTTTATCGTACTGTTTTCCAGTACTGCAGCTTCGAGAAGTCAAAGCTTTTAATTCGACTTTTTCTCTCCAGTACAATACCTTGTTGTTCTTCGTAATTATTAATTTATTTATGAGGGGGATTTATCATGAAATTTACTAAGAAAAAACTGGCTCTGGCCATAGGCGGTGCCCTTATAACCATGTCAGTTTTAGTCAGCGGCTGCAGTACAGGCAGCGACAAGAAAGCAGACACTATTAAAATAGGCGTTGTTGCTGAGCTGACAGGTAATAACGCTACTTACGGAACATCCATTACAAATGGAATCAAACTTGCCGTACAGCAGCTAAATGATACCGGTGGTCTGCTTGGCAAAAAAATTGAACTGGTCGTTGCCGATAATAAATCTGAACCTGCAGAAGCTGCTAATGCAATGAGTAAACTGGTCAATCAGGATAAAGCTCCCGTTGTTATGGGATTATTTGCCAGTTCCAGTGCCATAGCTGCCTCTAACGTAAGTGAAGCCGCTAAGGTTCCTTTTCTTGCAGTTGGAGCCACTAATCCAAAAGTAACCTTAGATGAAAAAACAGGTAAGGTAAAACCAAATACCTTCAGAGTTTGCTTCATCGATCCGTTTCAGGGTACTGTCGGTGCTAATTTTATTTTAAATGAACTGAAGCTCCAAAAAGCTGCTGTTTACATTGATAACAGCAGTGACTATGCCAAAGGTCTGGCTGAATTTTTCAAAAAAGCTTATACAGAAAAAGGCGGTACAGTTGTCATTGAAGAATCATATCTGCAAAAAGATTCGGACTTTAAAGCTGTTTTGACAAAAATAGCTGCGGCAAAGCCTGAAGTAATTTATGTACCTGGTTATTATGAAGAAGTAGGTAAAATATGCAAGCAAGCCCGTGAACTAGGTATTACTGTTCCTATTATCGGCGGTGACGGCTGGGATAGTCCTAAATTAGTCGAAATAGCAGGTGCATCATCTCTTAACAATACCTATTTCACAAACCATTACAGCCCGGATTCTACCAATGAAGCTTCCAAAGCTTTCGTAGATACTTATGCTAAAACTTATAAGCAAAAACCTGACGCGCCCGCAGTGCTTGGCTATGATGGAGCCATGCTTTTAGCCGACAGCATCAAACGCGCAGGTGTCTATGAATCAGCAAAAGTAGCAGAAGCATTAGCTGCTACCAAAGATTTTCAGGCAGTAACAGGCAAAACCTCTTTAGACGCTTCCCACGATGCAGTAAAAAGTGCTGTTATAGTTGGATTTAAAGATGGCAAACAGGTTTACCGCGCAACAGTTAATCCTTAAACATTGTTTTATAACCTCCTAAACAGACTCTTACGAGTCTGTTTTTTTATTTGTTCATACTTTCCTTTGCCATCCCTGCAGGCTTAGAGTATAATATATAAATCAATAAATCTACTTTCAAAAGGAGTATCTTATGCCGGAACGCAATCAAATAATTGACGACCTGCGCGGTATCTGTATGCTTGGAGTCATCGGTATCCACGTTGGTTCTTTTGTCCTAGAAGCACCTTATCCCAATAGTTTCTTATATATGCTGCTGGAAATACTTTCACGCTATAGTGTTCCCGCATTCTTTTTTATCTCCGGTTATGGTTTATTCTGCCAATACCGACCAGAAACTACTATAGCTTATCTGCCTTTTTTAAAAAAACGGCTGCAAAGTGTCGGACTTCCCTATGTTATCTGGTCACTGTTTTATCTGCTTTACTTTTCTGCTGTTATGCCAGGATGTATAAACTGGCAGCCAGCAAATATCCTTTTCCTGCTCTTTTATGGTTTAGCCTGCTACCACTTATATTTTATGGTCATACTGCTATGGTTTTATTTTACTTTCCCATTATGGCATAAATTATTTTCTTTTTTCCAAAACAGCAGTCTTAAACTTGGTTTTATGCTGCTGTTCTTACTGCAGATCGTCTTCAACTACTGGACCTGTCATCCCAATCTTAAAAGTACTGACTTACCAGTATTTTTACAAAACCTTTTTAACTATCGTCTAAATTACCTGCCTCTGCATTATTTATTTATTTTTATGTCAGGCGGCCTGGCAGCAGTTTATTATAATACTTTTATAAAATTTATTATCAGACATTTCACAAAAGTAAGTGTCTTCTACATCTTTACGCTCTTGTTTATCGGGGGCAGTTATTACTATTATTATTTTTATCATAATTCCAGTCTGATCATTCTGGTAAACACTCTTCAGCAATTAAGTCTGCAGGGGTTCCTTTACACAATAGGTTCTCTGATTTTTTTCTGTGCAGTCTTTGCCAAAACAAGTCTTTCGAATCCTATCAGAAAGTTTATTCATCTCTTATCAGTAAACTCGCTTATTGTTTATCTTATCCATCCCTTTTGGATGGATATCATCAGCAGTCTTTGTCACGTTGGCGGAATTGTTATGACCAGCAAAAAAATTCTTTTGATCTACTGTCTTCTTGTCACTTTATCTGTACTCTCAAGTATTATCATAACTAAATTAGGAGGTAAACTTCCTTGGTTAGGTTTATTATTAACAGGAAAACGAACTACCTCTACAAAAAAAGCATCTTGAAAATTCAAGATGCTTTTTACTTTCATTTCATTCTAAGTTCACAAACAATTTACAAAAATCAGATTCTTTTGTATAATTGTTTTTACTATAATTATTATTTTATCATATGCTGTGTATGCAGAGTGAAAGGACTTTTATTACTATGGAACGTGAAAATTTCTCATCCCGACTTGGCTTTATCCTTATTTCTGCAGGCTGTGCTATCGGCCTTGGTAACGTATGGCGTTTTCCATTTATTACAGGCATGTACGGAGGCGCCTCTTTCGTACTTATCTATCTATTTTTCCTGCTCATTCTAGGATTGCCTATCATGGTAGCAGAATTTTCAGTAGGCCGTGCCAGCTGCCGTAGCGCTGCACTTTCATTTGATGTTTTAGAACCCAAAGGAACTAAATGGCACCTTTATAAATACGGAGCTATTGCCGGCAACTATATCCTGATGATGTTCTACACAACAGTTGCTGGTTGGATGCTGTATTATTTTTATAAAATGGCTGTTGGTGACTTCGCAGGGCTTGATGCTAAGGGTGTAGGCGCTCTTTTTGGTAGCCTGCTTGGTGATCCGCTGACTATGACTTTCAATATGGTCCTGACAGTCCTGGTTTGTTTTGGTGTTTGTCTTTTAGGTTTACAGGCCGGTGTAGAAAAAATCACAAAAACAATGATGTTATGCCTGCTCATCCTCATGTTAGCCTTAGCTGCAAACTCCATGTTCTTACCAGGAGCGGAAGCTGGTCTTAAATATTACCTCTATCCTGATTTCAATAAAGTCTTTGAAAAAGGTGTTTCCGAAGTTATTTTCGCCGCTATGGGACAGGCTTTCTTTACACTCAGCCTTGGTATAGGTGCTCTGGCTATCTTCGGAAGCTATATTGCCAAAGAACGTTCTCTAACAGGCGAGGCAGTATTTATCACTATTTTGGATACAGCCGTAGCACTTATTTCAGGCTTGATCATTTTTCCAGCCTGCTTTAGTTTTGGTGTTAATCCGGACAGCGGACCTAACCTCCTTTTTGTAACTTTACCTAACGTTTTTAACGCAATGCCATGGGGTCAATTTTGGGGAGCATTATTCTTCCTCTTCATGATATTTGCCTCTTATTCTACTGTTATTGCAGTCTTTGAAAATATAACTGCCTGCATCCGCGATCTTACTGGCTGGAGCCGCAGTAAAACTATTTATATCAATATAGTGCTGATAACAATGCTTTCTATGCCCTGTATACTTGGTTTCAATGTCTGGAGCCATATCCAGCCGTTAGGTCCTGGAAGCTGTATCCTTGATTTAGAAGATTTCTTTATCAGCAACAATCTACTGCCATTAGGCAGCCTCGTTTATCTGCTATTTTGCACACAGCGTTATGGCTGGGGCTGGAACAATTTTATCAAAGAAGCTGATACCGGCAACGGTCTTAAATTTCCTAAATGGATGCGGTTTTATGTCACTTATATTTTGCCTCTGATCGTTCTTGGAATTTTTATCAACGGTTATTTCGCTCTATTTAAATAGACGCTTCAAAAAAACGAAATCTATTTCTGGGTACTATCAAGCATTTTTATGAAAAAAGATCTCATT
>ENA-OURJ01000650-OURJ01000650.1-human-gut-metagenome-genome-assembly--contig:-NODE-650-length-19835-cov-3.26931_pt1 | contig 19835 bp, 10 predicted proteins | sample MGYA00242096_ERZ508981 | MGnify/ENA primary metagenome ERZ508981 (study PRJEB26280, sample SAMEA2531404) | human gut metagenome | biome: human gut; feature: human-associated habitat; material: faeces... | reverse complement strand
ATTGTTTTCATTCTTTTTTATTTGATGCTAATGGTTTGCAGCTTGCCGCCGTTAGGTGGCACAGGTGCTTGTTAGCTGCACTTTTCCAATTTATAAATAAGCCCTTTTATTGTACTTGCAATTAATATTTCTTTATCATCAGGAGAGAAAGAAATATTACCATAGCCGATATTTGATAATTCAGCCAATATTTCCATATTGGAGAACGTACAAAGTTTTAGATTATCTTCTTGATATAAGGCAATCATCTTGTTGTTATGCGAAAGTTGTATATCCAAACAGCCTTGTTGGTGCTTAATTGGCAGTTCTATATTTAAGGGCAAAATGCGAAAAGCAAGATTGCCCTCTTTCGCAAAGTATAGCACTTGCTCTAAATGTTCACTATACAGAAAATTTGCATAGTCCAAATCGCAGAATGTTTGTTCAAATGTTCTGTTGTTCATATCAAACCAAAGATAGAAGTACCGATTCTTTTCACTTGTCCCTTCTTCCGGTCTGCGAAAACCGTCAATGAAGTATAATTGACGTGAAGGGATATAACGTATGTGTTCATACACTTCTCTCATATCTTCACGGAATCTTGTTTCCTTTCCGTTTTCAATATCATAAACTGATATATAGCCGTATGGAAAATCATACCCCAAATTAATGACATACTTGTTATCATGTGAAATACAAGCGTCATCATCACCATTTGAACTGCCTACTTTCGGTTTGAGTTTGCAACAGATTGACATGGTTGCTAAATCATACACAACAAGTTTGCGGTCACTATTTTTAGCCAAGAGCAAGCTGCTGTCATCTGAAAAGAAAACAGATGCATTGCCTACTTCTTTGAATTGTGCTAAATGTCGGTATGTTTCATTTTCAAAGATATTTATTTGACTACTATTAACTTGTGCAATCAAATGTTTATCACCCGACATCTTTAGAAAATATGACTTCTTAAAAATTTGTATCAGTTCCATACTCATTATTTTTTTAATTTGCAGCTAATGGTTTGCAGCTAATTACCATTCAGGTAATTAAGGTGCGTGTTATCAATCTCTTTAATCACAATCCACATATAGGATATATTTTTTGCAATTTAGACAACGAAATAAATAGCCTTGGCATGAACCACCATTGACGATATATTCTTTATGTTCAGAATAACCTTCAGCTTTAGGAGAGAACTCAACAGAGTTTTTCAAGCCCATTTCTACAATCTCTTTCCAACCAACATAAGCGATAAATTCGCAAAAGTCCCCGCAATGGTCTACCCAATATTCTTGTTGCCATCCATTGTAGGATGGTGTTCGGCAGCATAGTTTTTTTTTGTATTCTTCTGAAATAGCAGAAGAAAGAATTGTATAATCTACAAATTCTCCTTTAAATCTTTTTGATGCTTCACCCGAAGCGATACATTTCGGACAAAGAACATTTACATCTTCAACACTGTAAAAAGAACCGGAATATATTACAGATGTTCCTTTCCCACAACAGTCACACACCTGCGGCGAATCAACCTGTTCAAATAGTCCAGCTTCCAACGGTTTGGAACAATACTTGAAGTTCGGCATTTTGATAAAACTGTCTTTCATCTTTCGAGGACGCTTTAAGCCATATTTATCCCCATCCGTTTCCGAGTTTTCTTTGAGATGATACAGTTTTTTGGCATCCTTAGTATTATGGTTGTCGGCAACGGCTAACAGATAGTTATAGGCTTTCGTGTAATAGCACAAATAACTGAATATATCGCTCAAAATTCGATAATTCTCTTCCGTTTTATCGGTAGCTTCCAAATCATCCGCCAGTCGGAACAATTCTGCAATTTTCGCCCTTTCTGACATTTTCATTGCATCTATATATCGTTGTCTAAATTCTGATATATTCATATATTTTCTTTTATGATTGATAATGTCTATCGGCTAACTAACTTTTCGGAAGTTAAGCCGTTTGTTAGCATTTATTTTTACTTTATCATGATGTTTTTATTGTTGATTTTGATATATTGTTCCCCAATTAAATACTCCCTAATTCATACTGTATATATTTAAGATTATTAGGCTCTAACTTTTGATTATTTAAAAACGCTTGTCGATACTCTTTTAATGTAGAACGATTAGGGGCACTATATTGATCTTCTCCAGTATTTGTATTTTCCCACATACATACAGGGCAAATATCAAATATTTCCATTTTTCTATATACTTTATAGTTACAACATGGACAACAATATCCTAATAATGACACCGGCTTATCAATTAACTCAATATGAATATTATATAAAGCAAAGAAAATCTCTTCAATGTATTCATTAGTAACTAAATCATTATATGAAAATCGATCAAGTATATACTTATTATTACTATATTTTTGAATCTCTTTAAAATCCAAACTGTTGCTTTTGTCATATACTTTTACTTTAGAATTATAATCAGATATTATATCTGCCTTTTCTTCATTTGATAAATGGAGAAGATGGTGGTATTTTATTAACCTAATAGCTTCTTTTCTTTTTAATTGGATCATTTTCTCAGTTTATTTTCAATGCTAACGTTATGCTAACAGCGGTCATTTAATGTTTCGCTGTTATTTTCTCTAAGTATTTTATTAAATCTCTTCTTCCAAAATATCGTCCAACGGGCTTTTAATTTTGCTTTTGTAAGTGTCTGCAATATGGACGTACATTTCAGTCGTTTTAATATTGTTATGTCCCAGCAGCTCTTTTATTATCTTCAAGTCCGTACCCTGTTCTATTAAGTGAGTGGCGAACGAATGGCGGAACAAATGGGGATATACTCTTTTTGTTATTCCTGCTTCATGGGCTATCTCTTTCAGTTTTTTGGAAACGATACTTTCAGAGAATTGTACTCCGGCTTCACGTTCAAAAAGCCACTTTTCCGGCTGATATGCTATCCTATATTCTTCCAGTTTATTGATAAACGGTTTGGATAGCAACGTATATCGGTCTTTCTTCCCTTTTCCCTGTCGCACATGTATCAGTGAACGGGAAATGTTTATATCATCCGGTTTTAAATTCAGCAATTCGCTGATACGAAGCCCTGCCGAGTACAGTAGCGAATACATGCAATAAAACCGCAAATCTTCTTTAGCTACTGTTAGAAAGTCTTTCACTTCTTTCTTGCTCAATACATCCGGCAGTGTCTTCTCACGTTTTGCACGGTTTACCTTGTAGCAGTGACGTTCGTTGCCCAGCACCTTTTCATAATAGAACTTGATCGCGTTGATACGTTGGTTCTGTTGGCAGGAAGAGATATTTTTCTTGTCTATCAGTTGAAGCAGGTAAGCATTTATTTCGTCCGGCGAAATCCTTTTCAGGTTGCTTCCGGCAAAATACTGTTGAAAATCTCCGATATAGGTAGTATATACCCGTATTGTATGATCGCTGTAACGCATCTGTTTCAGCTTTTCCAAAAAGCCCGCAGGCAGTTCCGGGCGGATGGTCTTTTCTTTCTTCGGTTTATTTGTAGTATCTGTTACTTTGGAATAGTCAATAAATGCAAGATTCACATAACGGTCGAAGAACTCTGCCAAAACAAAGTCTTCTGCTGGCAGGTATGCCTTGTTACTTTCAAACAGCACACCCTTCTCCTTTGACAACAATAGCCTTGCAGCATCGTTATTTCCGAAAGCTACCTCAATATACCTTCTCCTTCTCCGTATGGAGCGGGAGAGAATCATACGTTCTTTTTTCCGGTATGTTTTTATATTCTTTATTTTGTCAGGCATAATGTCTGTGTTATATGGCTTCTTATCTACTAAATGACGATATTGGGCAAATTTACGCTATTTCCTTCTATTCTCTATTCTGATTTTTATCACATACATTCTGATAATTCATCAATATTAGGTATTATGCCTCTAAAAATACGGTTTTGTCCAATCACCCACAAAGGAATCTGTTAGTTTTTTCCTATATCCTATAAAATAGAACAATACGGCTCCTCGTTTCGGAAGAATTCCCAATTAACAATGTTAATGCTATTCTTAAAGTATTCCATTCTTGAATAGAAAGAATAAATCTTTTGCACTTAAAAGACTTCTTCTTTATCATCAAAAGCCTTGCTTTAACACTGTGTTAAAACAAGGCTTTGGCCGACAAGCAGCAAAGCGTCATAATCATCTAATTTGCAAACACATATATAAAACATTCAATTCACATCCCCTGAATTCCGTTCATACATTCTGAAAGGAGATAATTACTTTTCTGACAAGTAAAGTTTCATTCTAAATCAATACTAACGTAAGCTATTTATTAGGGCACAGCGATAAATTACAAATAAAAAAAGCCGCAAAGTCTTTTTATAGACTCTGCGGCTTGGGTTGTGTGTGCTTTTTTTAGATCTTCATGTGTATTAGTTGGCTAATCCCGGATTGGCAGCAATAGCATCTTTCGGAATAGGAATCGTATAACGTGGATCATCCTGTTCCAGTATATAGGTTTCGCCTTGGAGGACTTTCACAATCCGTGGACGCGTAGTACGACGAAGGTCAAACCAGCGATGTCCCTCAAAAGCAAGTTCACGGGCACGTTCATTCAATATTTCACCAATCAAAGCATCTTTATCCATTGTATTCACAGCATTCTTTTTCTCAACATAAGCTACGGGAGTGTAACGTTTCTGCATCAGTTCCAAAAGACGCGTACGTGCCTGCGGCAATTTGTCCAGACGCGCAGCAGCCTCGGCTGCATTGAGATAAAGTTCACCTACACGGAAAGTACAGGAGTAATCTCTTTTCCCTCCTTTAGAACTCTTTCGATTTCCATTTTCATCGGGAGCAGCAAAATAGGCAGCCAATCTCCTGTCACCTTCCTGATAAATAGTAAGAAAAGAGGCAGGAGCCCATGCGGCGTTATTGACTACTGAACTCATAACTTGCTCCAATGCCGTTATGGTTTCAACAGATTCAAAATGATTAGGCAGAACAAAGGAGGCTTCGTTCATATCAACAAGAACAGATTTTTTTGCTAATACTGCTTCAGCAGATTCCAGACATTTCTGCCACTCACCCATATATAGGCTGACACGGGACTGCAATGCATCTACTGCCAAAACGCTGAACCGATAAGAAAAAACTGTTTCCCATTCTTCTTTGTTTATCAGTTCACGAGCTCGTTCGATATCTGACAAAATAGAAATATAAACTTCTTCTACAGTATTGCGTCCTAATGTCTTTTCAATATCCGTATCCAACTTCAAAGGTACTGACTTTGAACTTAAGGCTCCGGGCTTAGTATATGGCTGACCATGTAAGTTTACCAAAACAAAATGCATATAAGCACGAAGTAGATAGGCCTCCCCTACCAACTGGTTCACTACTTCAGGAGTGCCCTCTGTAATTTCTTTTTCATTCTCGATCAACTGGTTAGCTATAAAAAGTACATTATAGAAATTGGACCAGGTAAACTGACTCGTTCCCGGAAACGGAGAAACATCATTCCAACGTTCGATGTCTCCGAATGAATTCCGGTCGTATTCATTATCATTCACCATCATCTCGTCCGAACGAAAACAAGCTTGTCCGCGGTCCTTCGGTACATTCAGATAAGCACGCGCCAATAAAGCGCGATACTCTTCAGCAGTTTGGGGGATCACGCTTCCCACCGGTTTTATGTCCAGATAACTATCACAGGCAGATAGCATCAACAGACAACTCAACAAAGTCAAAACATATATTTTTTTCATCTTCTTTTTTCTGCTTAATGATTAAAAATTTAAATTCAAGCTAAACGTAACTGATTTAGGAATGGGCGGTGCATACGGATTGTACATTGATTCCGGATCGAGGAAATTCTTGTAGCTTGAACCAAATACAAGTAGATTACGTCCTTCAATAGCTACCGAAGCTGACCCCATTCCCAAAGCTTTGGTCATTTTCTCCGGTAAACGATAACCTAAACGCAGATTCTGCAAACGGAAATAATTCAGCTTCTTCACCCAAATATCCAGATGCCGATATATATCACTCTTTTGATCATACCAATAATACTCATCAGCACGTTTTTCACTGGTAATCAATGCCGGTAAATGTCCGTCGGTGTTTTCCGGAGTCCAACGATCCAAAATGTCACGATTCACATTCTGTCCCCGATCAAAATTGATAGAGTTATAGGAAGGGGTCGTACGTACATATCCTCCTAAATTAAAGGATAAATTCGCTGTCAATTCCCAGTTCTTATAGCTGAACGTATTGATCAGACCGCCGGTATAAGGAGTATCTCCCGAACCCATATATGAATAAAATCCACGTTCTTCTGCCGGAGTTACATCTGAACTAACCGTAAAACCTAATCCATAAGGATCCTGTAAGCGATACAGTTCTTTCAAAGTAACCTTTTTCCCTTCTTTATCATAGAACAGAGGATAACCATCCTCATCTAATCCGGCAGTCTTTATCGCAAAAATAGCACTGACCGGATATCCTTCACGCCCCGGAGTAGTCTGAGCCTCCGGAATAGCTTCCTGCAATACCTTGTTGTTATTGTAGGCAAAGTTGAAGTTCGTATACCATGAGAAATTTTTGGTAGCAACGTTTCGTGTGGAAAGAGATACTTCCACACCTTTATTGGTCATACTCGCCCAATTGACACTGGTCGAAACAAAACCGGTTTCAAGTGGCAACATTTGTCTTCCGATCAGATCTGTACCTTTGCGATAGTAATAATCCACACTCAGGTTAATTGCCTGATTGAGTACCGAAAAATCAAACCCAACATTCACGGATTGAGTTTTCTCCCAACGAAGTTTCTTGTTCGGAGCCGAGTTTATATCGATCATATGTTCGGATCCACCCGGTAAAATATTGTCTACCACATATTTGCCCAACAGGAAAGGAGAAGTGTTTTTATCTATATTTCCCTGAATACCATATGAAGCACGGAATGCAAGATTATCCATCCACTTTCTGGCTCCCTGCATGAAAGGTTCATTCGATAACCGCCATAATCCACTTATTGAATACAGAGGGAGATAACGGTACTTCTTATCGACACCAAATAAATCCGAACCGTCAAAACGGATGCTTCCTCCGAATGTATAACGGTTCATCAACGAATAGGAAGCTGTGGAGAAGAAAGAAACATAAGCATTCTCTTTATACGTTTTCTTATGGAGTGGAAATTGTTTGGCGCGATCTTCGTCCGGAAAGATAACCGGCTTCGTGGTCAACGTCTGCCTGTCGAAGCCATATCCCGCGGAAAAGAGTGTCTCATACCAGGTTTTACGCAATTCAGTACCCACCATTATTTCCAGTTCGTGAATATCATTGAAACTATCCCGATATTCTCCCATTGCCTTCCAGGTAATCTGAGAATTCGTGTTTTCATATGCCTTGTGCACGCCTCCGTCCGGTATGAAGTATTTGTTGCTTTGAGAAGCAGAATCCCAATATTTACTGTTCTTACGGGTTAAACGCATTGAGAAACTTTCCTGGTCGGCAATCTGTTCTTTTGAGGCCTTCTCTAATTGCAACCCAAGCTGGGTAGTAAACTTCAGCTTATCATTGAATCTCAGTTCAGCATCGAAAATAGATGAAATCGCATTAATTGTCTCTTCGTTCGATGTATTTTTACGTTCCTCAAAAATATTAAAACCTAAATCTGTATCAGAAGTATTTTGTACATCAAAATCGTACACGTAATTTCCATTTGCGTCGAAAGGCTGATAATATGGATTGGCCTTGCGTGAATAATAAACCGGATTCACTAATCCGTACGTATCTGTCAGGTAAGTTTTGTTATTACGACGGTTGGCAAACAAAGAAGCACCGAACTTTAACATGCGGTTGACTTTATACGAAGTCTTCGCTACAATATTCAAACGATCCAACCCAACACCTTTTACGTTACCGTTTTCTTTATAATATCCGATAGAGGTATAATAGGTTACACGTTCGTTACCTCCCGAAAGGCTCAAACTATACTCCTGATTAAAAGCATCACGAAAGAGAATATCATTCCAATCGGTTTCAGTATCCCGTAACCGGTTGATATCGGCTTGCGCTTCAGAAGTCAATGCTCCCCAGCCCCCGTTTTTGTATGCATCGGTCAGACCGTAACCGGAAATAATTTTAGAGACTCCACCCTTATTATCCCCATAGGCAAAATTAGAACGGAGCAGTTCAAGTTCCAGATCTACTTTCTCCTGAGAGTTCAACAGATTCAAACGCTTGGAACTCAGTGTAGGCATATAAGTAAACTTTGAAGAAAAGTTAATCACCGGCTTCCCTACTTTTCCTTTTTTAGTAGTTATCACAATCACACCATTTGCAGCGCGAGCCCCGTAAATGGCAGTAGCAGCCGCATCCTTCAGTACGGTAATATTTTCAATATCCGCAGGATTCAATCCGGCAATAGACGACTGTTGTATATTAGAAATATCATTCAAGATCTCCGACTGAGGTACATCCGTACCTTCCAATGGAATACCATCCAGAACCCACAACGGATCCTGAGTTCCATTTAATGACGAAGTTCCACGAATACGTATTTTTGCCGGTGCACCGGGTGCACCGGAAGTAGAGGTTACGGAAAGTCCGGCAATTTGTCCGGCCAATGCCTGGTCGATACTTTTTACAGCACCAATAGTTTCATCCGAAATGTTCAGCTTCCCAACGGCAGCTGTCAGTTTACGACGTTCTACAGTTTGATAACCGGTCACTACTACTGCATCAAGCATTTGTGCCGATGGAGAAAGAGTTATTTCATATTGATTCTTCCCGGGAACAAGCTTAATTTCCTGCACATCATATCCTACATAGCTACAGAATAGACGAGTTACTCCCTCGGGTACTGAAATATTGAATTTACCATTTATGTCGGTAATCACTCCTGTCATTGTCGGAGAGTTGCCGTCTTTTGACAGATCCTCTGCCTTTATATAGACAGAAGCACCTATCAACGGCATATTATCTTCCGATGAGATCACCACTCCTTGAACTTGCCTGTCGGCGGCAAATGCAGAAGTCAATGCTCCGACAAAAGACAATAAAAGAATAAAAACGTGTCTTTTCATTTGTTACATCCTATAAAATTAATACTCATTTTGAAAACTGTCTTTTATTTATATAAATACACAAAGCCCCTCGCTCAGCAAATAAAATCGTTGAGTGTTTGTCAGAGGGAACTTTGTGTTTTTAGTGTATTTACTTAGAAATGCCTAACGCAGTGTTGATACGCAAAATTAAATCTTTATAATGATATTTGGTGGCTACATCCGATGTACCCAGACGGCTCTGGAGCAAATCTTTAATGCGGAGCAGCTCTCCCCGTTTCACTGAAATGGCATCTGAAATACGATTTATCTGAGAACCATAAAAATTCAGTTCACGGCGTGCCCCCATACGGTCGGCGTATGCCGAACGATGTGCATGATCGTCACAACTGCAAAGCGGTGCCTGATGATCGAACAAGAAATGGTTATCGGTCAACTTTTTGTTCACCTTCACTCCTTCGCTTTCGGCAGCAGCAGTAATCAATGCATCTACAAAGCCTTTTTGCAAATTGCGGGTCATCACATCGGGTAAGCCGCCACGCTCGGTTACGGCAAAAATCCCCTTATGCAGACCATCCATCATCTCCACGGCTGTGAAAGCCTTTCTGCCGTTTACAGACTCATTCTCAAGCATACGCATCAGGCGATTATTTGATAGCAAGTCCCAAAAGATATAGGACTGTGCATTTTTCAACACTTGAGTCGGTGCATTCTCCACTACTCCTAAAGGTGTATTTCTGAGCAGATAAGTATATTGTGCAACCTCCGGATCGAACAACCACTCAGGATAACACAATACTTCATCGAGCAAAAACTTCAAAGCAGCCTGCTGCTTCTCTTTTTCCACAAACGTATAAGTCTTCTCGCCATCACCTACGGTTGTATTCTCAATATAAATACCCCCGATATTTGCCATCACATGATAGAGATAATTATTCCATTGATTGATAACTGCGTAATACAAACGTGACGCCTCTTCGTATGTCTGCCCTTTCTCCCCAGTAGTGGTCCACTGGATTATTTGAGGAACAATACGCTTCAAATTGGCAATACCATACTGCGAAGAACGAATGGGGTCATCACCAAGATCCTCGTTCTGCGCACGAGGGTCAACGGCATCCCGGGGATCCTGTGCCTCGCTATACTTGTAAAGCCGATCAGTATGTTTTGCCAGAAAATCCTGCAACAATCCTTTTTCTTCTTCCGGAGTCTGTTTGCCATACCAACGGTAACCATATTCTATGGCAAAAATATCATAAGGTCCGATATGAGGTGACAAAGCTTTCACACCGTCACCGGGCTGTGCCACATAATTAAAGCGGGCATAGTCCATTATGGATGATGAAGTAGAATTCATCCGGTCGGTAAATGCTTTCGAACGGAGAGAGTCGGTAGGAAAAGCCCAAGAACCCATCATATTATGACGTAACCCGAGTGAATGCCCCACTTCATGGCAAGCGACAAAACGCATAGCATCCCCCATCAGACTATCCGGCAGTGTTACGCCGCGAGCTTCGGGACGAACCACACCGGTTTGTACCGTAATCCACTCCTGAAGCATTGAAAGCACATTATGCCACCACATTATATCAGCCTCAAGTATTTCCCCCGAACGCGGATCAAGAATAGAGGGTCCCATCGCATTTGCCTTGGTAGATGCGGCATATGTCAATACAGAGTAGTTTACATCATCCATATCCACCTCCATATCATCGGTAATATCTTTGGCTATAATGGCATTCTTAAATCCGGCACGCTCAAAAGCTACCTGCCAGTCTTCAATTCCCTGTTTGATATACTTCCTCCACCGATAAGGCGTAGAGTTTTCTATATAAAATACAATGGGCTTCTGGGGCTCTACCAGTTCACCGCGCAGATATGCTTCCCTGTCCTCAGGCTTTGGTTCAAGACGCCAGCGGGTAATGAATTGTTTTTTATTCACCCGTTGTTGACCATCACTGAAGTTAGTCAGAGGATTAGTAAAATACCCCACGCGAGGATTATCCAGACGTCCGGTCATCGGCACTTCGGGAAGCAACAGGATAGATGAACTTACCTCCACTGTCACGTAGATAGTAGTAGTCCCTTCTGTGACACGTGTAGTGAGTTCTGAAGTTGCCACTACATTATTATCGAAAGACTTAATGGATAAAATTCTCGATAAGTTCTTTATAGCCGATGTTCCCAGATTAATATTGGTAAATACGTTATTAATACTTGTCTCCGTACCATCATATATATCGTTTACCTTAATCAACATACTGGTAGAGTCATTATTATATGCCTCTATCTTGAAACCGGCTATTAACGGAGATATATAGTTGTCCTTCACCGATTGGCTGATAGCATCTTCGGATGGAGAAAGAGGCAAAGGCCGACTTTGACGGATTAATAATTTATTAGCCGGCTTGTCCAGTTCCAAACGGATCATTTGGTTCTCATAGTTAGTTCCGCGGTTCACTCCGGCCTCATTCAGTTCCGAAGGTACTCGTTGCAGTTTATTTACTACCAGCATATCACGTCCCAACAAAGTGGCGGGAATCTCAAAGTAGTAATCATTCTTCTTCCGGAACACATTGAACATACCGCGATGAGCGACACTATCGCTTCCCGTCAGTTTCTCATACTCATTCTCAACTTTGACGCTGTCTTGGGGATTGCTCTTCTTTTTCTTTTTCGAGAACCATCCCATTTCAGAAATAGCGGGAGGTTCAACACGCATAGCAGCGACAGGCTCGCACAAAAATGAACCGGTGGCCACAGTGGTCAGTAGGATTGTTTTTAGTCTCATGTTAAATCTAATTAGCACTTAACCTTATTCTACGCTATGGAATAAGGGGGCGCAAAGGTAACAAAATAGCCCATAATACCTAATAAGAATGATACATTTTGACTTTTTTTCTCTAAATTATGAGTAAATATCACATTTTTATGCAAGTTTTCGATTAAAAAGAAAGTTCAGTTCTCCCCTCTTTCTGTGCTGAAGTGTCCGTTTTCTCGTACAAAAATCGTATATTTGCCGCGAAACTAATTAAATAAATTAATCCCATGAAAAACTATTTAGGACTGATTTTCCTTCTTTTTGCCTTTACGGCAATTGCACAAAACAATCGTTCAGCCCTGTTGCCTATGCCCAACCATATAGAGCAACTGCAAAGTAAACCTTTTAGCCTGACAGGCAAAAATATCTCTATTCATCCAGAGCAACCGGAACTTAAGTTTGCGGCTACCACCCTGCAAGCCATCCTGAAAGATCGGATGCAAATAAATATCCCTCTTTCCGGTTCACGGCAATCAGCCATCCGGTTAACTATTGATCCGCAACTAAACGGGAAAGAACATTATAAACTCAAAATAGATCAGAAAGGAATTACCATTAGCGGAGCCAGTGCAGCAGCTGTCTTCTATGGGGTAATGACGGTTGATCAAATACTTTTAGGAGATGTATGTACCACCAATCGGAAAGAAATGGCCGCAGTCAGCATTGATGACGCTCCACGCTTTGGATATCGGGCTTTAATGCTCGATCCTGCCCGGCATTTTTTGCCGATAGAAGATGTAAAATTCTACATTGACCAAATGGTACGATACAAATACAATGTGCTTCAACTCCACCTGACAGATGATCAGGGATGGAGAATGGAGATCAAAAAGCACCCGAAACTTACAGCTGGACAACCTTTTTATACTCAGGAAGAACTAACCGACCTGATTCATTATGCAGCAGAACGCCATATTGAAATAATCCCGGAACTGGACATTCCCGGGCATACGGTCGCTGTATTAGCCGCTTATCCGGAATTGGGATGTACACATACCGATACCATTGAAAAAAATGTGGGTAAAACAGTAGATTTAATGCTTTGCGCCAATAATGAAAAGGTATACACGGTATACAAAGACATTATTGACGAAGTAAGTGCTCTCTTCCCTTCACGCTATATCCATTTGGGAGGCGACGAGGCAGTAATAGAAAAAAACTGGACCAAATGCGAACGCTGCCAAAAGATGATGAAAGAACTGAAATATGAAAAAGCATCTCAGTTAATGATTCCTTTCTTCGACCGAATGCTCAGTTTTGTACGGGCAGATGGAAAAGAGCCGATCCTTTGGTGCGAACTGGATAATATTCGTATGCCTGCCAATGACTATCTGTTTCCTTACCCCAAAGATGTGACACTCGTAAGCTGGAGATACGGATTGACACCTACTTGCCAGGAGCTGACCCGACAGCACGGCAACCCTCTGATCATGGCACCGGGAGAATTTGCATATCTCGATTATCCCCAGTTTAAAGGTGATCTTCCGGAATTCAACAATTGGGGAATGCCTGTCACAACGCTCGAAACCTGTTATCAATTTGATCCGGGATACGGAAGACCTGCATCCGAACAAGCACATATTCTAGGCGTAATGGGAACGCTTTGGGGAGAAGCAATAAAAGATATCAACCGGGTAACGTACATGACCTATCCTCGCGGACTGGCATTGGCAGAAGCCGGATGGACCCAAATGGAGCATCGCAGCTGGGACTCTTTCAAAGAACGGTTATATCCGAACCTGACCAATTTAATGAAAAACGGTGTTTCAGTGCGCGTGCCGTTTGAAATAGTAAAAAGAAAATAATTATTATCCAATATAAACTGTGAATGAGCGAACTTATTGTCTATAAAGCCTCTGCCGGTTCCGGGAAAACATTCACCCTGGCCGTTGAGTATATCAAGTTGCTAATACAAAACCCGCGTGCCTACCGCCAGATATTGGCAGTGACTTTCACCAATAAAGCTACTGCCGAAATGAAGGAACGTATTCTCAGTCAGCTATATGGAATACATATAGCTGACCCGGACTCGGATGCGTACCTAAAACGCATCATCGCTGAGACAGGCTGTTCGGAAGATGAAATACGAAAAACAGCTGGCATAGCTTTGAGCTACATGCTCCATGATTACAGCCGGTTTCGTGTCGAAACCATCGATTCCTTTTTCCAATCCGTCATGCGTAATCTGGCCCGTGAACTTGAGCTGAGTCCCAACCTGAATATCGAGCTGAATAATATTGAAGTATTAAGTGATGCCGTAGACAGTATGATTGAAAAATTGGGCCCTAATTCACCGGTATTGGCATGGCTACTTGATTACATAAACGAACGCATTGCTGATGACAAACGCTGGAATGTTTCGGATGAGATTAAAAATTTCGGACGTAATATTTTTGATGAAGGGTATATTGAAAAAGGTGACGGTCTCCGTCAACGTCTTCGCGACCCGAATGTAATCCGCGAGTATCGCAAGACATTAAAAGAGATGGAAACAGCCGCTCTTGAACAAATGAAAGATTTCGCTCAGCAGTTTGAAAATGTACTTTCCAGCCAATCGCTAAAGCCAACTGATTTAAAAAATGGTGCTAAAGGGATAGGAAGCTACTTTAATAAGCTCAGGAATGGTATATTGGGGGACGAAATAGCGAATGCAACCGTAGTAAAATGTCTGGAGGACGAAACAAACTGGGCTGCCAAAACTTCCAGATACTATACTGACATCATCGTATTAGCCTCCTCCATCTTAATGCCGCTTCTGCAAGATGCTGAGCAACATCGCTCACGCAATAACCGGATTGTAAACAGTTGCCGGCTCTCAATGCAGCATTTAAACAAAGTACAACTATTGGCTAATATTGATGAAGAGGTACGTCAACTAAATCGTGAAAACAATCGCTTTCTCCTTTCAGACACCAATGCTCTGCTCCATCAACTGGTAAAGGACGGAGATTCTTCTTTTGTGTTTGAGAAAATCGGAACAAACATCCGTAATGTGATGATTGACGAATTTCAGGATACCAGCCGGATGCAATGGGATAACTTTAAACTGTTGCTTCTTGAAGGCCTCTCACAAGGAGCGGACAGCTTGATCGTTGGTGACGTCAAGCAATCTATATATCGCTGGCGAAACGGTGATTGGGGCATCCTGAACGGATTGAACAAACGCCTTGGATACTTTTCCATCCGTACAGAAACACTGAAGACCAACCGACGAAGTGAAACCAACATCATACGGTTCAACAACAGTATCTTTACGGCTGCTGTAGATTATCTGAACGAAATACACAATAAGCAATTGGGAAGCATTTGTGAGCCTTTAATTAATGCATATGCTGATGTGGAGCAAGAATCACCCCGGAACGAACAAAAAGGATACGTTAAAGTCGAATTTCTCGAATCAGATGAAAAACACGATTATACCGAACAAACCCTTATCAGCCTCGGAACGGAAGTGGAACATCTGATACAATCGGGTATAAAGCTGAACGATATCGCCATTTTGGTAAGAAAGAATAAAAGTATCCCCCGCATCGCCGATTACTTTGACAAACAACTGCATTATAAGGTTGTGTCTGACGAAGCCTTCCGGCTTGACGCTTCACTTGCCATCTGCATGATGCTGGATGCCCTGCGCTATCTTTCCGATCCGGAAAATCGGATTGTAAAAGCTCAACTTGCAACTAACTATCAGTTACAAGTACTTCATACCGAAAACAATCTTAATTCACTGCTCTTCCATAAGGCTGAAGAACTATTGCCTTCTGTTTTTCTGGAAAGGATGACAGAACTCCGTCTGATGCCTCTCTACGAATTACTGGAAGAACTTTTCAACCTCTTTGAGCTGCACCGCATCAAGCAGCAGGATGCTTATTTATTTGCTTTCTTTGATGCAGTGACCGATTATCTTCAAAGCCACTCTTCAGATACGGACAGCTTTATCCGATACTGGGACGAAACTTTATCTGGTAAAACAATACCAAGTGGTGAAGTAGAAGGCATACGTATCTTCTCCATCCATAAGTCCAAAGGGTTGGAATTTCATACAGTACTTCTCCCCTTCTGCGACTGGAAAATGGAAAATGAAACAAATAATCAACTCGTTTGGTGCGTACCCCAAGAGTCTCCTTTCAACGAGTTAGATATTGTACCGGTAAACTATTCTTCCGCGATGGCAGAATCGGTATACCGGAATGACTACTTGCACGAGCGCTTGCAACTTTGGGTAGACAACCTGAACCTGCTCTATGTAGCATTTACCCGTGCGGGCAAGAACCTGATTATCTGGAGTCGGAAAGGACAAAGAAACACAATGTCTGAATTATTGGCCGGAGCATTACCGCAAGCAGCCTGTAAGTTGGAGCAGGAATGGGACGAGGAGCAAGTATATGAGTTTGGTGACCTCTGCCCGTCCGAAGATGAAAAAATGGTCGATTCAGGCAACAAGCTTACACGCAAACCCGAGAAACTTCCGGTTAGCATGGAATCCATGCATCCGGATATTGAGTTCCGGCAATCAAACCGTTCAGCCGATTTCATAAAAGGACTTTCCGAAGAAGAATCGGATGATCGCTTCATAAATCATGGACAATTATTGCATACACTGTTTTCTGCCATTGAAACGAAAGAAGATATAGAATCTGCCATCCAAAAACTGGTATTCGAAGGTGTTATCGGCAGCAAAGAGACAGAAGAGGAAATACGTACTTTGACCATGAAAGCCTTTTCTCTGCCTGAAGTACAGGAATGGTATTCCGGCGAGTGGAAATTGTTTAACGAATGCGCCATCATCTACAAAGATAAAGGAGTATTGCAAACCAGGCGCCCTGACCGCGTGATGATGAAAGACGGGCAAGTCGTTGTAGTGGATTTTAAGTTTGGTAAAGAAAATAAGAAGTACAACAAACAGGTGAAAGGATACATGCAACTCCTCTCCCGAATGGGATATAAAAACATCACAGGCTATCTGTGGTATGTGGAAGAAGAAATAATTGAAAAAGTATGAAAACATTTCTCCAGTTGGTCGCACAGGACCTCTATAGCAAAATAGGGAACGATCTGTCACGTACAGCTATCGTTTTCCCAAATAAACGTGCCAGCCTGTTCTTTAACGAGCATTTAGCCAACCAATCCGATCAACCACTTTGGTCACCTGCTTATGTGAGTATCAGCGAACTGTTCCAACAGCTTTCAGTCCTGAAGTTAGGAGATCCGATTCGTCTGGTATGTGAACTCTACAAGGTATTCCGTGAAGAAACGAAAAGCGAAGAATCACTTGACGATTTCTACTTCTGGGGTGAGTTACTGATAAGCGACTTCGATGACGTGGACAAAAATATGGTTGATGCCGACAAGCTATTTACCAATCTTCAGGACCTGAAAAACGTCATGGACGATTACAACTTTCTCGACGAAGAGCAAGAACAAGCGATCCAACAGTTTTTCCTGAATTTCTCTATTGAAAAGCGAACACTGTTAAAGGAGAAATTTATCTCACTTTGGGATAAATTGGGTAATATATATCGTCAGTACCGAAGGAATCTGGAAGAATCAGGACTTGCATATGAAGGTATGCTCTACCGGAACGTCATTGAACACCTTGAACCTGAATCATTGAAGTACGATCGTTACGTATTTGTCGGCTTCAATGTACTGAACAAAGTAGAGACCCACTTCTTCCGGCAATTGCAGAGTAAGGGAAAGGCCCTGTTCTATTGGGACTACGATGTATTTTATACTCAACTTCCTTCACAACACAAACAACGCCACGAAGCCGGAGAATTTATAAATCGTAATCTCAAACTGTTCCCCAACGAGCTTCCGGCCGAATTGTTTGATGAATTGAGAAAACCCAAGAAGGTCCGTTTTATCTCTTCACCCACCGAAAATGCTCAGGCCCGTTATCTGCCCGAATGGATCAGGGAGAACCTGAGTAGTGAAGAAAAAGAAAATGCTGTCGTTCTATGTAATGAAGCCTTACTCCTTCCTGTCTTGCATTCCATCCCGGAAGAAGTAAGGAACGTTAATATCACCATGGGATTTCCACTGGCACAAACGCCGGTATATAGCTTTATCAATGCCATACTCGAACTGCAAACCAGCGGATACCGTACAGAATCAGGAAGATACACTTATGAGGCCGTACAAACTATATTAAAACATCCGTATACCCGTCGTCTTTCGGACAATGCCGAACCATTGCAACGGGAACTCACTAAAACCAACCGCTTTTATCCTTTTCCTTCCGAATTAAAGAAAGACAGGTTTCTGGATTTATTATTCACTCCCCGTAATGGCATTCGGGAGCTCTGTATTTACATCACGGAATTACTGAAAGAGGTATCTATTCTATACCGTCATGAGCAGGAGAATGATGATATTTTCAACCAACTGTACCGTGAATCTCTTTTTAAGAGTTTCACTCTGGTAAACAGGTTACTCAACTTGATTGACAACGGTGAACTACAAGTGCGTATAGAAACTCTGAAACGCCTGCTGAACAAAATATTAAATGCCGCCAATATCCCCTTCCATGGTGAACCGGCCATAGGAATGCAGATAATGGGAGTTTTGGAAACACGCAATCTTGATTTTCGTAATCTGCTCCTCCTCTCGCTTAATGAAGGACAGTTACCTAAATCGGGAGGCGAATCATCGTTTATTCCATATAACCTACGTAAGGCTTTCGGCATGACTACCATTGAACACAAGAATGCAGTTTATGCCTATTATTTCTATCGCCTGATTCAGCGGGCAGAAAATATCACCCTGATGTATAACACTTCATCGGATGGACTAAACCGGGGAGAATGGTCACGCTTTATGCTACAGTTCCTGATCGAATGGCCACATGAAATCAGCCGTGAATATCTGGAAGCAGGCCAATCACCACAAAACAGCCGGGACATCCGTATCACAAAAACACCGGAAATCATTGATCGTTTATATCAGACCTACGATTTCTCACATAACGCCGATGCCTTGATGCTTTCTCCATCGGCACTGAATACATATCTCGACTGTCGACTGAAGTTTTATTTCCGTTACGTGGCACGTCTCAAAGCCCCCGATGAGGTCAGTGCAGAGATTGATTCCGCTCTGTTCGGAACTATCTTCCACCGTTCGGCTCAATTAGCCTATCTGGACCTGACAGCCCACAAACAAGAAATACACAAAGAAGATATTGAACGTTTGTTGCGCGATAATGTCCGTCTGCAAAATTATGTCGATACAGCCTTCAAAGAAGAATTTTTTCACGTTCCTCTTGACGAAAAGCCCGAGTATAACGGAGTACAGTTAATAAACTCAAAGGTTATCACTTCCTATCTCCGCCAGTTGTTACGTAACGATCTGCAATATGCTCCTTTCCGAATGATAGGTATGGAACAGAAAGTAACGGAAGATATCCAGATAGAAGGCCCCAAAGGAATGTTATCATTAAAGATCGGAGGTACGATTGACCGTATGGATAGTAAAGAAGGTACACTTCGGATTGTGGACTACAAAACCGGAGGAAGCCCCAAAGTGCCGGCGAATGTGGAGCAACTATTCACACCTGCCGAAGGGCGTCCCAACTATATTTTCCAAACCTTTCTTTATGCCGCCATCATGGCACGCCAACAAACATTAAAGGTGGCTCCTTCTCTATTATATATCCATCGGGCAGCTTCCGAAAGCTACTCTCCTGTAATTGAAATGGGAGAAGCACGCAAACCCAAACTACCTGTCGATGATTTCTCTGTTTATGAAAAAGAGTTCCGCGAACGGCTATTGGCACTACTTGAGGAAATATACAACGACCAAGAGGAGTTCACCCAAACTGAGGATCTAAAGAAATGCGAATATTGCGATTTTAAAGCTATGTGTAAACGATAAAAAGCTCCCACTGGATAATCACAAGAATGAATCAGACAAAATAAAATGGTGCAGACTTATTTTTAGAAATATAGTCTGCACCATTTTTATCTACTTGAATAGTCTGATTCTCAAACGATCCACCCAAACTGCTGAAGCCTTAT
>ENA-OURJ01000643-OURJ01000643.1-human-gut-metagenome-genome-assembly--contig:-NODE-643-length-20068-cov-3.38875_pt1 | contig 20068 bp, 5 predicted proteins | sample MGYA00242096_ERZ508981 | MGnify/ENA primary metagenome ERZ508981 (study PRJEB26280, sample SAMEA2531404) | human gut metagenome | biome: human gut; feature: human-associated habitat; material: faeces... | reverse complement strand
TATGCAAAACTTTATGAGGACGTATCAAAGGGACTTCTCCCGGAGAAACGTTTTCAAATGCTTGCAGATCGCTACGACAAAGAACAGGCTGAACTGACCGAGAAGATTGAGCAGTACGAGCGGGAAGGCCGTGCTGAACACGATCAGCTGGACAAGATTCAGGATTTTATTGATGAAGTCAGCAAGTACGCTGGCATCACCGAACTGAACTATAAGATTCTGCATCAGCTGATTGACAAGATTCTGGTATCCAAAGCGGAAAAGGTCGATGGCGAATACGTCCAGAAAATCCAGATTTTCTACCGCTTTATCGGCCCATTGGATGCCATCGAGTAACAAAGTCAGAAAAGTCACCTCCGAGAACTATCCTACAGACGCCGGACGCGAGGGTGAAGCGATTTTTCGCCGTGTGTATGCTCTTGCCGGAAGCAAACTCCCCATCAAGCGGCTGTGGATCAGCAGCATGGAGGATGCTGCCATCCAGCAGGGCTTTGAAAACCTGAAAGATGGTGCGGCCTACGACAACCTGTTTGCAGCGTCCGAGTGCAGGGCAAAAGCGGACTGGCTGATCGGCATGAACGGAACTCGTGCCTTTACGAAAAAGTACGGCAGAAAGCAGACCATTGGCCGGGTGCAGACCCCGACGCTGGCGATGCTGGCCGAACGGCAGACCAAAATCCAGAACTTTGTAAAAGAACCCTATTACAAAGTGGAACTGTCCGGCGCGGGTGTCGTGGCGGTATCAGAACAGATGGCGCAGGAGCAGGATGCAGATGCTATGCAGGCCGTTTGCGATGGTCAGTGCGCAGTGGTTGGCAGCATCGAGTGCAAGAGGGTAGAAAAGAAGCCCCCGAAGTTGTATGACCTGACGACCTTGCAGCGAGAAGCAAACCGTTATTACGGTATGACTGCCAGCCAGACCTTGCAGGCATTGCAGGAATTGTACGAAGAAAAGCTGGTGACATACCCCAGAACGGACAGCCAGTTTGTGACCGAGGATATGCGCAAGACGGTGGAATCTCTGGTGCTGGCCTTAGATGGCGCGGCAGCAGACGTAAGCTGCGTTATCAACAACAGCAAGGTCACAGACCATCATGCGATCCTGCCGACGATGCAGGGCGCAAAGTGTAATAAGGTAAAGCTGTCCGAAACTAAACAGAAGATTCTTTCGCTTATCATCTGGAAACTGGTGCAGGCTGTGCAGCCGTCGTTCATCTATGAGGATGTGCTGGTAACAGTGTGCTGCCAGGGCAGGAACTTCACGGCAAAATATAAGGATGTTCTGCAGCCCGGTTATACTGCAAAACCTGTTCCGTTTGCAGAGCCGGAAAAGGACAAAGATGTACCGCTTCCGAAAAAGATGGAGCAGGGAATGGTTCTTCCTATGGTACGGGCAGAGAAAAAGCAGGGCTTTACTTCACCGCCGAAAGTCTACACCGAAGATACCCTGCTGTCGGCCATGGAAACCGCAGGCAACAAGGAATTTGAAAAGGACACGGAGAAGAAAGGTCTGGGAACCCCTGCAACGCGCGCTGCGATTCTGGAAAAGCTGGTATCCTCCGGCTATGTGCAGCGTAAAGGCAAGCAGATGATTCCCACGGAGGACGGTGTGGCCGCGATCCGCAATATCCCGGACTACCTGAAATCTGCCAGTATGACAGCCGAATGGGAAAATGACCTGCTGCGGATGGAGCGCGGCGAGATCAAGCCCTATGATTTTATGCAGGGCATCCATGGACTGATCGATAAGATGCTGGCTGACCTCCGGCAGATTCCTACCGTCGCGGCAGCTCCCCATCATAATAAGGTAAGCGTAGGAAACTGCCCGGTCTGCGGAAACCCTGTACATGAGAGTAAGCTCAGCTTTTGTTGTGCAGACCGCAGCTGCAAATTTGCCCTCTGGAAAGAAAGCAGATACTTGTCCAACATGAGAAAAACGCTGGACAAGAAGATGGCGGTAGACCTTTTGAAGAAAGGCCGCACCCATGTAAAAGACTTTTATTCCGCGAAAAAAGATAAAACATTCGCCGCTGACCTTGTGATGCGCGTCGAAGAGGGCCGCGCACAGTACAGTCTGGAATTTCCAAATACACCGATGAAAACGTAAAGGAGGTTTGACCCTTGCCACAGACTAACGATATTCGAGAATTGGCGCAGCAGAACGCCCGGTATGTCAGTAACTCGCCACAGGACTGGATGAGTTATCTGGATGTGGCGGCACGGCTGTACCGCTATTCGTTCACCGATACGCTCCTGATCCACGCACAGCGGCCCGATGCAACCGCCTGCGCAGAAATGGAACTCTGGAATCAGAAAATGAGCCGATGGGTCAACCGTGGCGCAAAAGGCATCGCGCTTCTGGATGATACCGGACCGCGTACCAGGCTGCGGTATGTGTTCGATATTGCTGACACCCATCTGGTGCGCGGCGGCAGAACACCACTCTTATGGAATCTGGACAGCCACGAGCATGAGCAGACGATTTTAGACCATCTGGCAGACACCTACGGCCTGTCGCAGACAGACAGCATGAATACTGCCCTGATGGAACTGGCACAGCAGCTGACCGCTGATAATCTGGATGAAGCGATGGACGGTTTGGCCTATGAGGTGGCGGATACGTTTCTGGAAGAACTGGACGAAGATAACATCCGTGTCCGCTTCCGGGAACTGATGACCAACAGTATTTTCTATACGCTTTCCCGCCGCTGCGGGCAGGAGCCTATGGATGTGCTGGACGATGATGACTTTATCCGCATTGTGGATTTCAACAAGCTGCCGGTACTGTCGTTCCTTGGCAACGCGGTTTCCGAACAGTGCGAAGCGGTTCTTTTTGACATTGGCCGAGAGATGCGGAAAATTTACAAAAAAGAAATCACGCAGCAGCTTGAAAAATCCGTTGACAGCTTGTATAATACCAATACGGACTTTAACACATTAAAGCATGAAACCAAAGGAAACACGACCAAAGGAGGACAAGAAAATGGAGTTGACGTATTACCGCAAGGGAGATTATCTGTTCCCGAATCTGGCCGTGAAGGACGAGCCGCAGATTATCGGGAAGTACGGGATGCTGCGCAGGACGTACCTGAAAGAGAACCGCAAGAACTGGTATCAGAGTATGCTGATGAGCGGCAGGCTGAACCAGCATCTGGCGCAGATCGAGGAGGCAGCGGAGAGCCGGGTGGAAACCCTGCTGGACAGTCTGAACGAGAAGTTTCCGGCACCGAACAAGGAGAAAGACCCGCTGGCATGGGCGGCACATCAGAACAGCCTGACGGCGATGGCAGAAGAGATCGTCTTGAAGGAATTGGTATACAATTAATCGAACCGACAACAGAACAGGATTTGAGCGAAGCAGAGGAAGAAATTGCCTCTGCTTTTTCTTTTCCTGATTTGCCGACCGTGGAACAGCAGATCCGCGCCATTGAAGCACCGATCCAGGCGCGGTACGCAGAGAAGATTGCACTTGATTCCGAAGTGGTCGATGAAATCCTGCGCACGGGCAGCAACCGCAGCAAGGGCCAGCTGCGCCTGATCTACAATTTCATGGTCGAGAAAACCCCGGAAGAATACACGGAGTTCGTGAAAAACGAATATGGTGCGGGCGGCAAAGGCTTTGAAATTGGCGGTGCAAAGTATGCGGTCTGGTTCGATGATTTAGGGTTGCGCATTGCGGCAGGTGGCACGGCAAAGGGCGGTACGATTGCCAATGCGTCTTTATCCTGGGAGGATGTAAGTAATCGTATCCATGAACTGCTCCGGCAAGGCGAGTATGCGCCGCAGGCGGTTCTGGATGCTGCAAGGCAGAATGCTTTGCAGGAACACGCGCAGACATTGGCTTATATGGAGCGCGACTTGGCAGATGGCGTTGCCGAAGCAGTCTTTCAGGATGTAGAAATCTTCAGGGGCGGTTTCCCGGAACTGACGGACAGGCTGGCAGGCTTGCTGGACGATGCAGCTTTTTTGACCGATCTCAATGAGAGATTGTCCGCGCTGGGAGAAACCTATGCCGAAGATAAAGAACTGATGCGGATGCACTTTTATAAGCCGGATAAGGTGGCGGCGCTGTTCCACCAGTTTGCAAAACCTTATCAAAACTACTCGGCGCGGGATGGCTTTCACTGGAATGAGTACAAACGATTCATCACGGAAGATGAAATCAATGGATATTTCACGCGGGGAAGCAATTACTCGGATAGTCGGCTGGCAATCTATTCGTTCTTTCTGAATCATGAGGACAAAAAAGAACGGGCTGACTTCCTGAAAGAGCATTACGGGATCGGCGGCAGCAGCCATGCACTCTGCGGGGCAGACGATTCTCACGAAGATCACGATGGCAGGGGCATTTCTTTGGAGCGTGGCTCATACGGGAACCCGGATGCAAGCGTTCATCTGAACTGGAATCAGGCCGCAGGCCGAATCGACCAGCTTATCCGTGACAGTGAGTATTTGAAGCCGGCAGACTACTCCCGGATGCCTGCTTATGAGCGCGAGCGGATGGCAATGCGGGTGATGGGATTCTATCACCATCTGCCGAACGACGTGGAGCGGCCTTATCCGCAAGACCTTTACCATGAAGAAGGACGAAAGGCTCTCGTTGAAAAGCTGGAAGCCCCTGAACAGGCGGTGGAACTGCTGGAGCATATGGACAATGCACTGCTGTCCGTGCCGCTGGATTCGGGAGAATATGAGCGTAAGGCAGAATCCCTCTCTATCCTGCACCAATATGTCGAGGGAACGTACACGATTTTCCCGGAAAAGAAGAGGGCTGTTGAGATTGCGGTTCCTGAACAGGGGCAGATGTCCATGTTTGACTTCATGGAGCAGGAGCCGCAATCGAAAGAGCAGTCAACCGCCGCAGCGGTTGAGAAACCCCAAAAGGCAAAAGTCGTTGCGCGGTATCAGTCAACGGTGATGATGCAGGAGGGATATATCGAGGATATTGCAATTCTGCAATATCCTGATGGAAAGTTCTATAACCATTATAACTATGACGAAGAAAAGGGCACGGGTGCTGCAGAAACAGGGCCGTTTAACAGTCTGAATGATGCAAAGTCTGTCATTCGTCAAACGAGAGAAGATGCAAAAGCAGTAGAATCGTTTGAAAATCAGCCTAAGCAAACGTACAGCAGAGAAAACGGCAGTTTTCTGTATCTGGAAAACGACCATCTGTACCGCGTTGAGCGTTCTAATGCCTACGACGTTTATCTGAAAGATATGGAAAATTCGGCGGTGGCTGGCCGGGTCATTCCGTTACCGTCATATAGCGAAACGCTGGCGAAGAATCCGCTGAACGATTTCCTGAAACTGGATGTAGACCACACGCAGAAAGACAGCCGCTGCGTCTATAAAGAATGTCTGTACACGCTACTGGAAAAGGTAGAGCGCAGCAAAATCTATCCGCTGCTGCGTGACCGCGATACCACCGAGGAAGAAGCGGAAAATCTGATTCGTGAGAAAATCGAGGATTTGTTTGCTTCCGGCGAGGTGGAAAATGCTACTTACTCCGAGGCTATCGACACATGGGCGCACTTTGGAGAGTGGATTCAGGAAGATATTTTCCAGCGCACCTATCAGGACGTTATTACGGACAGACGGGATGCCGTTGCACTGTATCAGGATAGCAAGGACGCACCGCAGTGGGTGCGCGGCATTATGGTTCCGTATGCAACGGAAGAAAAGGCCGTTGAGCCGACCTTGCAGCCCCTGCCGCTGGATGCCGTAAACGAATATAACGCGCTGAAAGAGCGTTACCCGGATGCTCTGGTCGGCTATGAGCAGTACGGCAACTTTGAGTTCTACGGCGAGGATGCAAAGCGCGTTTCAGAACTTCTTGGCAGCAAGCTGTTGGAAAAGGAAACCGCACTCGGCAAGGTTGAGGTGTCTGGTTTTCCACGTGAACAGTGGGCTTCTCAGGCAATGAAGCTCTGGAAGCAGGGGGAGAGCGTCTATCTGTCCGGCCAGCAGGAAGATGGAACCCATGCGCAGACAAAGTATTTCCGCAGAGAGGAATATCTGCCAGTCAATACCATCGTTGAATTGGACGATAGAGAGTTCCGTGTGGATTCGGTCAACTTTGAACAGGGAACGGTCAGCTTGCAGGACATGACCCTTGCAAAAGAAGCCCGGTATCCGATTTTCCGAACGGAACCGCTGGAGTACATTTGGCATCTGTACGAACAGGCAGATGTGTCGATGAAAGAAGCGGTGGAAACCATGGTCTTTACTGCTCTGCACAATGCAGGTGTGGCCTACGAGGATTTCTCCCCGGAGCAGATGGATGTGATCTATTCGGTGGCAGAATCGGGTGGCGAGTTGGAAGAACTGCTGAATCCCGACTTTCCGCCGGAACAAATGCAGTTGATCGCAGATGTGCAGAACCGAACGGATGCCATTAGCCGCGCAGCGGCAGAGGAAGCCCTTGAACCGCTGACGCAGCAGCCTATGACCCCGGCAGAGGTCAACCATGCAAGGCGGCAGCACAATCTTCCGCTGGACAGCGGTGCGATAGAACTGCCTGCACAGCCCAAACAGGAGCCTATGAACTTCCGTATTACGGACGATGATCTCGGCGCAGGAGGGCCGAAAACAAAGTATAAAGCCAACGTGGAGGCCATTCGGGTGCTGCAGACACTGGATGCAGAACAGCGGCAGGCAACCGCAGAAGAACAGGAAGTTCTTTCCCGGTATGTCGGCTGGGGCGGCATTCCGCAGGCATTTGATGAGAAGAATGCAGACTGGTCGAAAGAGTATGCGGAACTGAAATCTCTGCTCCCGGCAGATGAGTACAGCGAAGCGAGGGCATCTACGCTGAATGCTTTCTACACTTCTCCCACGGTAATCAAGGCAATGTATGAAGCCCTTTCCAATATGGGACTGAGCAAAGGCAATGTGCTGGAACCGTCCTGTGGCGTCGGCAATTTCATGGGTCTTGTGCCTGAAAGCATGGAAAACATCAAGATGTATGGTGTAGAGCTGGACAGCGTATCAGGGCGCATTGCACAGCAGCTTTATCAGAAAAACAAGATTGCCGTGCAGGGCTTTGAAACGATGCAGTTCCCGGACAGCTTCTTTGACTGTGTGGTAGGCAACGTGCCGTTCGGCAATTACAAAGTGCCGGATAAGCGGTATGACCGCCACAACTTTCTCATCCACGATTACTTTATTGCAAAGAGTCTTGACCTTGTTCGTCCGGGCGGCGTGGTGGCGATAGTCACTTCCAGCGGCACGATGGACAAAAAGGATTCCTCTGTCCGAGAGTATCTTGCCAACCGTGCTGATCTGGTCGGTGCAATTCGCCTGCCGAACAATGCGTTCCAGCGCAATGCCAATACAAGCGTAGTAGCGGACATCCTGTTTTTGCAAAAGCGTGACCGGGCGGCAGTGGAGCGGGCAGAGTGGGTAGACCTTGGCACAACGCCGGAGGGATACCCCATCAACCAGTATTTTGCGCAGCATCCTGAAATGGTGCTGGGTGAGATCACGACTGAAAGTACACAGTACGGCAAGCAGGAAACCACGGTCAAGCCCATCGAGGGCGCAGACCTTGCCCAGCAGTTGAAAGCAGCAGTTGAGAACATCCATGCGGAAATCACAGAGCCGGAAATCACGGACGATGAACTTGACCAGAACGCAGAACCGCTCCCGGCAGACCCGAACGTGAAGAATTTCAGTTACACCAACGTGGATGGACAGGTTTATTACCGTGAAAACTCCTACATGAACAAGGTTGACCTGCCTGCGGTCACGGCGGAGCGTGTGCTGGGAATGATCGCTCTGCGGGAAACCACACAGAAATTGCTGGACTGCCAGTTGCACGATGGTACAGATGCCGAAGTGGAACTGCTGCAAGGAAAGCTGAAAGACCAGTATAAGCGGTTCACAGCGCAGTATGGTCTGATCAACAGCACCGCAAACAAACGGGCATTCCGGCAGGACAGCAGCTATTGTCTGCTGGCATCTCTTGAGATTCTGGATGAGGATAAAAACCTCAAGCGGCTGGCAGATATTTTTACCAAGCGCACCATTCGCAAGCCGGAACCTGTGACCTCTGTGGATACGCCGAGTGAAGCCCTGGCACTCTCCATCGGAGAAAAAGCAAAGGTCGATGTGCCGTTTATGGCTGAACTTTGCGGAAAAACAGAGCAGGAAGTGACCGAAGAACTGGCGGGCGTTATCTTCCGCAATCCTGTCACACAGGCGTGGGTGACGGCGGACGAATATCTGTCCGGCAACGTCCGGGAAAAGCTGGCAACGGCAGAAACCTTTGCCGCAAACCACCCGGAGTATCAGGTCAATGTCGAGTATCTCAAGCGGGTACAGCCGAAAGATTTGAATGCTTCGGAGATTGAAGTGCGGCTGGGTGCAAACTGGATCAAGGCAGAGTACATTACGGACTTCATGGAGCAGGTATTCAAAACGCCGAGTTACTATATCGGAAGTTCCATCAAGGCTACCTATTCGGAAATCAGCGGCGCATGGAACATCAGCGGAAAGTCACTTGACCGGAGTAATCCCCGTGTGACGAACACCTATGGCACAATGCGGGTCAACGGCTATCGACTGCTGGAAGATGCGCTGAATCTCCGGGATACCAAAATTTACGATACCATCTATGAGGATGGAAAAGAAAGGAGAGTGCTGAACAAAAAAGAAACCATGCTGGCGCAGCAGGCACAGGAAGCGATTCGGGATGCGTTCAAGCAGTGGATTTTCAAGGATTTAGACCGCAGAGAGGAACTTTGCAAGGTCTACAATGAGCGGTTCAATGCGATTCGTCCCCGTGAATACGATGGCAGTCACATCAAGTTCGTGGGCATGACCCCGGAAATCAGCCTGATGCCGCACCAGAAAAATGCAGTGGCGCATATCCTGTATGGCAATAATACGCTGCTGGCGCATTGTGTGGGTGCTGGCAAGACCTTCCAGATGATCGCTGCCGGCATGGAAAGCCGCCGTCTGGGTCTGGCGCAGAAGAATCTTTATGTTGTGCCGAACCATCTGACGGAACAGTGGGGTGCAGACTTCCTGCGGCTGTATCCGAATGCCAATGTGCTGGTGGCAACGAAAAAGGATTTCGAACCATCCAACCGAAAGAAGTTCTGTTCCCGGATTGCCACGGGCGATTATGATGCTATCATTATCGGGCATTCGCAGTTTGAGCGGATTCCGCTTTCCCCGGAACGGCAGAAATCCATGATCGAGCGGCAGATTCAGGACATTACCTTTGCGATTGCAGAAGCAAAGGCAGAGGACGATGGCAAGAGTTTCACGGTCAAGCAGATGGAGAAAATAAAGAAAACCTTGCAGGCAAAACTTCAGAAGCTGAACGACCAGAGCCGCAAGGATGATGTAGTTACATTTGAGCAGCTTGGTGTTGACCGCCTGTTTGTGGACGAGAGCCATTTTTATAAAAATATGTTCCTCTACACAAAAATGCGGAACATCGCTGGTATTGCTCAGACCGATGCACAGAAGTCCTCGGATATGTTTGCAAAATGTCAGTATCTCGATGAAATCACTGGCGGCAAGGGTGTGACCTTTGCAACAGGTACGCCTGTATCGAACAGCATGGTAGAGCTGTATACCATTATGCGCTACTTGCAGTATGACACCTTGCAGAAACTTCATCTTGGACATTTCGATAGCTGGGCGGCTTCGTTTGGCGAAACCGTAACGGCAATCGAATTGTCCCCAGAGGGAACGGGCTACCGTGCAAAGACGCGGTTCGCCCGGTTTTTCAATCTCCCTGAATTGATTTCACTGTTCAAGGAGTCCGCAGACGTACAGACGGCAGATATGCTGAATCTGCCTGTGCCAGAAGCAGAGTACATCAATGAGGTGCTGAAACCCAGTGAAACGCAGCAGGAAATGGTGAGCAGCTTTGCCGACCGTGCAGAGCGTGTGCGGAACGGAAATGTCGATCCGAGAACCGATAATATGCTCAAAATCACGAACGACGGCAGAAAGCTGGCCTTGGATCAGCGGCTTATCAATGACCTGCTGCCGGATGAGCCGGAAAGTAAGGTCAACCTCTGCGTGGAGAATGCCTATCAGGTATGGGAAGAATCCACGCCCGACAAATCCACCCAGTTGATTTTCTGCGACTTATCGACCCCGAAAGCAGACGGAACATTCAATGTGTACGATGATGTCCGGGAAAAACTGGTGGCAAAGGGAATCCCCCGTGAGGAGATTGCTTTTATCCATGAGGCAAATACCGAAACCAAAAAGGCAGAACTGTTTGCAAAGGTGCGCTCCGGTCAGGTGCGTATCCTGCTTGGTTCGACCCCGAAACTTGGTGCTGGTACAAACATTCAGGACAGACTGATCGCCCTGCATCATCTGGACTGCCCGTGGAAGCCCTCTGATCTGGAACAGCAGGAAGGACGCATTCTTCGTCAGGGAAACCGCAACCAGAAAGTGAAGATTTTCCGTTACGTCACAGAGAATACGTTCGATTCGTATATGTGGCAAATTCTGGAAAATAAACAGAAGTTCATCTCGCAGATCATGACCTCGAAATCTCCTGTTCGTGCCTGCGATGATGTGGACGATACCGCGCTGACCTATGCAGAAATCAAAGCATTGGCAACGGGAAATCCCTACATCAAGGAAAAGATGGATTTGGATATTCAGGTCAGCAAGCTGAAGCTGATGCGGGCAAACCACACCAGCCAGATTTACAGCCTGGAATCGGATATTGCACGGCGGTATCCGGCAGAAATCACGGCAGCGAAAGAGCGCATAGCAGGTCTGAAAGCTGACCTTGCAGTGGCAAAGCCGTTGCTGGAACAGGACAAGGAGAAGTTCTCCATCACGGTGGAGGACAGGGTTTATACCGACCGCAAGGAAGCAGGCTCGGCAATTCTTGCAGCCTGTGCCGCAATGAAGATCGCTAAGACAGAGGGGCAAATCGCAGATTTGGGAGGGTTTGCAATCAGTTCCCGGTTTGACGCGTTCGCCCAGACATTCAAGCTGACCATCAAGCGGCAGAGCAGTTATACGATTGAACTTGGCAGTGATCCGGCTGGCAATATCCAGCGTATTCTCAATGCGCTGGCATCTATCGAAAAGACACTGCCGCAGGTGGAGCGCAGATTGGAAACCTTACAGCAGCAGTTGGCAGAAGCAAAGGAAGAAGTGCAGCGTCCGTTCCCGCAGGAGGCGGAATTAAACGAAAAATCTGCACGGCTTGCAGAATTGAATGCCCTGCTGGATATGGACGAAAAGGGGGATGATGCGGCTCTTGGCATGGATGAGGAAGTAACGGATAGCGAACTTCCTGCGCCGAAGCGTGAGATTGAGCGGAGTGCAGACAGCGTAAAACGTCCGTCGATCCTTGCACAGCTTCACGAAAAGCAGGCAGAACGCATGGCAGAGCCGAAACCGCAGAAAAAGAAAAGTCACGATATGGAACTATAACTGAGAATGCCCCGTCAGATCTCCGAAAGGGAATCTGATGGGGCAGATTTTGTAAAGGAGGGCATTTGCTGACATTAACACCGATCAATCTGAAAACTGCAAACGCATTTGTGCAGCAGTATCACCGCCATCATAAGCCGACAAGAGGACACAAGTTTTCCATCGGAGTTTCAGACAGTGGTTCACTGGTGGGTGTGGCAATATGCGGCAGACCTGTTGCGCGGCGGCTGGATGATGGCTATACGCTGGAAATCAACCGCCTTTGTACGGATGGTACACCGAATGCTTGCAGTATCCTCTATGCTGCCGCATACCGGGCGGCAAGGGCAATGGGCTATACAAAGGTTGTCACTTATATTCTGGACACCGAAAGCGGCGTATCGCTCAAAGCTGCCGGATATGTTTGTGAGGGCCGTGCTGGAGGATTGGAATGGAACGGCGAGAGAAAGCCGAAGATGGCGAACCAGTATCCGTATCAGATGAAAACTAGATGGGTCAAAAAAATCGAAAAGGAGGGCATGAATGGCAGATAAGCGGGCAGACCAGCTCAAAGAAATCACGGAACGGTTGGAGCAGGGCGTAAAGGATATTTTTACTTCGGAAATGTATACGAAGTACCTGCTTACAATGTCGAAATTCCACAATTACAGCTTCAATAATACGCTGCTGATCGCAATGCAGCGTCCAGATGCTACGTTGGTGGCTGGGTACAATGCCTGGAAAAATAAGTTTAACCGCTATGTGAAAAAGGGTGAAAAGGGCATCCAGATCATCGCGCCTGCCCCGGTAAAGGAACGGGAAGAGAGGGAGAAAATCGACAAGGACACCGGGCTTACGGTGCTGAATGAGAGCGGGGAGCCGGAAATCGAAGTGGTGGAGAGGGTGATTCCCCGGTTCCGGGTAACAACGGTTTTCGATTATGCCCAGACAGACGGAGAACCGCTGCCTACGCTGGAAGTGAATGAACTGACTGCCCGTGTCAAGGATTATACCCTGCTGAAAGAGGCAATCGAACAGGTATCTCCTGTGCCAATTCGTTTTGGAGAGATCGAGGGCAACGCAAAAGGTTATTACAGCCACGTGGACAAAGAAATCTGTGTTCGTGCCGATATGGGTGAGAGCCAGACCATCAAGACGATGATCCATGAGGTTGCTCATGCCATGCTGCATGACAGCGACCAGATGAAACAGCGCGGCGAGGAAAAAGACCAGCTTACCAAAGAAACAGAAGCGGAAAGCATTGCATTTACGGTTTGCTCGGCACTTGGCGTTGATACTTCGGACTACTCGTTCCCGTATGTAGCAAGCTGGGCAAGCGGCAAGGAACTGAAAGAATTGAAAGATTCGATGGATACGATTCGATTGACCGCTGCTGATTTTCTTGAAAAACTGGAAACGGCGGTGGCAGAAAGGAGTGTGGAGCGCATGACGGCGATGGAATATGCTGAAAAGCTGATTGCGGACAAGGAACGGGACAAAACCGTTTTTGACAACAGCCAGCGAAATCTCATTGTAAACTTTGCTTACAAGCTGGATGACCGGGCGGCAACGGAAGAACTTGCCAACAATCTGGCGGCTGCGGTTGCGGCTGAAAACACGGAAGAAATCAATCGCCTGATGTGGGAAGCAGAGGAGAAGATCGAAAGTCTGCCGGATGGCATGATCGGTCTTTCGGAAATGCACGAATATGGGTATCTGAAAGATGATGTTCTGCCGCTGACAAAGGAAGGCGCACGGGAGTGGCATCGGCTGGGCGAACGGATTTACCCGCTGTTTCAGGATGGCACGGCAGGAGATTTCGCCAGTCAGGAAGAGATCGAACAGCATGATGGCATTTTCGGAATCAAGGCTGACGCATGGAGCGCAATTTTGCTGGAAAAGAACGAAGAGTATCTTGAAGATGAGTATTCCCGCCCGGATGCCGCACTGACGGTGATAAGTCGGGAGCAGGCTCTGCGGCTGTTTGATGAGGGCAAGCAGATTTATCTTATCCGTATCAGCCCGTGGCCAGTTCTTGTCACAGGGCGTGAAGAAATCGAACGTGGAAGTGACTATTTCCAGATTGCTAAGGAAGATTTGGAAAAGGACAAGCAGAAAACAATGGAAAACGGCGAGAAAGCACCCGTTGAAAAGCTGGCAGTAGACCTTGACGATTTTGCCTTTGACTTCGATTTCTACCACTATAAGGACAGCGTAGAGGATCGGGAGCAGGCAGTTGAAGCACTGAAAGAACAGATTCAGGCTGGGGATGTTCAGCCGATCAGGGAATGGCTGCAAGCCGCAGTGGAGGAATCAGAGGGAGAGTCCGCAGAAAAGGCGGCGGAGCTGATAACCCGGCTGGATGCGTTGGTTAAGGAGCAGAAGCTGCTTTCCGGCAGGGAAAAGCAGTTTGGCATCTACCAGATTACTGCCCGTGACCCGGAACACGACTATCGCTTTATGAATCTGGACTTTGTAAAACGGCATGGGATGGAAGTGAACCGTGCAGACTATGAGCTGGTCTATACCGAGCCTCTTACGGAAAAAGATACACTTGAAGCTATTTACGAACGTTTCAATATCCAGCGCCCAACGGATTTTACCGGGCATTCGCTTTCCGTCAGTGATGTTGTGGTGCTGAACGATGGCAAGTCGATCAAAGCCTGCTATGTGGACAGCATCGGCTTTGCAGAGTTGCCGGATTTTTTCAAGGAAAGAAAGATGGATTTGAAGAAAGAAACGATTCTGGATGAACAGTTGCAGGAAATTGAAATCTTTGATAAGCCCGGTCTTTTCAGCAACAGCAGACTGCGGGATGAGGATGTGCCGGATGGATTGTACCGCTATGACCTGCGCGGGTCGGACTATGATCCGGGGCAGCCGATTCTGGTGGAGAAAACGGTGATCGTAAACCATGCGGCATCTGTTCTGATGGCAGAGGAACTTGACCTTGGTGCAGACGGTCGGCTGGAACTGGGCGAAGAAGGTCTGAACTTTACGGGTGGATTGCTGACTGTCCGGGAATTTATGAAAGAGCAGGAAGAGAAAAACAACGGTCTGCTCCACGGCGATTCCGACCACATCACGGTCGAGGGTCACGTTGGCACATGGTATGTGGTAGACGAAACGGAGGTCGGCGGCGAAAAGTTCTTCCTGCTGGAGCACGAGGAATACGGGGATGAAGCTGCCTGCGTTGCGGTCAATGAACAGGGAAAACTTGTGGCAGAAGATTTGTGGAACGGCTTTGACGAGGACTTCCAAGATGCCGTAAAGGAGTATTTTGCAGAAAAGAATCCGGCATCCCAAAAAGAAGAACAGGCTGTTCCTGTGGTGGAGAAAAGCCGCACGGATGATTCGGACGTTCCGGTCTATTACGAATCTTTCGGCTATGCAGCAGAGAATGGCGAAGTGGATTTGTACCGCATTTCCAGACAGCTCAATGAAGAGTGCAGAAACGCCATTGAAGAAGCGATTGCAGACAACTTCGACGGAATGAACCTTGCAGATGATGCTACGAAGTCCGTCGTTGAACAGTTTGGCATGGAGCGCATGGGCTATATTCTGGCGTACACGCTGAATTATAACAACCATGACGGACGCTATTCACACAGTAATAAGGAATGGGCAGACACCACCTGCAAGGGAGAACGGGGCAGCAATATCCGCACCGACTGGATCGTGCGCAGTCACCCGACTGTGCTGAACGGGTTTGTGGATATGTACCGTAAAGAACTTGCGGCTGAACAGCAGCGGGAGCCAGAAAAACCGTTTGTCCAGCAGTTCTATGTTGTGACAGATTTGCAGACCAATCCGATGAAAATTGAGAAGTTCGGGAATCTCGATGATGCAATGTCCTGCTATCAGCAGGTTCCGAATTTTCATCTGAAAGCCCTTGGCGTAGAGAAAACGCCTGACCCACTTCCGGGCAGTCTGGACATTGTGCAGTGTAAGAACGGTATTGACACGATCGTAGAGGACTACAAGAAAGTTCCGGGCTGGGATAATCCATACATCCAGAACCATGTGGTCGCACTGGTGGCAGAAGCGTTGAAAGTGCAGGATGTGGCGGTAGCCTATGAAATCAACGATGGCTATTTTAACATCCAGACCAGCGAGGATGGCTACGACTATACCTTATATAATAAGGACTTCACGGTAATGGACGGCGGTATCATCGAAGTGGATGGATATAGACCCGTGCAGGAAATGATGGAAGAAGTTCTGGCAGAACACGGACACAGCGTTTCTGAGTGTGGTGTGATTAGTACTGCGTATCTTCAGGAACAGTCATACCGCGCAGAAACACAGCGGGCAGAAGCAATGAAAGAAAAGCTGGCAGCAGAGAAGCCTGCGCCGGAAGCGAACATCAGCTTTTATGTGGCAGAGTGTGCAGAGTTTCCGGTGATGGGAGAGTTCCATGACAATCTGACATTGGAGCAGGCATTGGAAATCTACGATAAGATTCCGGCAGAGCGAATGAACGGAATAGATGAATACGCTGCGGGCATTGTGCAGGAAATATTCAAGCAGAAATTGAACGGAATGAGTTCACAGCGCATTGCCAGTCACTTGAACGAACTGGGTGTCCTGCCGCCAAACGAGTATAAGAGAGCCAATGGATTCAACTATACCTGCGGTTTTCAGGCTGGGCTGAATCAGAAGTGGACAGTGGTTTCCGTCAATCGTATTTTGAAAAATGAATCCTATACGGGAACATTGATTCAGGGTAAACGCAGGAAAATCAATTACAAAGTAAAAAAGAGCCATGATGTTGGAAGTGAAAACTGGATTCGGGTGGAAGATGCGCATGATGCCATTATCAGCAAAGGCGAGTTCCAGCAAGTACAACAGTTGTTGGAACTGGACACTCGTACCGCACCATCGCAGACAACAGTTTATCCATTATCAGGTTTTCTGCGCTGTGCAGACTGCGGGCAGAATATGATTCGCCGCACGGTGACGAAAAACGGGAAGAAGTATCAATACTATCACTGCTCTACCTATAAGAATGGCGGCGGCTGCACACCGCACATGATAAACAGTGAGAAGTTGACGGAAAGTGTTCTGGCTGCGATCCGGCATCAAGTGACACTTCTTGTAGAAGCGGAAAAGGTACTCTCCAATGCAGAGTTGGCAAGCGGCGAACAGATTGGCATAAAGATTCTGGACAGCCAGATCACTGCACTGGAAGCTGAATTAGAACGGTACAGTAATTTAAAAATCCGTCTGTATCAGGACTTATGCGATGATGTTGTCAGTCGGGAAGAGTACGGAGAAATGAATACTCGCTTTGCGCAGAAGATAAAAGAGGCACAGGATAAGATTCAGGAAATCCGCGAAAAGAAGCAGGAGGCATTAAAGCACGACACACTGCTTCCTACTTGGTTGGAAGAATTTAAGCAGTACGAACATATCAAAACGCTCGAACGCAGGGTCGTGGTGGAACTGATCGACCACATAGATGTTCATAGCAAAACAGAGATTGAAATTCATTTCTGCTTCGAGGATGAACTGCACAGTATCACAGAAAAATTTATGGAATATCAAGCACATCATGGAAATGAGGTGGCAGAGGAATGAAATGGGTCAGTTATACAAGGTCGATTTCCAGCAGGATCGGAGAAGAAAATCCATCCAATACGATTGCGGAACAGAATGAGCGCATTGCACGGTATCTAAAAAAGTGCGGGTGCAGCGTATCCGAAAAATACAGTGACCGCAGGAGAACAGCAGAAGCCACGGAGGGCTTTGACAAATTGGTACAGGATGGGATGGCTCGGAAATTTGATGCAGTTGTTGTGGATTCTATCTTCCGCTGTGGAAGAACCCTTCCGTTTGCCATTGAAGCACTGCAGAGGACGTTCTATCCGCTTGGTATCCAATTTGCAGTTGTGGAAGATGACTTTTGCAGCATAGACAAAACTGCCGAAGAGGTTGCAGAGTATTTCAATGGAAAGACCATTGATAAGATTCGTTCGGAATTTATTACCAATCGCCAGAATCACTTTGAAGAAGGTACATTGACCCATCGACAGGCTAAATATGGTTATGCGCTGTCGGAAGATCGCAGAAGCCTTGTTCTTAATCCTGAAAGCGCACAGGTTGTAAAGCTGATTTTTCAGATGTATCTGGAAGATATGAAAATCCCGGAAATCGCAAGAGCATTGGATGTACAGGGCGTTCAAACACCGCAAGTCCAGATGGCAAAGAAAAAAAGATCAAGAACAAAAAATAAGTGGCAGGATTCAACAATTCGCTCGATTTTGAAAAATCCACTCTATATCGGAAAGTGTACGCTGACACTGGCAAAGGCAAAGCGAGAATTGGAGGTTCCGGCGATTGTTTCAAAGACGGAATTTCAGAAAGCTCAGAAAAAGTTGGAATCTACGAGGTTGCCTTCGAGAAAAAAGGCTCGAAAAAAACCAAATCTGCTCTTCAAAAAAATCTATGACAAGGAAAGTGGAAAAGGTCTGCTGTGCAGAACATCAGAAGATGAAAGCCAGCAAATCTATTCGTTTGACAAGGGGTATAGATGCTTCTCTGGAAAAGCCCCTTTCATCGAAAGCGAGAAAATCTTTCGAGAGATTCTTTCAGCTTTGGAAAAAGAAAAAATGCAAGCTGCGCATATTGATAGGGTGCTGGACTTGAATCCTGAGAAAGTCAAGCAGTGCATGGATGCTGGACTGTTGCAGTACAGAAAAAGAGCAAATGAGATCGTTGCGCACTTGATGGCCAAGGACGATGAACGAACAGCAGTTTATCGGCAATACGAGCAGGGATCAATTTTACTAGAACAGGTAGAGGAGTATGAACATCAGTATCAGGTGGCGATCCAGAAGCAGGAAGCGGCTTTTAAAAAAGTAATGCTGGCTGTTAATGACATAGAAAAAGCATTTAGCCATGGAAATCCCTGGTTGATGAAGTTCCGAGCGATTTCAATTCCTGAAAAATTGGAGCGCACACATCTTAAAGAATGGCTTGACCATGTATGGATCGTAGATTTTGAACAGGTAGAAGTGATCCTACAAGAAAGTGAGTGGAAGAGATTCTTCCCGGAAGAATGGCTGAACAACGGAGAGGAAGATTGTAATGGCAAGAAAGAGTAGAAAGAATATGATGCCGCAGGCTGCTGTGCAGGAGGCCGTACAGCAAAACGAAAAAGAACTTCTGCGCACGGCAGCGTATGCGCGGCTGTCGGTTGAGAACGGCGGGCATGAAACAGAAGATTCCCTGCACACACAGATTTTGCAAATTCATAATTATATCAGGGAAAACCCGGAACTGACGCTGACCGATACCTATGCAGACAATGGTTTTACGGGAACACGTTTTGACCGACCAGAATTTGAGCGTATGATGCAGGATATACGGACAGGCAAAATTCAGTGCATCGTAGTGAAGGACTTATCTCGATTTGGTCGTGACTATATCGAAACGGGAAGCTATCTGGAAACTATTTTCCCGATGCTCCATGTTCGTTTTATCGCCATCAACGATGATTTTGACAACATCCGGCAGTCGGATGTGGATAGTCTTGCGGTTCCCATCAAGAACATGGTAAACAGCTTGTACGCGAAGGACATTTCAAAGAAAATCAGCCTTAGTTACCAGATGCGCCGCGAGAAGGGAATCCCTACATCGTGGTGTACACCGTATGGCTATCAGTTGAACCAACAGGGAAATAAGCTTGAAGCGACTGAGGATGCGAAGTGGGTCAAACTGATCTATCAATGGTATCTTGCAGGAGTGAGTACAAACGAAATTGCCCGCAGGTTGGAATTTTTAGAAGTAGCAAGGCCGAACGAACGGCTGAATCGCAAATTACATGAGGGAGATGACCCTACCTATAATAAATGGCACCCCAGTACGGTTCTTCGTATTTTAAACAGCAGTGCCTATATTGGAGAACTGGTATCTGGAAAAACGCAAACTGCATCATACAAAGGGATTGGCCTCCATCCAGTGGAAAAGAAGGAATGGCATATTGTTGAAAACGCGCATGAAGCAATCATTCTGAAATCGGATTTTGAAAAAGTGCAGGCACGGCGGGAACAGAATAAGAAAAAACGGGAAATGGCGATGGCTCGTTCCAAGGCAACCAGAGAAAAGTGTTATAACCATCTCTCAGGAATGGTTTACTGTGGCTGTTGCAGACGCAACATGACGTTTGAACGGAGAGTGCATGGTACGGTGAAAGAAACGCACTATGGAGTGTTCATTTGCAAAAGAAAGAAGAACACGACTCCCTGCGCCTATCATGCGGTGCCGGAGAAAATGCTGATGATGGTGGCGATGGATCAGATTCATCATCTGGTGTCTACCATGTGTGAAGAAGAAAAGCTGGTAAAAGACATGATGCGCAGCAGCAATCTGGATTCGGCTCGTTCCATCAAAATGAAAGAAAACTCTATCCTGTTTCGGATTCAGGAAGCTGAAGAACGGCGGTTGCGCTTATATGAGGACTATAAAGCTGAAATTCTGGACGAAGATGAATACAGTCAGCTAAAGGAACACTACATAGCAGAAAAGCAGCGGTTGGAACATGAACTGCAAAAGCAGCGTCAACGTGCATTGGAACTGGAAAAAAGAATCAAAATCTGCGATGCGCAGATGGAGCGGATGCGCGGGATTCTGAATCAAAATGAATTTGATGAAGAACTGG
>ENA-OURJ01000618-OURJ01000618.1-human-gut-metagenome-genome-assembly--contig:-NODE-618-length-20846-cov-6.39912_pt1 | contig 20846 bp, 20 predicted proteins | sample MGYA00242096_ERZ508981 | MGnify/ENA primary metagenome ERZ508981 (study PRJEB26280, sample SAMEA2531404) | human gut metagenome | biome: human gut; feature: human-associated habitat; material: faeces... | reverse complement strand
AACAAGCCGCCTTTGTGCCACTTGTGGCCACAGAGGCATTGCTTGCCACTTAGCGGCAGTCCCTAAAATGGCGCAAAAAAACAGAGGCTCTTATTCTGGAACCTCCGTTTCTCTGGCTTTCTTGAGCCCTTCGGCTGTGGCCTCCATGACAACTAGCTCCTTTTCATTCATGGAGTTGAGAAGTACATCAATGTGCTTTCTGCAACTGTGTTCGTCCCGCTGTTCTTCCCGGTAGAAAAACTGGTCTACGGAAATATCGAACATGGTAACGAGTTTGAAAAATAAATTGAAGCTGGGATGTTGTCCTTTGTTTTCAATATTCATAATCGTGCGGTCTGTCTTGCCGACCAGCTCCGCCACATAGGCCTGTGTCCAGCCTCTTTCTTCTCTAGCTTGTTTGATTGCCAGCCCGAGCCCATGAAAGTCAAACCTGATTTCATCTTGGTTCATTCTCATATCACCCTATATCATTGTACATTTCGGGTTGAATTATGAGAATGTAATGAAATTTGATGTTAAGTAGTATTTTGTTTCACTATCAAATAGCCACATGATTGAATATAGCAAACGATTGTGATAAAGTTGATACGAATATGCCATAAAATTATATTCTGCAAATTGATCAATGTTAAAGAGAGGTATTTTATATGAATTACACAATTCTAATAGTTGATGACGATATGGCTATCAATGATATGCTTGTTAAATATCTTCGGAAAAATGGTTATATAACATATTCTGCTTATTCAGGAACAGAAGCCCTTCTTTTTCTTGAAAAGCAAAAAGTTAATCTGATTATTTTGGATTTAATGCTTCCCGGTCTTTCTGGTGAACAAGTTTTAGCAAAAATAAAGAAAACAAAAAATGTACCTGTAATCGGTCTATCTGCAAAAGAAGATTCTAAAAGTAAAATTTTCTTATTGAAAAACGGTGCTGATGATTATGTAACGAAACCCTTCGATATAGAAGAGCTACTTGCAAGGATTGAAACGATTTTACGACGGATTTATGAAAATCAATATACATCAAATTCCTTGTTATGTTGTGGCGATTTAAATTTAGATACAATAGGAATGGAGGCCACTCTAAAAAATCAAAAATTGCCCCTTACAAAAAATGAGTTTGCTATATTGAAAATGCTTATGGAACATCCGCAACAAGTATTTACGAAAGATATGATTTATGAGCAATTATGGAATGAAGCTTTAGAGGGAACTGAAAATGCTATCAATGTTCATATCAGCAACTTACGCAAAAAAATTGCTGCAATAGATAATAGTAAATCGTATATTAAAACGGTTTGGGGAATTGGGTTTAAGATGGACATATAATCTTTATGAAATCCTTAGATTTAGAAAATAATTTACTTAAACTTATCCCTTACACTAAAACCACAAGGAGGGATATATCATGGAATATATACTAAGAACGAACACAGTATCTAAAAAATACACAAATTATTATGCTGTTGATAAAGTATCCATTTCTATTAAAAAAGGCGAAATATATGGCTTGATTGGAAAAAATGGTGCTGGTAAGTCTACTTTAATGAAAATGATAGCAGGTTTGGTTGAACCATCAGAAGGCTCTATTGAACTATTTGGAAATTTTGTTCCCCAGACCGAGCGTTATCGTATTGGTTGTGTAATTGAATCTCCGGCACTTTATGCAGAATTAACCGCAAAACAAAATTTGGAAGTATTTAGAAAAGCATATGGACTGTCAAGCAAAGAATCTGTACAACAAATTTTAAAGCAGGTGGGTCTGTCACAATATGAAAATAAAATTGTCAAAAAATTTTCATTAGGTATGAAACAGCGTTTAGCCATTGGCATTGCCTTGTTGGGAAATCCTGATTTTCTGATTCTTGATGAACCTATCAATGGCTTAGATCCGACTGGAATACAAGATATGAGGAATTTCTTATTAAAACTAAATAGGGAAGAACATATTACCATTATGATTTCCAGTCATATCTTGGGGGAATTGTCAAAAATTGCAACGAAATACGGAATTATTAAAAATGGCAAGTTGATTGAAGAAATCACTGCAAAAGAATTAAATGAAAAATGTCAATGTTGTTTAAAAATTAAGGCATCAGATACTGCACAGGCCGCTATTTTAATAGAGAAAAATCTCCATACTAAAAACTACGAAATTCTTTCCGATAATAATATTCGGATTTTTGAATATGTAGACAATCCCAGAATTGTAAACTCCTTACTGGTTAATCATGGAATTTCTGTTGATGAATGTACTGTAACAAAGGAGTCACTGGAAGATTACTTTAATGAAAAAATGAGAGGAGGCATAGTCAATGCTTAATTTAATTAGAGCTGATTTTTATAAAACAATACATGGAAAAGTCTTGAAAGTATGTTTTCTTATGATGACAGGATGGATATTCTTATGTGCTTATGCACAAAAAGCAACGATTGGCATGAGGGAATATTTGGTAGGTACAGAAGTTTCTGCAAATTACTGGGATTCTTTTTTTAATTATTACCCGGTTGTATTTCCTTTGATTATTTTTTGCAGCTACTATTTCTCAAATGATTTTCGTCAAGGGACTGTAAAACATTATATAGAAAAAGGTCTGTCACGATGGAGTTACTTCTTTTCAAAATTGGTAATTGGCTGGATTGTATCATTCTTTTTTTTGGTGTCTGCCTTTTTAATTGGTTTGTTATGTAATAAAATTTTTTTTGGAATAAGCGGTTTTACTTTTACAAACATTAGCAATATAGTGTCCTACATATTCTGTGAGGCATTATATCATATGGCTGTATCAACGCTCGCAATTTCACTTGTTTTTCTCATAAGAAACAGTTCAGTTAGCATGGCAGTTAATGCTTTGCTTATATTTTTTGGTTATCTGGTTCTTCATGGATTGGAAAGTATTTTGGGCTTAGGATATAACATCACAATTTTTTGGGCAATTAGTAATATCAATAAAACAAGAATAGATATGGCAGTTCAATGGCTTCCAACCGCAATTATCATTTTCTTCGCCTATATGATTATATTTGGTGGAGTTATAGGAACAATTTTCAAGAAAAGAGATATTACATAATGCAGGGAGGGATAATGTTATGAGTGTGGTACTTCAAATATATGCTATCATTGTGACACTATCTCTTATTATTGTTTTATCATTTTACTTGCTTCATCGTAGGGAGGTAACCCGGTTAAGCCAGAAATTGCAAACACTTTTACATTCATTTACCCATGCGGAATTGACATTAGATTTTCCTTCTTCCGATATAACCGATCTTGTAAATGCTTTAAATGAATTGCTTCGAGTTTACCACAAACAAGTATATTCATTACAAAAAAAGGATGAGGCAATCAAAGAAACAATTACAAATTTAGCCCATGATCTTAGAACACCTGTGACTGCTATTCAAGGCTATACACAAATGCTTCTACAATCACCTGAGTTGTCCGAGGAAGATTTAGATGCAGCAGTTATTATAAATGAAAGATTGAATGTTTTAAATCAGTTACTAAATCAGTTGTTTGAATTTGCACGAATAGAGGCTGATGAAATGGATTTTTCTTATACTACATTTGATTTAAATGCTGTTTTACGCTCTGTTGCAGTTTCCTTTTTTAAATCTTTTGAGGAACGCAAAATCATTCCAGTATTAAGTATAGCAGAGATTTCTTTTCCATTTTATGGAGATGAAAAAGCAGTAACCAGAATTTTTGAAAATATCATTTCTAATGCCTTGTCACATGGGAAAAGTGATTATCGTTTTTCATCTTATGATGATAATGAAAATTACCATTTTTCTTTTCAGAATTTTACTGACAGCATAAATGAATCTGATATAGACAAAATATTTAATCGTTTTTATACAACAGATTTATCCCGTTCCCGTAAAACAACCGGTTTGGGTCTCACAATAGCAAAGAATTTAACAGTAAAAATGGGCGGTTCTATTAGTGCTTCTCTAAATAATAATGTTTTTGAAATTGTAGTGTGCTTTCCTAAGCAAAAAGGATAAAAAACTGATGACCTGCTTTGGTGGTTAAAAAAAACCGCTTATAAAGTAGGTGTATTATATTGCTTATTCATATAAAAACTTAATGGCGGTTTCAAAGCCGCCATTTTTCGTGCAAATAAAAGAACAAATAATATTCTAACACAAACATGGCGGCGTAGGAGGATGCCGCCATGTCTGTGTTAGTGATTCATAGTACCCATGAGTTACATCAATTAAAAAAAGCCTTGCCCCTCCTCCGGGATATTCTGGCTACATATATGAAAAATATCATCATGTAAACGATAGTTCTATTTCATGCGTCCGTGTGGCTTCATGCCGCCCGGGCGCTTTTGTGTTCTTATGGGGCTGCTTCGGGTCATGTTGGCCCGAAGTCATTCCCCGGTGCCGCTCCCCGCCGCCTTCGTTTCGGTCACTCGTCAACCAACAACCGAAACGGAGGTCAATATGGCTATTATCAATTTGCGGGACTATTACCCATTCTATACATCAGATTGCTTCATGGAAGTATCGGAAGAAGTTGCAGAAATGTTCAAAGAGTTTGATCGTAAAGAGGCTGCCTACCGGCTGCGTACATACCGCCACAAAGCCTACTATTCCCTTGATCGGGATGACGGGCTGGAGCATGAAGCTGTCTTTGTTGCCTTGTCTCCCCATGAACTGTATGAGCGGAAAGTGACCATGCAGGAGCTTCACGCAGCGATTTCCAGTCTGCCGGACAAACAGGCAAAACGGATTTATGCTCATTTCATTCTCGGCATGACCAAACAGGACATTGCCCGGGCAGAGGGCGTCCATGAAAAAGTGGTTCGTGTCGCAATCGAGCGAGGTCTGCGGCGCTTAGAAAAAATTTTGAAAAATTCTTTGTAAGGCGTACCGATTTAGGCCGGAAAATGAAATGGCTTATGAGAGGCAACACACTTCGGGTCACAATGGCCCGAGGTTCAGACAAGCCTTATGCAGATTGAAAATTGAATAAAAAGACACCCGGATACGAAGGGGAACGCGCTGTGTGACAGACCCGCCATGACCTCGGATTTCAGAGAATACAGTCTTTGTAAAACTGAGCGAGCGAACAGGTCCATGCCATAGGTGGGGCAAGGCTGGCTCCACCGGAACAGGTGCAGAACCCGGATACTTGCGTTTAGTCACAGTCCGAGCGTTGAAGCGGTCTTGCAAGCCGTGAGCCGTCGCAGGCAATGAGAACGCCTTGCCATCAGAATGGGGAGAGTTGAAATACTATGGGGCATGAAGCCTATGTCCGTCCGGTGTGTCTGAAATGAAGTGAAAACCTATGGGGAGCCCCCGGCAATGCTGTCTGATGATAGGCCAACCGATCCGGCGTGGCTCCCCATCTTTTCAAAAAAGGAGCACTTTATGGGAAATGCGTTTGGAATGATCCCCGGCTTGGAACCGGACGAATGGAGCAATGACGCCTGCCGTGGTTATGTCATTATGGCAATGGAGGACTGCGGATTTTCAAAGAAGGATATACGGCGTGTTGTGGGGCAGCTTTATGAAGTATTCGACCCCAACAGCTTGGAGGACGCCAAAGAAAAATACCTTTCCAGTCCTTACTGACCTCGGGCTACATTGATCCGAAGTGGAGAAAGCTCAAAAGACGGCACCTGCTTGGTGCCGTCTTTTGACATTTCCCCACGGGACAAGTGGGAAAGGCTGGCATATACACGCACTTTCGCAAAGGAGGTTTTCAATGACGCAAGCTGTCACTTATGAACGAGAAACAAAGTCTGTCGCATTTCAAGGGAAGATCATTATGCTGGAAAGCCTCACGCCGGTACTTCCCCCGAAGGAGAAAGAACAGCGCAAAAAAGAAATTGAGCGTTGTCTTTACGAGGTGTTCAGCAAATATGGGGACAGATTTCCCTAATCATTCGCAACATTGTTGTCCGGGGCTGCTGATGGTATAATATAGTTGTAAGGTTGGTAGCTCCATTCCAACAAGGAAAGGAGCCCAATATGGAATTTATCAGAGAAGATTGTATTTACGCAAGACAGTCAGTAGACCGCAAGGACAGTATCAGCATTGAAAGTCAGATTGACTTTTGCAAGTATGAATTGAAAGGTGGTAGCTGCCGGGTATTCAAGGACAAAGGCTATTCCGGTAAGAATACGGACAGACCGGAGTTTCAAAAGCTGCTGGGTGAGATCCGCAAGGGAAAGGTCCGGCGTGTCATCGTGTACAAACTGGACCGTATAAGCCGTTCTATTCTGGACTTTGCAACGATGATGGAGCTGTTTCAAGAGTATGATGTGGAGTTTGTATCATCCACAGAAAAGTTTGATACTTCGACCCCGATGGGCCGGGCCATGCTGAATATCTGCATTGTATTCGCCCAGCTTGAACGTGAGACAATTCAGAAGCGTGTCACAGACGCCTACTATTCCCGGTGCCTGAAAGGCTTTCACATGAGCGGACAGGCACCATACGGTTATCAGTTAGAGCCTACTGTGGTAGAGGGTATCCGCACAAAGAAAATGGTTGCCGACCCCGTAGCCGCCGACCATGTTCGGCTGATGTTTGAAATGTACGCTGAACCGGAAACCTCCTTCGGAGATATTACCCGATACTTCGAGGAACATGACATAAAAATTTATGGCAAATCCATGTTCCGTACATTTCTTTCCCAGCTTTTAAGAAACCCTGTTTACGCACAGGCCGATTTGGAGCTGTACGAATTTTTCAAGAGCCAGGGCGCAGCGATTGTCAATGACGCTTCCGACTTTGCTGGAACAAACGGCTGCTATCTCTATCAGGGGCGGGATGTGAAGGAGGACAAGGACAGGTGCTTAAAAGACCAGATACTTGTTATCGCTCCCCACGAAGCACTCATTTCCTCTGACACATGGCTGAAATGCCGAAAAAAACTTATGGTAAATACCACCTTCCAGCAGGGACGGAAACCGAAAAATACTTGGCTGGCTGGAAAAATCAAATGCGGGCATTGTGGGTATGCTCTGAAAGCCACCCATGTACCAAACAGCACCGGATATTTCCGCTGTACCAAACGGACGGAAAACAAAGGCTGTCCGGGCTGCGGGAAAATCCGCAAAGAAGAATTTGAGCAATTCATTTTCTCGGCCATGCAGGAAAAGTTCAAAGACTTTCAGATACTCCACGGCAGAGAGGAAAAAGTCAATCCGAAACTGACCGCCTATCAAGTGGAGCTGGCACAGGTGGAGGCAGAAATTGAAAAGCTGCTGGATACGCTGACCGGAGCCAATGCGACCTTGCTTGCCTACGCCAACAAAAAAATTGAAGAACTGGACACCCGACGCCAGACCATTTCAAAGGCAATCGCCGAATTGAGTGTTGAAACCATATCGCCCCAGCAGATAAAGAAGTTATCCTATTATCTCGACAACTGGGACAGCATAGATTTTGACGACAAAAGAAAAGCCGCCGATGGTTTGATCTCTACGATCAAGGCCACCAGCGACCGTGTTCAGATAGAGTGGAAAATCTGACATTTCCGCTCTATCGCCCCTCATTTCTATTTTATCTTGTTTGTACCCCTTGTACACCGATGTTTGTTTTAACATATATACTTTTACTACTGTTTTCCATTGCGGATCAGTATTTTTTTCAGTATTTCCAGATTAAGGAAAAGAATGCAATGCGAAACGAACTGTTTCAGGCATCCCTAAAGAGAGGAAATCAGGAAAAAGAGCAAATTGCAGCATTTACATCGTTTGTGAATAATGATGTGCCGAATATTGTAGAGAATTATTATGGTGGTACAGTTGATATTATAAAATGTGTCTGTATCATCATTTGTGTTGCATTAGAACTTTTTCAGATTCATTGGCTTTTGGCAGTAATTATTTTTGGAAGCAGCATATTGATTATTATGATTCCGAATATCATGCGTGGATATGCGTCGAAAAATCGAAAAAATTACGGAGAAGCACTCGAAAAATTTAATGCAGTGCAACAATCGCTGTTAAGCGGAGCAGAAACTGTAAAGGTGTGTTTGTACAGAAGCAATGCCAAAAGAATGATAGAAAATAAGAACAATGAGATTGAAAAAGAGGAAAAACGTTTGCGAAACTGTCAGGTAAGTGTTTACGGGCTTGCCGGAGGTATGCAGATATTGAAAAGATTTTTAATTCTTGCGGTAGGCGTGTATCTAATTTATACAAATATCATAAAGGTAGGGGGACTTTTGGTAGCAGTCCAGTTGGCAGAAGTACTGGCTGCACCGGCAGAAACACTTGCCTATCTGTTAAATGCAAAAAATGAAGCAAGACCACTTGTAGAAAAATATGAACAGCTTGCAGAAACAGAAGAAGACCGGGGAAAAACAGATATCAACGATATAGAAGATATTTGTGTGGAACACTTATCCTACGGGCGAAACGGAGTAAAAATAATCAAAGATGTTTCTTTCACCTTTGAAAAGGGCAGAAAATATATGTTGACTGGATCAAGCGGAAGTGGAAAATCAACGTTTTTGAGATTAATAGGAAAACTGCAGGAAGGTACATATCAGGGAAATATCCGCATCAACGGCATTTTACTGGAAGAGATAAATATGGATTCTTTATATGGAAAGATGGGAATCGTATTTCAGGAGCCGTATTTATTTGGATTTTCACTAAAAGAAAATATTATTATGGGGCGCAATGTAAAAGACAGCGATTACGAAGCAATTTTGAAAAAATTAAATCTGGGCTATTTGTTGGAACGCTTCTCAGATGTGGAACTTGACACAGAAATGGTAGCAAAATTATCGGGAGGTGAAAAGCAGCGGATTGCATTGGCAAGAGCGATGGTTGGAAAGCCGCAAGTGTATCTGTTAGATGAGATTACTTCCTCTTTAGATGAGCAGAATGCCCGAGAGATGGAAGAAATACTGTTAGCCGAAGATGCTATGGTTCTTTATGTGTGTCACAAAATCATACCAGAATTGAAAGAACAGTATGAAATGCTGACATTTTAGGAAAGTAAAGGAAGCCAGAAAAGAATAATCCGTAATCATGTTGACTTTGAAAAAAATAATGCTATAATGCATATAGTATTAAAAACTACATATCATAATATCAATATTCAATATGGCGGTTTCTGTATATAGATGATAGACAATAAGTGGAAAATGTATATTGACATGCGACAAAGAAAAATTTTTGCATATTTAAAAAAAACATGAAATTTCATATACTTTCCACTAGTAAGAGAGAATATAGTTGTGAAAGCCTAAATATCTATACAAACGAGACAGATAGGTTGATTGGTGTGGAAAACGGAGGATTATGAGATGGCAAATTTAGTAGAGACAGTGGAAAGAAAAGCATTTGGTGTCGCAGTCGATGCAACATTAAAAAATCTGAATAAGGATCGTGAGAAAGCACTTCTGCAGATTGTTGACCTTGCAGAAAAATTTATGGGAAACAACTTCAGCAAAGAAGCGTATGATGGCGCGAGAGCAATGATCAAAAATCCAGATCATAAATGGATGAGATATGTAAACCGTCTTTTAGACGAAACAGATCCACACGTTGCTAAAATGACAGCATTAAACCTTGGTTTTCAGGCTGCATTTTTAGGAACAAAGACAATCCGTAAGATGAGGGAAGTACACAACTGTAACATTCCGTGGCTGATCTTAATGGATCCTACTTCTGCATGTAATCTGCATTGCACCGGATGCTGGGCAGCAGAGTATGGTAATAAGTTAAACCTGACATTTGATGAGATGGACAGCATTGTCACACAGGGCAAAGAGCTTGGTATTTACTTCTATATGATGACAGGTGGCGAACCACTGGTACGTAAGGCAGATATTATCAGGTTATGTGAGAAACACAATGAATGCGCATTTCACTGCTATACAAACGGAACGCTGGTAGATCAGGCATTCTGTGACGAGATGAAACGTGTCGGAAACCTTTCCTTATCTATTTCTTTGGAAGGATTTGAAGATGCGAACGATTTCCGTAGAGGAGCCGGTGTATACGATAAAGTGCTTCACGCAATGGATCTGCTCCATGAAAATGGATTGATTTTTGGTAATAGCGTATGCTATACTCGTAAAAACATGGACGCAGTTACTTCCGATGAATTCTTCGATCTGCTGATCGAGCATGGCAGCCGTTTTGCATGGTATTTCCATTTGATGCCGGTTGGTATGAAGGCAGCTCCGGAACTGATGCCTACAGCAGAACAGCGTGAATATATTTACCACAGAATCCGTGAAGTCCGTGCAAAAGAAGGCGGAAAAGAAATCTTCGTTATGGACTTCCAGAATGATGGTGAGTTTGTCGGCGGATGTATCGCAGGCGGCAGAAACTACTGCCACATCAATCCAAAGGGAGATGTTGAGCCTTGCGTATTTATCCACTACTCCAGTGCCAATATCCGTGAGAAATCATTGCTTGAATGTCTGAAACAGCCATTATTCATGGCATACAGGGATGGTCAGCCATTCAATGACAATATGTTAAGACCATGTCCAATGCTTGAGAATCCGGAATTGTTACAGAAGATGGTACATGAGACCGGAGCACATTCTACCGATGTGGAAGAGGCTGAGCCGGTAGAACATTTATGCGGAAAATGCGAAGCATATGCATGTGAGTGGAAGAAGACTGCGGATAAACTGTGGGAAGAGCATCCTTATCATCAGAAAGGATACACAAATTTCAAGAAGAAATAAGAGGCGAGACCAATTAGTAAAAAGCAGAAAAATCTTTTGAAATGGCTATTTGTAATTTTAATTATAGGAGCGATCGTATATACCTTCCGGGATACAGCGGGACCAATCTTAGAGCAGTTAAAAGAAACGACACCGTCTGTTCTCGCAGGTATATGCGTGATGTCAGGGATATATTGTCTTGTTGAGGCACTGATCACTACAGTGCTGGCAAAACAGTATAACCCTGATTTTCGTTATCAATGGGGAATAGAAAACATGTTTTTCTGTTCCTTTTATCGTGTTGCGACACTTGGAAGCGGCTCCGGTGTTGCAGCGATCATTTATCTGAATGAACACGGTGTTGATTATTCAAAAGGATTTGGAATGTACATGCTCCAGTATGCATTCCATAAGATCAGCATAGCGATTTATTCGGCGATTTTCTTTTTCCTAAGCTGGAATTATATGTGCGGGCATTTTGGAGGTTATACCTGGTTGCTTCTGGCGGGGTATGCTATTACCATGGTGATCACACTGGCACTGATCCTGTTCTGCTGTTCCACAAAGTTCCATCAGCTGATTTTTGCAATGCTTGATTTCTTTAATAAAAAGGGAAAGTATGACGCATTGGAACAACAGTTGAGAGAACAGTGCGCAGATCTGGAAGCCGCTTCTAAATATCTTCTGCACAAGAAGAAAATGGTCGCCGGTGTGATCGGCTTAAACCTGTTAAAGCTCTGCTTCTGGTATGGAATGCCGTACCTTCTTTTTGCAGGAGATAAAAATATTAATCTGGTGGAAACCATGGCGATCACCGCATTGTCCGTTATGCTTGCTGCCGTAATTCCGGCACCGGCGGGGATTGGTTCCACCGAGTTTGTATTTACCGGACTTTTTGCCGGGATTGTTGGGACAGGCATAGCCGGTTCGGCGTCTCTGTTATATCGTTTTGCCACATTTGTTTTTCCATTTCTGATCGGTGTAGCTGTGGTGATCACACGAAAGATCAGGGAACGGCGGGCAATGGAAAATCTCTGATGACGCAGTCTGCATAGATGCAAGGGTTGATACCTCATAATGATTTTTCCATAAAAGTCATTGTGGGGTATTTTTTTGAGAAAAAAGAGGTCTTAAGAAAAGATTAAGCTTCACAAAATTGACAAATTTTTGTGGGATGATAGAATATCGTTGGTAAAGTGTAAAAAACGGGTAAAATCGAGGTGAGATGCACGGGCTGATGCAGCGTGTGCAACAATTACAGGGAGCAGGAAGATGAAGATTCGTCTGAAATTTGAAAAAACAAATCTGATACGTCTTATCGTGGCAATGATTTTTGCGGCGGTATTATATTATAAAGTAACATTTCCGATTTATGTGCTGGCAGGTTTTGGAGCCTGCTATTTCCTGATCAAAAGTCTGGAAATTGAAATTAATAATAAATGGTTAAAACTGGCATTGAACGTGGTACTGCTTGGCGGCAGCAGTGTGCTGACGGCGTACATGGTGCAGTATCTTCTGCTGGATGCGGAACTTCGGGCGAAGATTACGGACACGAAGATGTTTTTGAATGTCCTGTGCTGTTTGGTTGTCTATGTGGTCGTGCAGGTGTTTACAAAAAATGCGGGATTGACCTGTATTATTTCTCATATGGCACTGATGATTTTTGCGGGGATCAACTATTTTGTCTATCTGTTCCGTGGAAATGAATTTATTTTCAGTGATCTTCGTTCTATTTCCACCGGATTAAGTGTGGCTGGAAATTATGAGTTTGTGCTGGATGACAGAGCAGTTTACGTGGCACTGCTGTCGGTACTTTATGTGGCATTCGTGCGGAAAATCCATGTGAAATTTGAAAAAAGGCTGTGGATGGCAGTGGTATGTATTTCCATTGCGGTATTCTGCTGTGCTTATATTGGAACCGAGACAGAAGGCACTGTGACTGAGACGTGGGAGCAGAAGGGAAGCTACCGCAACGGTTATATCTTGAATTATGTGTTGAGTATCCGTGACTGCTTTATTGCGGAGCCGGACGGATATTCCGAGGAAGTGGTGACAGAACTTGAAAACCAGTATAGCGGCGATGGAGAAAGTTATGTAAACCAAGACGCAGAAGAAAAACCTACGATCATCGTTGTGATGAGTGAATCGTATGCGGATCTTTCCGTGGTGGGAGATTTTCTGACGAATGAACAGGTGACACCGTATTATGATTCCCTGCAGGACAATATCATGAAGGGACATGCCCTTTCCTCCGTTTTTGGTGCGAAAACGCCAAACTCTGAATGGGAGTTTATGACAGGCAATTCCATGGCATTTCTGCCGAGTGGTTCTGTCGTGTATCAGCAGTATATCAGTGACACACCGACATCCATTGTCTCGAATCTGAAAAATATCGGTTATACCTGTGTGGCAATGCATCCTTATTATGAAACGGGATGGAGCCGCAATGCGGTTTACCCGACTATGGGATTCGATGAGACACATTTTATAGATGATTTTGACCAGACCAAACTGCTGCGGAAATATATTACCGATCAGGAACTTTACGAGAGCATTGTAGAGCGCTATGAGAGCAAAAAGTCGAATGAAGACCTGTTTATCATGAGTATTTCCATGCAGAACCATGGCGGTTACACGGAAAAATACCCGAATTTTAATGAGCAGATCCGGACACTCGGAGCAAGTTATTCCGATGCGAATCAGTATCTGTCCTTACTTCATGAGAGCGATAAAGCGCTGGAATATCTCATCAGCTATTTCCAGAGCGTGGATGATCCGGTGGAGATCGTCTTTTTCGGGGATCACCAGCCGAGTCTGAACACGAATTTTTACAAAGGGCTGAACGGAAAAGGTTTGTCGGGGCTGACAGAGGATGAACTGGAGAATCTTTATACTGTGCCGTTCTTTATCTGGACGAACTATGAGACAGAGACAGAGGAAGTTCCGATCACAAGCCTGAATTACCTTTCCACGATGGCGCTGGAGCGTGCCGGGATCGCACTTCCGTCTTACAATCAGTTTTTGGCGGATATGCAGCAGACGATTCCTGCAATTAATTCGAGGGGATACTATTCTGTTTCCAGTGGCTGTTTTAAGCATCTGGAAGAGGCAGTGGGAGAAGAGGCTGAGTGGATCGATCGATATCAGATTTTGCAGTATAACAATATGTTCGACAAAAAGAAGCAGAGTAAGGTTTTCTTTCCGTATCTGCAAAATTAATGTGTTGCGAAACTCAATATAGGTAATGAAGATTATGAAAAAACAGCAGGTGCATAAGAAAACACGTTTTCACTACGTGTCGCTCGCAACGGTACTAAGAACTCATCTCCTGCATTTCATTTCTGATAAATCAGAATGAAATACAGAATCTGACTTCTAAGGACCGGCGGCTCCCCAGTGTTTTCTTATGCACCTGTCGTTTTTTCATAATTAAATTTACGTTATATGGGAGTTTCGCTATAAAGTAATAGATGGTATACTTGGGAAAGAAAAGATAGATAGGAAGGTAGAATAAATGGAAATGGTAACACTTGGAAAGACCGGGATCACGGTCAATAAGAATGGATTCGGAGCGCTCCCGATACAGAGGATCAGCATAGATGATGCAGTTGCGCTTGCGAGAAGGGCATATGAAGCGGGCATGACTTTTTTTGATACAGCAAGATTTTATACGGACAGCGAGGAAAAATTAGGCGAAGCTTTCGACGGAATGAGAGAGAAAGTCTGCATCGCCACAAAAACGGCTGCCCAGAATGCGGAAGACTTCTGGAAAGATTTAGAGGTTTCCCTGCATAATTTAAGAACGGACTACATTGATATTTATCAGTTCCACAATCCATCTTTCTGCCCGAAGCCGGGGGATGGAACCGGATTGTATGAAGCGATGTTAGAGGCAAAAGCACAGGGAAAAATCCGCCATATCGGAATTACAAACCACAGACTGGCAGTGGCAAACGAAGCAATTGATTCTGGTCTGTATGAGACATTACAGTTCCCGTTCTGCTATCTTGCGACAGAAAAGGATCTGGAACTTGTGAAAAAGTGCAAAGAAGCGGATATGGGCTTTATCGCGATGAAGGCACTTTCCGGTGGACTGATCAATAATTCTGCCGCAGCTTATGCGTTTGAGGCGCAGTATGACAATGTGCTCCCTATCTGGGGTGTGCAGAGAAAGTCAGAGTTAGAGGAATTTATTTCCTATATTGACAACCCACCGGTGATGAATGATGAGATCAAAGCACTGATCGGGCATGACAGAAAAGAGTTAAGCGGAGAATTCTGCCGTGGATGTGGTTATTGCATGCCATGTCCGGCAGGAATCGAGATCAATAACTGTGCGAGAATGTCACTCATGCTGCGCCGCGCACCATCGGATGCACAGCTCACACCGGAAATGCAGGCGAAAATGAAGAAGATTGAGAATTGTTTACACTGCAACAAATGTAAGAGCAAATGTCCGTATGGACTTGATACCCCAACTTTGTTACAGAAGAATTATGAGGACTACAAGCGCGTGCTTGCCGGGGAAGTGAACGTGAGATAAAAATCTCCGTAATGGTAAACTATGGCTTCATTTTCAACATAATAATCGTGTGAAAAGTGAAAGTTTCCCCATCATAGTACATCTGCATATTTCCGTTATAGTTATGGACAATTTTTTCTATGCTTTTAATACCAAAACCATGTGCCTGTGGGTCAGGTTTGGAAGAAATAAGTTCCCCATTTGGAGAGAACGGATTGCAGGCACATGAGTTAATCATTGTAATAATGATAAATGGTGTATGTTCTCTTTGGGTGGCAGAGATTTCAATATAGGAATCTTTGATGCGTTGTGACGCTTCCACCGCATTATCCAGCAGGTTACAGAAAAGAGAAGTAACATCTGAATCCGAGAGGAAAGCAGTGGTATTACTGCGGATATCTGCGTGAAATGCAATATGCAGATCATTACACACTTTTTTATAGCGGCACAAAATATTATTTAATATTTTGTGATCACATATCTTAGAGAATTCCAATAAATCAGAGGACTGCATTAGTTGATTAATGTAAGCTCTGATTTTTTCATTCTGGTTATCTTCATTTAATAGTGCAATGGATTGAAGATGTTTTTTCATATCGTGGATTAAAATACGCTGATTTTCATTTTGTGCAATGAGCATTTTATAATATTCTGCAGAATCATGTTCCTTTTGTAACTGCAATTGCATTTCTGTAAATTCAAGATGTTTTTTCTGGTTATATTGATTCAGACCGAAAATCAACAGATTAACGATCAGAAGGAAAAAAGCACAGGTGTTGATCAGATGGTTTTGGGTGGCTGTCATTGCGGTAGAATCACAGACCGCAAGAAGAATCAATACGATTAACTGGGCAATGAATGGAATTAAAATCGTAAAGAAAACAGATTTGTCATACTGTAAAAACGGTTTCTGTCGTTTCTTTAACCATAACAGAAGTACCGACATTACAGCAAAAAAGAGAGTTTTGCTCATAACGGCAAAAAGAAGCTTTAAATGAAAATCAGCAGCACGCAGGCTTGCAGAAGTCAAAAAAGTAGACAGGAAACTATATACCGGAAGTTCACATGCTCCTGTGAGTACTTCAAATAGGAGTGAATGAAAAAGTGCATAATACCAGCTGGTCTTATAGAGAAATATAAGGTAGAGAAAACAAACTGTAGTGTACAATATACAATTCAGTAAGAATACATTATGTAAACTAGATAAAAAGAGAATAAAAAATCCGGAAGATAAACAAACAAAACGGATTTTGGTACTGTATTTTGGAACAAACAGGATGGATACATAATTCCAGAATACAAGTCCCTCTATCAAAAAGCTAAAAAAATAACATATTCTTTCATCCATGGATATTACCTCATACTTTCCAGATAAAGCAGATAAGCATCTTTAAAAGTGCGGTATTTACGCCGCGTCAAATAAGCAGTGAGCTGATTCGTTAAGTGAATCAGTGTGTGGTCAAAGTCTGTTATATGCCCGAGATTTATAATAAAACTCCGGTGTGTCTGAAAAAAACAGCTTTTTGGGAGTGTATCCAGCCAATACGCCATATTTCGTACAGACTCGTAACTTTTCTGCACAGTGTAAACCATAACTTTGCGTTCCGCAGCTTCAACGACAATAATATCAGTAGCAGAGATGGCATGGACGCCGTTTTTGGTTTCCACCGGTATCAAAAGGGTGGATGTATGATAGAGGTTGACCGCATCCTGCATATTGCGGAAAAAACGCTGCTGTTCCAAAGGCTTGGAAAGATAACGGAATACGTGAAAGCGCATAGCCTCATCTAAATATTCAGAGTAAGATGTGACAATAAAAATGATCACAGCAGGATTACTTTTCTTTAATTCGTTTCCTACATAAATACCATTCATGCCCGGCATTTCAATATCTAAAAAAACGATATCTTTATTTCCAGTGTCACTTAATAAATCCTCTCCGCAGGAGTAAGAAATAACTTCAGGACATTTTATATGCTTGTATGTAAAAAAAGATTTTAAATTTTTATGGATCTGTTCAATTGCCAACGGATCATCATCACATATTAAAATTCTCATGTTGGTATTCCTCTTGCTTTTTCTTCTATTGTACCATGAAGCACAGTCCACCGTGCACGATATATACATACATCAGCATGTTTGGTCTGCATATTCCCGATGGGCACTGTTCATTGCTTACGCACATTATATCGGGAAAGATGATATTTTGCAAAAGCAGTGCATGAAAAGACCAAAATGGAGCGAAATATGTCGTTTCAATCCGGAACTATCGCTTTTATCTGCATAACAATTTAAAATCATATTGTGAAATTCAATGACAAAAATAAAGAGATGATGTTGTATAAATAAAGTTGACACCTTATTCTCAAGGAATTCATGTATAATAAAAGAGAATAATGAGGAACTCTCAATGTCACGAACCCAACGTAAATACGACCAGGAATATAAGATCCAGGCTGTCAAACTTGCCAAAGAAATCGGCGGTGCTAAGGCAGCCAAAGAATTAGGTATCCCAGAAGGAACCATCCACACATGGCTGAAAGCAGTTAGAGCAGGCACATTGGATATTGGCGACGGTGCACATACTCCGGAAAGCGCGATGAGTCTTGCTGAGGAGCTTGCCATGCTCCGCAAACGCGTTAAAGATCAGGACAAAGAAATCCGGCGTCTGAAAGAGGAAAATGAATTTCTCGAGGAAGCAAGCGCTTTTTTCGCAGCCAGCCGTCGGAAGTCAGCAAGAACCAAAGAATGATGTTCATTGCCATAAAAACGAAAGACGGCGTGATTAAGGGAAAACTCTCATTCTATTGCCGGATGCTTGGCGTCAGCCGCCAGGGTTTCTACAAATATCTTGCTATTAAAGATCGCCCTTGGAAATATCAGGATCTTGCTGATGCCATGAGAGTGATCCATGCTGAGGATGAATGCAATGATACCTATGGACGTATTCGCATGTACCAAGCACTGCTCCTTAAGAATCCGACGGGAATCAAGATCCCCAGTGAACGAACCGTTTACAGGGTTATGGATGAAATAGGACTTGTCCATCGGCCAAAGCGCAAGCCAAATGGCATTACCAAGGCTGATCGGGAAGCACGTAAGTCAGATGATCTTCTGAAGAGAGAGTTCAAGGCTGATAAGCCACTTGAAAAATGCGTAACTGATATCACAGAAATCAAGGCAAAAGATGGAAAACTGTATGTTTCAGCCATCTTCGACTGCTTTGATTCCAGCGTTCTGGGACTGGCAATGGAAACAAACATGAAGGCAACTCTGTGTGAGCATACACTGGATAATGCCTATCTGGCGCATCCTGATCTGCGAGGTGCCATTGTGCACTCCGACAGAGGAAGACAATATACCAGTGAAACCTACCGTCAGGCGCTTTCTAAATATGGCATTATACAAAGCATGAACAGTGATGGTGGCAGGTGCCACGATAATGCTCGATGTGAAAGCATGTGGGCCAGAATGAAAAGCGAGCTTCTCTATGACCGCTACAATACGGAAAGCCTGACCACGGATGAGCTGAGAGTTCTTATTTGGAGATATTTCATCAGTTACTGGAACAACAGGAGGATCTGCTCTGCCAACGGTGGGCTTCCTCCTATGATTAAGCGTCAGAGATACTACCAATCTCTGGGCCTGGCTGCATAGGAAATGATATCTTTGAGATAAATGTGTCAACCAATATTGACAATATCATAATTTTAAATGCCTTTATATGAACACTTAAAGTGCAGAAAAACAAGCAATTTCATAAATGTTATTATTTTGAGCGCAAATGTAAAGCAATGTTGATAGAAAAAATTGTTTATTTTATTTAAAATTGCTCTTAAAGGAGGACACAAAATGGAAATTGGAAATAAAATCAACCAATTAAGGAAACTTTCGGGAATGACACAAGAACAATTAGCAGAAAAACTTAACGTATCCAGACAGACTATTTCCAAATGGGAGTCAGATAGCACTTCCCCTGATTTAGAAAGTATCGTTAAAATAAGCAGAATTTTTCATGTGTCATTAGATGATTTGCTAAAGGAAGGAGAAGCAGGTGTGGCAAACAAAACTGATGAGCAAATAACTTTAGAAGATTTGATGAAAATAAATCTTCATAACAGAAAAATGACGCTGTTGCTAATTAGTGGTCTGATTTTTATTATGGTTAGCATATTAAATTTCGCCTATGTAATTGCGCTACAAAGCACAACACTTAGTACCCAGTATATGCTATACCGATATATCGTTACAGGACAATACGAAAATGCCCCTATTGATTATATGCGGTTAATGATACCGTCTATTATTGCGGCAGCAATCGGAGTGATATTGTTCATAAGTTATACCATTGAAAGAAGAAAAAAAGGAGACTGAAAATATGTATAAGACAAAGAAGTTTATTTCATATATGGCTTTATGTGTGTTAATCTTTTCTTTATGTGCATGTGGAGAAAAAGGTAGTGAAAACGCTGCTATTTATGGAGAAACCGTCGGAGGATTGGAAGATAATGAGCTTTTTGCAATTATTGATACAAATGCTTCTTTACCTGTTTTACTTGTTACCTCACAAGTATATAATGACGGTTTGGGAAATCAGGCAGCACTTAATTGTGATGTATATTATTTGATAGATAAAGAAGTTAAAAACATAGGAACAATAGAAAGTATGGGAACAGCATATCCTATCGCCTATGATGAAACAGGTATTTATGCTGCTTCCGGTCACGATATGCAGCGTTTTGAAATTGAAAAATCCGGTTCGCTCAGACTGGCAGAGGGGATTTATGAGCAATTTGACGAAAGTGGAAATGCTGCTTATACCATGAAAAAAGGAGAGGAAACAGATGTAATTACAGAAGAAGAATACTATGCAGCTTTTGAAAAATACAGCAATGCTACCATAGTAAATTTCTCTTATGGTGCATCGGACGCTGGCAAGGCAGAAGTGGTAACTAACAATGAGCTGGAACCCCGTCAAGGAAATATAGCAGAAGATGTCAATGTACTAGAAATTGTACAAGAGACAGCCTCGGAATTTGCAGTCAAAAAAATGGAAACTTCTTATTTTTGAAAGGCAGGACAATGAAATTTTTTATGCCGCTACTTTGGTAGAAAATGATTGTGCGCCGGAGATGATATTTTTACAAACGACTTACAGACAACACTTAAAGAATAGCAAACCCAGTCGAGCCAGTCAACGGCAAGATGAACGGCTCTTGCAGAGCCGCCGTTGACAGCCCCGCCCGGTTTTGCAGTTAGGCAGTCAAGGAGCGACAGCCTAAAGTGCTGCCGCCCCTTACTTTTATGATACAGCATCAACTTTGGAAGTATATCCTGATGCTGTATCAGAGGAACACAGTACACAAGTGAGTTATATCGTAAAGCAATCAGCAAATATGGCATTCTCCAAAGCATGAACAGTGCTGGCGGCAGATGCCACGACAATGCCAGATGCGAAAGCATGTGGGCAAGATTCAAAGAAGAATTACTTTATGGACGTTATGATACCACTTCAATGACAGTAGAACAGTTAAAAACACTCATCTGGAGATATTTCATCAGCTATTGGAATAACCGAAGAATCTGCTCTGCTAATGGTGGCTTACCTCCGATGATTAAGCGTCAACAATACTACGATTCATTACAGGAGGCAGCATAGGT
>ENA-OURJ01000597-OURJ01000597.1-human-gut-metagenome-genome-assembly--contig:-NODE-597-length-21877-cov-5.89758_pt1 | contig 21877 bp, 19 predicted proteins | sample MGYA00242096_ERZ508981 | MGnify/ENA primary metagenome ERZ508981 (study PRJEB26280, sample SAMEA2531404) | human gut metagenome | biome: human gut; feature: human-associated habitat; material: faeces... | reverse complement strand
CCGCATCACGGCATAAGTAAAGACAGCGATTTGTGCGCAAGCGCCCATCGCTGTCCTCACTATGCGCGGCTCATTGCTCGCGTAAACTCTCCAGTTACAATATTAAATCCCTTGTTGTATTTTTCTCCAGAATCGGTATGATAGATACAAGTGAGGAAATATTTATGTTCAACGTGGAAGAAGAGTTAAAAAAGCTCCCCCGCAAGCCGGGAGTGTATATCATGCGGGATGACAAAGATGTCATTTTGTATGTGGGAAAAGCAATCAACCTGCACAATCGTGTAAGGTCTTATTTTCGTGAAAATATCGGCAGAGGCCCGGCCATTGACCAGATGGTGTCGCTGATCGCCCGATTTGAATATATTGTGACGGATTCGGAACTGGAAGCATTAGTGCTGGAGAATAACCTGATCAAGGAGAATTCGCCGAAGTATAACACGCTGTTAAAGGATGACAAGACCTATCCCTATATCAAGGTGACAGTGGGAGAGGATTATCCCAGGATCCTGTTTTCCCGTACCATGAAAAAAGATAAATCCCGCTATTTCGGTCCCTATACCAGCGCTGCGGCGGTGAAAGATACCATTGAACTGCTGAACAAACTGTACCAGCTGCGTACCTGCAACCGGGTGCTGCCCAGGGATATAGGAATCGAGCGCCCCTGCCTGAACTATCATATCAAGCAGTGTCTGGCACCCTGCCAGGGATATGTGAGCAAAGAGGAATACAGACAGCAGGTGGCAGGTGCACTGGAATTTCTGAATGGTAATTACAGTCCAATCCTGAAGGATCTGGAGGAGAAGATGAAGAAAGCCGCGGAGGCTATGGAATTTGAGGATGCTGCCAGATACCGTGATCTGCTCTCCAGTGTACGACAGGTATCCCAGAAACAGAAGATTACCGAGGGTGTCGGTGAAGATAAAGATATCCTGGCGCTGTACCAGGATGAGACGGAAGCAGTGGTACAGGTATTTTTTGTCCGGGATGGCAAGCTGATCGGCAGAGAACATTATTATATGACACATGTGCCGGAAAATAACAAGCCGGCAATTTTACAGGATTTTGTAAAGCAGTTCTATGCGGGGACCCCATTTATCCCCAGAGAGCTGATGCTGCAATATGAGATCGAGGATGCGGAATTGATCGAGAAATGGCTGTCGGAGCGAAAAGGCAGCAGGGTCTATCTGAAGGTGCCTAAGATCGGCAGTAAGGAAAAATTGGTGGAGTTGGCAGCGCAGAACGCAAAACTGGTATTGTCCCAGGACAGAGAAAAGTTAAAACGTGAGGAAGGCCGTACCATCGGTGCAGTGAAGGAAATCTCGGATCTGTTGCAACTGCCGTTAACCGGCACTGCCCGGATGGAGGCCTATGATATTTCCAATATCAACGGTTTTGAAAATGTAGGATCCATGGTGGTCTACGAAAAAGGAAAACCGAAACGCAGCGATTACCGTAAATTCAAGATCAAAAGCGTCTCAGGTCCGGATGACTATGCCTGCATGCGGGAAGTGCTGACGAGACGGTTCCGTCATGGTATGGAAGAGAGCAGAGAACTGGAAGAACAGGAGATGGATCAGGAGTACGGCAGTTTTACCAAGTTCCCGGATCTGATCCTCATGGACGGCGGCCGCGGACAGGTGAATATTGCCCTGTCCGTACTGGAAGAACTGGGAATCGACATTCCGGTCTGCGGTATGGTCAAGGATGACAACCACCGTACCAGAGGTCTGTATTATCATAATATCGAGCTTCCGATCGATACCCATTCGGAAGGGTTTAAGCTGATCACCAGAATCCAGGACGAGGCGCATCGTTTTGCCATTGAATACCACAGGTCTCTGCGCAGTAAGATCCAGGTGAGATCCGTACTGGATGATATCCCGGGAGTGGGACCCGCCAGACGAAAAGCCCTGATGCGGCACTTCAAGTCCTTAGAGGAGATCCGGCAGGCAACGGTGGAAGACCTGATGGAAATTCCCGAAATGAATGAGCGCACAGCGCAGGAGATTGTAGCCTTTTTCGCTTCACAGAAGCGACCGCCTGTGGTACAATCATAAGTAATATGGTAACTTCAAAAGTTACAGCACGATAATGAGGCGGGGAACCTTCGAGAAAAAATGCAGGGGTGGGTTTTTCGCAGAAAGGTATGGAAATTAGTATGGCAAGTGTAAGTTTGACCCGTGTTATCGAAAAAATGAAACTGGAAAATCTCACACCGGAGATCGATGTGAAACATGTGAAGATCACGCAGCCGGATATCAACCGTCCGGCACTGCAGTTAGCCGGATATTTTGAACATTTTGATGCCACCAGACTGCAGATTATCGGATTTGTGGAATATACTTATATGGAGGGGCTGACAGATGAGACCCGCAGGGAGGCGTATGAGAAGCTGATGACTTATGATATTCCCTGTATCGTATTCAGCCGTGATCTGAAGCCGGATCCTATATTCCTGGAAACTGCGATCAGACATGAAGTTCCTGTATTATCTACCAAGAAATCCACTTCCGATTTTATGTCAGAGATCATCCGCTGGTTAAATGTGAAGCTGGCTCCCTGCATCTCCGTACACGGCGTATTGGTGGATGTCTACGGCGAGGGCGTCCTGATCACCGGCGAGAGCGGCATCGGTAAGTCCGAGGCAGCCCTGGAACTGATCAGAAGAGGACATCGTCTGGTAACCGATGATGTGGTAGAACTGCGTAAAGTCAGTGATGATACGCTGGTAGGTTCTGCCCCTGATATCACGAAGCATTTCATAGAACTGCGCGGAATCGGAATCGTGGATGTCAAGGCGCTGTTCGGAGCATTGTCTGTAAAAGATACACAGACCATTGATCTGGTCATCCGCCTGGAAGACTGGGATAAGGACAAAGAGTACGACAGACTGGGACTGGAAGAAAACTATACCGAATATCTGGGGAATAAGGTAGTATGTCACAACATTCCGATCCGTCCCGGACGGAATCTGGCGGTGATCTGCGAGACTGCAGCTATCAATCATCGTCAGAAAAAAATGGGATACAATGCAGCAAAGGAATTGTACACTCGTGTACAGAACTCTTTAGCAAAAAGACGTGAGGAGGACGAAGATGATGAGTAAGTATGCATTTGGAGTAGATGTGGGCGGAACCACAGTGAAATTAGGACTGTTCAATGACGAAGGACAGGTGCTGGACAAGTGGGAGATCCCTACGGTCAAGGATAACGGTGGAGAGAAAGTTCTGCCGGATATCGCAGCATCCATCAAAAACAAAATGCAGGAAAAGAACATCACCGCAGCTGACCTGGTGGGTGTAGGAATCGGTGCTCCCGGTGCGGTAAATGCCGATGGCTTCATGGTCAACGGTGCTGTAAATATCGGCTGGGGATCTTTTGATCTTGCTGAAACGTTGAAAAAAGAACTGGATCTGGACGTTACCGTGAAGGCGGGCAACGATGCCAATGTGGCAGCCCTGGGCGAAATGTGGCAGGGCGGCGGTAAAGGCTATTCCAACCTGGTAGCCGTTACCTTAGGAACCGGTGTCGGCGGCGGCATCATCATCGATGGCAGGATCCTGACCGGTACCAACGGTGCAGGCGGAGAGATTGGCCATATTCATATCGAAGACAACGAGACAGAGGTCTGTGGTTGTAAAAATAAGGGTTGCTTGGAGCAGTATGCATCCGCTACCGGGATTACCCGGCTGGCGAACAGACGCCTGGCAAAAGACGATGCACCCAGCATTCTGCGTGGTGGTGAGATCTCTGCCAAGACGGTATTCGATGCAGTTAAGGCAGGGGACAAAGTAGCAATTGAGATCGCAGAACAGTTCGGAGAGTATCTTGGCAAGGGACTTGCCGCAGTAGCCAGTGTAGTTGATCCCCAGATTTTTGTCATTGGCGGTGGTGTGTCCAAGGCCGGAGATATTTTATTCAAATACATAGAGCCTTCTTATAAGAGATGTGCTTTCGGACCCTGCAAGCAGGCAAAATTCGCCCTGGCGGAGCTTGGAAATGATGCCGGAATCTACGGCGCTGCAGCACTGGTATTAAAGTAGGCCTGTTTGGAATAACTATAATAAAAAAGAAAGAGCGGCCTGATATACATGATAAGTGCAGCAGTGATAGAAGCATTAAAGGAAATCGTACCGGCAGAGAGGATTCTGTTTCAGGAACCCATGAAATTGCATACTACCTTCCGCATCGGCGGACCGGCGGATTACCTGATCTATCTGGAAAATGAAGATCAGCTCTGCAGGATACAGAAGTATCTGCGCCTGGTGGATGTGCCATACACGGTCATCGGTAACGGAAGTAATCTGCTGGTCAGCGATGACGGATACCGCGGAATTGTACTGGTAATCGGAAAATATATGAGTGAGATCACGGTGAAGGATTGTTATCTGGAGGCAGAGGCAGGAGCGCTGATGAGCCAGGTGGCCAAAACTGCAAAGGAGCATGGTCTCACCGGATTGGAGTTCGCAGCGGGAATTCCCGGAACCGTCGGTGGCGGTGCGGTGATGAACGCAGGCGCCTACGGAGGAGAGATGAGCCAGGTGGTGAGCACGGTAACCGTGGTGAACCGCAATGGGGAGATCATGGAACTGGATAATGGTACTATGGAATTCGGCTATCGGACCAGTGTGATCCAGAACCAGCCTTTTGTGGTGACGAAGGTGACTTTCCGCCTGGAACAGGGAGATCCGGAACAGATCGCAGAGAAAATGGCTGATCTGGCGAAAAGGCGCCGGGAAAAACAACCGTTGGAGTATCCCAGCGCAGGCAGCACATTTAAGCGCCCCGCGGGACATTTTGCGGGACAACTGATTATGGAGTCCGGACTTCGCGGATATTCCGTAGGGGGAGCCAAAGTGTCGGAGAAGCATTGCGGATTTATTATTAACACAGGAAATGCAACCGCAGAAGATGTAAAAGACGTGATTTGGGAAGTTCAGAGAAGAGTAAAAGAGCGTTTTCAGGTAGACCTGGAACCCGAGATCAAATTCCTGTAAGACAGGTGAGAGGTGCATATGAGATTTGTAGTAGTAACAGGCATGAGCGGAGGGGGAAAAAGAACTGCATTAAAGCTTTTGGAGGATGCCGGCTTTTATTGCGTGGATAATCTGCCGGTGTCATTGGTGGAAAAGTTCGTGGAACTGATTGCCATGCCCGGAAGTGAGATCAGTAAGGTCGCACTGGGACTGGATGTCCGTGCGGACCAGAATTTCACGGACGCCACCCGCATTTTGGAACAATTAAAGGAAAAAGGCTACAAATTTGAGATATTGTTTATGGACTCCGATGACTCAGCTCTGATAAAACGGTATAAGGAAACCAGACGTGTACATCCTCTTGCTGCGGATGGCAGAGTAGAGGACGGCATTCACAAAGAACGTAAGATTCTGGAGACGATCCGCAAAAATTCCGATTATGTAATAGATACTTCGAATCTTCTGGTAAGAGAACTGAAAGAGGAGCTGGATCGAATTTTCGTACAGAATGAAGAGTACAACAGTCTCATGGTAACAGTCATGTCCTTCGGATTCAAGCACGGAATTCCTGCGGACGCTGATCTGGTATTTGATGTGAGATTTTTGCCCAACCCTTATTATATAGAAGAATTGAAGCCGCAGACCGGCAATGATAAGGGAGTACAGGACTATGTAATGAGTTTTCCTGAGACCGGAATTTTCCTGGACAAGCTGACCGATATGATTCAATTCCTGATCCCGAATTATATCAAAGAGGGAAAATATCGGCTGGTGATCGCCATCGGATGTACCGGAGGCAAACATCGGAGTGTTACTCTGGCAAACAAGTTATATGAACGTTTGAAGGCAGAAGGTCATTACGGTATCAAACTGTATCACCGTGATGTACCCAGAGAAGGAATCTGACATGTCATTTTCGAGTGAGGTAAAGGAAGAACTGGCGAAGAGAATCAGCCCGGCAAGGCATTGCCAGATTGCAGAGCTGGCTGCGATCATGCATTTTAGCGGTCAATATGGACGTTCTGCAGAAGGCGATTTTATGATCGGTTTCCAGACGGAAAATGAGGCGGTCGTCAGAAAAGGCTTTACATTATTGAAAAAAACATATAATATAGATACTGATGTTAAAATCAGCGAGGAACAGATGCGGAGTGTGATCGACAAGATCGGTGATCTGTCGGAACCTGTGAGCCCCCTGCTGATTAAAAATTCCTGCTGTCAAAGAGCATTTTTAAGAGGAGCTTTTCTCTGCATTGGTTCTATGAGCGACCCGCAGAAGAGTTATCACCTGGAATTTGTATGCACCGATGAGGATAAAGCGAGACAACTACAGAGTGTGATACAGGGATTTGATATAGAAGCCAAGATCGTGCTTCGGAAGAAGTATTACGTTGTCTATCTGAAGGAAGGATCCGGCATTGTGGACCTTCTGAATGTATGTGAGGCACCTGTTGCCTTAATGAAGCTGGAGAATATGAGAATTGTAAAGGAAATGCGCAATTCCGTAAATCGAAGAGTGAACTGTGAGACCGCCAACATTACCAAAACGGTAAATGCGGCGACCAGACAGATAGAGGATATTGAATATATCCGGGACCACTACGGACTGGAGAATCTGCCGGAGACATTGCGTCAGATGGCGGAAGTCAGACTGGAGAATCCGGATGCTCCACTGAAGGAGCTGGGGGAATATCTGGATCCCCCGGTAGGAAAATCCGGTGTAAACCACAGGTTACGTAAGCTCAGCGAGTTAGCAGATAGAATCAGGACGTAAAAGAGGAGGAAAATTATGACAAAAAGGAGCATTAAGGTCAGACTGGAAGATGGTCTGGACGCAAGACCGGTGGCACTGTTAGTACAGGAAGCCAGCAAGTACGAAAGCAACATTTACATTGAAGTAGATGATAAGCGGATCAATGCCAAGAGCATTATGGGCATGATGAGCCTGGGACTTTGCGCAGGCGAAGAGCTTACAGTAGCTGCAGAGGGTGCAGATGAGCAGACCGCTGTGGACAATATTGAGAAGTTTTTAAGCGGTCAGGTAGCTTAAAAACATAGTATGACGAGGAGCGGGGCTGATAGAGAATTCTGTTAGTCCCGTTTTGCATATTTTGAGGATAGTATTTATGAAGAAGATGTTATTTATCTATAATCCGAAAGCCGGAAAGGCACAGATCCGCAACAAGCTTGCGGATATTCTGGATGTGTTTACCAAGGGTGATTATGAGATTACCGTTTATCCCACGCAAAAAAGTGAAGATGCCATGGAGAAGACCAGGGATCGGAGCAAGGACTATGATATTGTTGTCTGCAGCGGTGGAGACGGTACTTTGGACGAAGTAGTCACGGGTATGATCCGCAGTGGCTTCCGGACACCTATTGGATATATCCCGGCAGGAAGTACCAATGATTTCGGAGGCAGTCTGGGATTGCCGAAAAATATGGTGCATGCCGCGGAAACGATTGTAAAGGGGAATGATTTTGCCTGTGATGTGGGATCCTTTAATCAGGATATATTTGTATATATCGCAGCATTCGGCCTTTTCACGGATGTCTCCTATGAGACGGGGCAGGACATGAAAAATGTTCTGGGTCATATGGCGTATCTGCTGGAAGGCATGAAACGTCTTCCGGCAATCCGTTCTTATCCCATGTGCGTTACTTATGATGATACGACGATCGTAGATGATTTTATCTTTGGAATGATCACCAACTCTGTGTCGGTAGGCGGATTTAAAAGGATCACCGGCAAAAATGTCAAGCTGGATGACGGTGTATTTGAAGTGACACTGATCAAGCGCCCGAAGAATCCCATAGAGCTGAACAATATTATGGTTTCGCTGTTGAATCGTGACATTGATACTGATGCCATGTACTGTTTCCGGACGTCGAAGCTGGAGATCACTTCCACAGATCCACTGCCCTGGACGTTGGACGGAGAATACGGTGGAACCCATACGAAAGTAGTGATCGAGAATATCTGTAAGGGCATGGATATTCGTGTGGAATAGAATAAATCATAAAATTTGGTAAAAATTTAACAATAAGCTGTTCCCTTTTTGTTAGAGTTGTGTTATAGTTTGGGTAGTCACAAAGTGATTATTCGAAATGTGTTTCCTGTGTTCATTTAGGAATGGATTACATTTCGTATATCCTAACAAGAATGAGTATATAAAATGGAGGTATTAAAATGTTAGTATCCGCAACAGAAATGCTCAAAAAAGCAAAAGCAGGCCACTATGCAGTAGGTCAGTTCAACATCAACAATCTGGAGTGGACAAAGTCCATCCTGCTCACCGCTAAGGAACTTCGTTCCCCTGTTATCCTGGGTGTATCCGAAGGCGCCGGCAAATACATGGGCGGTTATGATGTAGTCGTTGGTATGGTAAACGGACTGTTAAAGGATCTGGACATTGATGTTCCCGTTGCTCTGCATCTGGACCATGGCTCTTTCGAAGGCTGCTATAAGTGTATTGAAGCAGGTTTCTCTTCCATCATGTTTGATGGTTCTCATTATCCTATCGCTGAGAACGTAGAGAAGACCACTGAGCTGGTTAAGGCTGCTCACAGCAAGGGACTTTCCATCGAGGCAGAAGTTGGTTCCATCGGTGGTGAGGAAGACGGCGTTATCGGTATGGGCGAGTGCGCTGATCCTAAGGAGTGTAAGTCTATCGCTGATCTGGGAGTTGATTTCCTGGCAGCAGGTATCGGTAACATCCACGGTAAATACCCCGCTAACTGGAAGGGCTTAAGCTTCGAAACTCTGGCAGCTGTACAGGAGCTGACCGGTGAGCTTCCTCTGGTTCTGCACGGTGGTACCGGTATCCCCGCAGATCAGATCAAGAAAGCGATCGACCTCGGCGTATCCAAGATCAACGTTAACACCGAGTGCCAGCTGGCATTTGCTGATGCTACCCGCAAGTACATCGAGGCTGGTAAGGATCTCGAAGGCAAGGGCTTCGATCCTCGTAAGCTCTTAGCTCCCGGTGCAGAAGCTATCAAGGCTACTGTTAAGGAGAAGATGGAACTGTTCGGATCTGTTGGTAAGGCTGAATAATTCTGAGATAAATAAGAAAATCTCTCGCAGCGATGCGGGAGATTTTTTTGCAAAAAAATAACTATCCGGCGTAGTGTTCTACCGCGATAGCTGTAATTTTACCCCTAGAAAGGGAGGATGCCAAGGATTCTGATCCTTGGCATTTATTATGAAAAAGTTTTTTAAACAAGAAACTGTTGTGGGCTTAAATGGTTGTTTTGTTTGTTTCTATGGTTATAGTATATGAAACAGAAATGTCCAAAACATGTTGAGGAATTGAAGATTCCTTGAAAGATTTGTAAACAAACTATGAACAACTCCCTACTGTACGCCGGATACTAACACTCGTGCGCACAACAGGGAGTTGTTCATGCTATTTATAAAAATGTTTATCTGTCCAGTTTGTTGGGTTCGGGATAGGTTTCGCCGAAGGTATCTACGGTAACGCTTTCCATTACCTGATCCTCCAGGGGACGATCGCTGTAATCGGTGCGGGTCTCAGCAATCTTATTTACCACATCCATACCCTCGATCACCTTACCGAAAGCGGCATAAGAGCCATCCAGATGAGGACTGGTCTTGTGCATGATGAAGAACTGGCTGCCTGCGGAATCGGGATGCATAGCTCTTGCCATAGACAGAACACCCTCGGTGTGCTTCAGATCGTTAGTTACGCCGTTAGCAGCGAACTCACCCTTGATGCTGTAGCCGGGACCACCACATCCGGTGCCGTCAGGACATCCGCCCTGGATCATGAAACCGCGGATGACACGGTGGAAGATCAGACCGTCATAGAAATGCTTGTTGATCAGACTGATAAAATTGTTAACGGATTCGGGTGCAATTTCAGGATAAAGCTCGCATTTGATCACACCGCCGTTCTTCATGGTAATAGTAACAATAGGATTTTTTGCCATAATAGTGTCCTTTCTTTTTCTAAAAAAATGGATTAAAATAATATCTATATTTTAGTTGATTCCATTAAAAAGGTAAAGAGGAGAATTGTTGCGGATGTATTTTTTGCGGCAGATCATATTAGATACAAAAGTTAATCCGAAGAAAATTCCGAAAATCCCAGAAAATATGATATGTTTGGAAACCCCTGAACGGAGTTCGGAAACAGAGGGAGACGGCGTGATCTGGATCACTGATCAGGGACAGCGTGCACAGGAACTGCTCCGGCAGGGTTGTCCGGTACTGGCATGGCTTCACGAGCATAACCGGGATCAGAACTTTTCCGGTGCCCGCTATGCCTGTGAAAACCTTGAGGAACTGGACTGGGATTACATGGAGAAGGTATACCGCAGATATATGGGGATTCCCTGGGATATTCTGACGACAGACCGCTGCCTCGTGCGGGAGACCCGGGCAGAGGACTTGAATGCTCTCTATGAGATATATGCGGAACCTTCCGTGACGCAGTATACGGAAGGACTGTATCCGCAGCGGGCACAGGAAGAAGCTTATTTGAAAGACTATACAGAAAATATGTATTATTTTTATAATTACGGTGTCTGGACAATCTGCGATCGGACAACCGGACAGGTGATCGGCAGAGCCGGTTTCTCCAACAGGGAAGGCTATGAGAATCCGGAACTCGGTTTCGTCATCGGAGTTCCCTGGCAAGGCTGCGGCTATGCAACGGAAGTGTGCGAAGCATTATTACAATACGGAAAAAGGGAACTGGGCTTTGAAAGGGTTCAAATGCTAGTTATGCCGGAAAATACCGTATCCCTGCATTTGGCGGAAAAACTGAGGTTTCACAGAGAAAACCTCGTGATGTGGGAAGGTGTATTATACGAGCGACTGGTACGGGAATTATGATAAACGACAAAATCCAGGCAAAAGGTACAGAATCCTTTGTACGACAAACGGACAGTGGATGATAGAAAGTCAGAAAGAAAAAAGAAATGAAACAAATTGTAAAAATATGGTTGACACTCTAAAACCACGGTGCTATACTCTCAACATAGCAAAGGCGCTACAGAATAAAACTGTAGCGCCCTTTTTGTTTGGCAGTATCACAACGCGCGTGGCCGGACAAAAATAGCGAAAGGGTATGTGGAAAACGGCAATGCCGCTATACCCAAAGTATGCGATGCAATGGGGCCTCGAAGGAGAGACCATGGTATCGCATATTTTTTTAACGTGAGAAGATCAAACGAGTGATTCTCGCAGCACACAGGTGAAGTATTGTGGAAGATATTTCACAAAAGGTGAGGAGGAAAATGTTATGACAGAAGAAATCTTAAGCGCAGTAGACGGTCAATTATTTGCAGTCTGGTTCCTGATCGGCGCGGCCCTGGTGTTTTGGATGCAGGCGGGATTCGCAATGGTGGAGACCGGATTTACCAGAGCCAAGAATGCCGGTAATATCCTGATGAAGAATCTGATGGATTTCTGTATCGGTACCGTAGTGTTTATTCTGATCGGCTTTGGATTGTTACTTGGTGAAGATGTAGTAGGTCTGATCGGTAAGCCGGGACTGGATATCTTTACCGCCTATGAGAATTTTGATTATTCAAATTTCGTATTTAACCTGGTGTTCTGTGCTACCACAGCTACCATCGTATCCGGTGCTATGGCAGAGAGAACCAAGTTCTTATCCTATTGTATTTACTCCGGTGTGATCTCCGCATTGATCTATCCCATTGAAGCTCACTGGATCTGGGGCGGCGGCTGGCTGGCACAGCTTGGCTTCCATGATTTCGCAGGATCCTGTGCGATCCACATGGTAGGTGGTATTTCCGCTCTGATCGGTGCAAAACTGTTGGGAGCCCGTATCGGTAAGTTCGATAAGGATAAGAGTGGTAAGATCGTAAAAGTAAATGCATTCCCCGGACATAACCTTCCGATCGGATGTCTCGGTGTATTTATCCTGTGGCTTGGCTGGTATGGATTCAACGGTGCCGCTTGTACTTCTGTAGAGCAGTTAGGTTCCGTATTCCTTACCACGACCGTAGCTCCCGCAGTTGCAACCGTAGTCTGCATGATTTTTACCTGGATCAAGTATGGCAAGCCCGATGTATCTATGTGTCTGAATGCATCTCTGGCAGGTTTGGTAGCAATTACCGCTCCCTGTGATGTGACCGACTGCTTCGGCGCTATCGTAATCGGTGCTGTAGCAGGACTTCTGGTAGTATTTGGTGTATGGCTTCTGGATTACAAATTACATGTTGATGATCCCGTAGGCGCAGTTGCAGTACATTGCCTGAACGGTATCTGGGGTACCATTGCAACCGGTCTGTTCGCAACCACTTCCGCACCCGGTAACGACAGTATTGTAGGTCTGTTCTATGGCGGCGGCTTCAAGCAGCTTGGTTTACAGCTGTTAGGTTTTGTAAGTGTAGCAGCATGGACCGCAGTAACCATTACCATTGCATTCCTGATCATCAAGGCAACTGTTGGCTTACGCGTATCTGAGGAAGAGGAAATTGTAGGTCTGGATTCCTGCGAGCATGGTCTTCCTTCCGCATATGCAGGCTTCAGCATTATGGATATTTCCAACACTATGACTATGGAGGTAAATGAAAATACCAGCCTTGGTGTAAGTGATTATGACGCAGCTTCCGCAGCTATGAAGGAAGCAGCAGTAAAGGTAGAGACAGCTCCGGCAGCAATTCCCGCAACCGGAATCTACAAAGTAGTGGTTATTGCAAAGCTTGCCCGGTTCGAAGTACTGAAGAAAGCACTGAACGATCTGGGTGTTACCGGTATGACTATGACACAGGTCATGGGCTGTGGCGTACAGAAGGGCGCCGGCGAGATGTATCGTGGTGTTGAAATGGATGCGACCCTGCTGCCTAAGGTGAAGGTAGAAGTCGTAGTCAGCAAGATCCCAGTAGCAACTGTGATCGAGGCTGCCAAGAAAGCTCTGTACACCGGACATATCGGCGATGGCAAGATCTTCGTATACAACGTTGACAAGGTTGTAAAGGTTCGCACCGGCGAAGAAGACTTCGCAGCTCTGCAAGATGTCGAGTAACTTAACTTAGCTTTTATCTAATCCCTCAATTTGGTATATACAGAGTGCTGTGCCCGGATGCTGCGACTCATCCGGGTGCAGACAAGGACCCCGGGTGCTTCCACCACCCGGGGTTTTTCCTGCCCTTGGATGTGGATAAGATTGCCCTCTTGAAAAGGTTTGGTGGAAATGATACTATCATCGTAGAAGTACAGATTTTCAAAGGGTATGATTTATATGGAAGAAAATACAAAGAAAACACCAGAGCAGACAGAAAATGTTATAGGGAAAGAGAACAAGATCGTAACGGGAGTCATCTGGCAGCAGCTGCTCCTGTTCTTTTTCCCTATTTTGTTCGGGACCTTTTTTCAACAATTATATAATGCAGCGGATGCGGTGATCGTAGGGCGCTTTGTCGGAAAAGAAGCTTTGTCGGCGGTAGGTGGCGGTACCGGTACGCTGATCCAGCTGCTGGTGGGATTTTTCGTGGGATTGTCCAGCGGTGCCACAGTCATTATCTCTCAGTATTATGGGGCAAAACGTGCCGAGATGGTAGGCTATGCTGTACATACCTCCATTGCGTTCAGTCTGGTGGCGGGAGTCGGCATGCTGATCGTGGGTGTTACGGCGGCACCATGGGCACTGCGCGCGATGTCTACACCTGAGGATATTTTGGGACCGTCGACGACTTATATTCGTATCTATTTCCTGGGAGTCATCGGAAACCTGATCTACAATATGGGCGCCGGCATCCTGCGGGCTGTGGGAGATTCCAAGAGACCGCTGTATTTTTTGATTGCCAGCTGCCTGACAAATATTGTGCTGGATATTGCATTTGTCATCGGATTACATATGGGGGTGGCGGGAGCTGCACTTGCTACGATCCTGTCGCAGGCGCTCAGTGCTGTGCTGGTATTGTGGGTGCTGATGCGGACAAAAGATATGCATCGTCTGGAACTGAAAAAGATCCGTTTTGATGGAAGAATGTTCCACAGGATCATTCGGATCGGACTTCCGGCGGGATTGCAGTCGGTAATGTATACATCGTCCAATATTCTGATCCAGTCCAGCGTGAATGCATTGGGAACGGATACGGTAGCGGCATGGACAGCCTACAGCAAGATCGACAGCCTGTTCTGGATGATCGTCAACGCCTTTGGCATATCGATCACTACCTTTGTGGGACAGAATTATGGTGCGGGGAAAATGGACCGTGTACACAAGGGAGTGCGTACCTGTATGGGAATTACGGCGGGGGCAACCGTACTGTTGTCCGTGATCCTCTATAATTATGCATCGATCTGTTATCAACTGTTTACCACGGATGCACAGGTGGTAGTGATCGGAGAACAGATTCTGCATTTTTTGGTACCTACATATTTTACCTATATTGCCATTGAGATTTTGTCCGGTACTCTGCGCGGTATCGGCGACAGCTGGCTTCCCATGATCATCTGTTGTCTGGGAATCTGCGCGCTGCGTGTGGTATGGATCCTGACAGCCGTACCTCTGAAAAATGACATTCTCACCATTGTATTCAGCTATCCACTGACCTGGACGGTGACCAGTATCGCTTTTATTGTGTATTACCTGTTTTTCAGCCGCCTGAAGATCGTGGGACGTAAGAGATAATTCGTAAGATATTGCACTTTATTCTATAAAATTTGCATAGAAACGGGAGATGTAAAAAAATATAATAAAGACAACAAAAGGTAAAAAGAAAACAAGGAGGCTAGTGTGAAAAATGCATTTTTCACACGCAAATTTGTGCCTTAGGCACAAATATTGCAGGACACAGAAAAGATGGAGGTTATTTAAATGTATCAGGCAGATGAGAAAAGATATGAAGAAATGAAATACAATCGCTGCGGTGCCAGTGGATTGCTGCTTCCCGCAGTATCTCTGGGATTATGGCACAATTTCGGATCCAATGGGAATTTTGACAATATGTTGGACATGTGTCACACCGCTTTTGACCACGGTATCACACATTTTGATCTGGCGAACAACTATGGACCGGTATACGGTGCTGCAGAAGAAAATTTCGGACGTATCCTGAAAAAGGATCTGGGTGTGTACCGGGATGAACTGGTGATTTCCACGAAGGCTGGTTATGATATGTGGCCCGGACCTTACGGCAACTGGGGCAGTAAAAAGTACCTGGTGGCCAGCCTGGATCAGAGCCTGAAGCGTATGGGACTGGATTATGTGGATATCTTCTACCATCACAGACCGGATCCAAATACACCGTTGGAGGAGACCGTTCGTGCACTGGACGGCATTGTGAAATCCGGTAAGGCATTGTATGTGGGAATTTCCAATTACAATAAAGAACAGACCATTGCAGCGGCAGAACTGTTCAAGGAACTGGGCACACCGTTTATTATCAACCAGAGAAAATATTCCATGTTTGCAAGAGATATTGAGAAGGATGGTCTGAAAGATTACGCTGCAGCTCACGGCATCGGTATCATTACATTCAGCCCTCTGGCACAGGGACTTCTGACCGACCGTTATCTCCATGGTATTCCGGAGGACAGCCGTGTCCGTACCGACGGCAGATTCCTGAAAGAAGCGGCGATCGTGGAAGAGACATTGAAGAAGGTACGTGCACTGAACGATCTGGCATCCCAGAGAGGGCAGACCCTGGCACAGATGGCACTGTCCTGGATCTTAAAAGACGGGGATATTACAAGTGTTCTGATCGGAGCTTCCAAGCCTTCACAGATCCTGGATAATATCGGAATTGTACACGCAACCTCTTTCAGCAATGAAGAAAGACGTAAGATTGAAGAGATTCTGGCATAAGAAAAGCCGGTGTCTGCAAGATATTGCAGATACCGGCTTTTGCGTTATCTTCCGTAGAAAATCTGTGCGATCGGGGAATCCGGAGACAGGATCACGGTCTTGTTATCGCCGGTCATGGAAGCCTTCAGTGCATCCAGGCTTCTGACGAAGGAATAGAAGTCCTGTTTGGATGCATCTGCATAAGCATCAGACAGGATTTTCATATATTCTGCTTCTCCCTCTGCAATGAGAATTTCTGCATTTTTGTTGGCTTCCGACAGGAGGACATTGACTTCCTTATCTGTGGTATTGCGGATCTTCTGTGCCTCGGAGCTTCCCTCTGCGGTATAGGTCGCGGAGATGTTTTCGCGTTCGGAGATCATGCGTTCGTACACAGCGGCTTTGTTGTCACTGGGCAGATCCAGCTGTTTGGTTTCGAAGGAGAGCAATTCAATACCGTATTGTTCGGTGGTGTTCCCAATGTTTTTCATGATGGCTGCCGCCAGCTCTCCGTCACGTCCGGAGATCACATCATTCTGAGTAGTGCTGCTGATGATGTTCTTGGTAGAGTTATATACGATGGTGTCCAGACGGCTCTCAGCGTTGGAGATGGAAGAGTTCAGGGTCTGGGCAAATTTCAGAGGATCGTTGATCTGCCATAAAATGTAACTGTCGCAGATCATGGTCTTTTTGTCACTGGTGATGACATCGGAGGAAGACAGATCATAGAGCAGAATCTCCTTTGGGAGCTTATCGACGCTCTGTACAAAGGGAATCTTAAAGGTAACACCTGCAGAACTCACTACATGGTCTACTTTACCGAACTGTCGGATCAGACTGTATTCGTTTTCGTTGGTAACGACAATGCTGGAGGATCCGATGATCAGCAGCACCAGTACCAATAGAATCAGAGATATATTTTTTAATTTTTTCATATTATTAAAACTGCCTTTCTGTAGACAATGATTATTGTGCGGTTTCAGAGGTGCTGTTTTCCGTGGAAGAACCGGTTGTCGTACCTGTGAAAGATTCCAAAGGGTAGAAGGTCTGTGTATTGCCGTTGGGGCTTTCGATGACTACTTTGAGATCCGGCAGGACTTCTTCCATGGCCTCGTAGAACATGCGCTGTTTAGTTATTGTCGGGTTCTTGATATATTCCTCGTACATAGCGTTAAAACGCGCAACCTGTGCAGTAGCCTCATTGATGCGCTCGGTCTTTTGCGCCTCAGCATCTTTGATGATACCGTCGGCCTGTGCCTGCGCCAAAGGAAGCTGTTCATTGCGGTATTTATTGGCATTGTTCAGAGCGGTTTCTTTCCCCTGCTTGGCGGTTTCCACAGCCTTGAAAGCTTCCATGACTTCGGAGGTAGGCGGCTCGGAATCCTGGATCGTGATATTTACCAGTTGGATACCGATATCCTGTTCGCTCAGACGCTCCAGAATCATTTCTTTAATAGCAGCCTGAATCTCATTTTTACCGGTGGTCAGTACGTCATCTACCGGATAGCTGCCGATGACAGTGCGGATACAGCTCTGGCTGATGTTACGCAGGATCAGCACAGGGTCTTTGGAAGCATAGACTGCTTTTACCGGATCGCTGAAGCGATACTCTACGAAGAAATCGACGTTGACAAAATTGTAATCGGAAGTGATCATGAGAGAATCGTCGGTTTCTGAAGAATTGGAATCTACATCATATCCCAGGGAAAATCCCTGAATGGTGGTATTGACCTTGCGGACCTGTTGGATGAACGGTATCTTAAAATGAAGTCCGGGATCTGTTACCGCTTTGGCCTGTCCTAAGGTGATCAGAACCGCCTGCTCCTGTTCGCGGATCTGATAGGTGGAATTGAAAATAAAAATAGCGATTACCAGAATCACAAGAATGGTGACTGGTACCTTCCACCAGCTTTTTTTCGTTTTTGCTGCTTCCGCGGTGCCGGAACCTAAATCTTCAAAGCCGTTCTGGCGATTACGGAAGGAGTTGAATTTTTTCATAAATATGCTCCCTTCTCACTGGAATTTGTTTATTTGTTGTATACTTTATTATATTAAAGGATGAATGGAAGGAAGGCAATGGAAAGTTCTGCACGTTAAAGATAGTTAATGCCGGATTCTTATCAGTTGCAAAATCGTTCCGGTCGTAATATGATGAAAACATGTGGGATGAAAATCATCATATTATTAAAACCACAATAGAAATTACAGTAGAAAAGGATGGAAAAGATGAAAGTATATACTTGTTTTCCCGGCGGAAAAGCCAAAGCATTGACGATGAGTTATGATGACGGTAAGGTACAGGACAGACGCCTGATCGACATTTTTAATAAATATGGTATCAAGGGAACGTTTAATCTGAATTATGGGCTGGTGGGAGAACGCCCCCGCATGACTTTTGAAGAAATGAAAGGGCTGTATGCGGGACATGAGATCGCAACCCATACCATGACCCACCCCACCATCGAGAGATGTCCGTTAGTGGAAGTGGCACAGGAGCTTCTGGAGGATCGGAAAGGTCTGGAGAAATGGACAGGACAGATCGTCAGGGGACATGCGTATCCCAACGGTTCTTACAGCGAGGAGATCAAACAGCTGTATCGCCAGCTGGGCGTGGCTTATGCCAGAGTGGTAGAGACGGTTCCGGATTTTGCACTGCCAAAGGATCCGTTGGAGTGGCATGCTACCTGCCATCATAATGATCCGAAGCTGATGGAGTACGCGGAATTTTTCGCTGATTTCAAAAAAAGCCAGTACCTGAAGCTGATGTATGTCTGGGGACACAGCTACGAGTTCGATAATAATGACAACTGGGATGTGATCGAGAACTTCTGCAAATATATGGGCGGCAGAGACGACATCTGGTACGCCACCAACATCGAGATCATTGATTATATGGATGCAGCGAAACGTTTACAGTTCTCTGCGGATTACGAAAAGGTATATAACCCCAATGCCTGCAGCGTATGGCTGCAGTTAAACAGCGACAAGTGCGTGGAGATCGAGGGCGGAACCCTGGTGGATCTGAATACATTGCTGTAAAAAGTTAAGCCGGATAGCGATGACTGTCCGGCAGGTGTGCTGGAGAATACACTGATGAAAACCATAAAACTTGCGGACAGACAGTAAGAAAGATAGGATAGTAAAGACCGGATGGGGAGCTTATTTTTTGATAAGTTGTCGTGCAATTTATTAGAATGTAATTTTTGAAAGAGCCAGCACCTTGAATGGGCTGTCTCTTTCAATGTCACCTGTAATTGACAAACTTGAAGTTATTAGTGCTTATCTTTTAGAAAACAGCCAGCTATAGCGACGCCAAATCCAAGAAAACCTAGGACATATCCAAAGAAATTATTTGTTGTTACAGCAATTCCTAAAAGTATTGTTGCAATCCCCAATAACTCAATCTTAATTCCTTTCATAGCAAATACCTCCGTTACAAACTTGAATTCTGATAAGACACTTTTTATAGCATTTAATAACTGTTATATCTTATCTCCAAAAAGCCCGCAAACCCTCGAAAATGCTAAATTTATAGCAAGTGAGTTTGCCCTTATGCTTTCCCTTGTGTTATATCCTTTTCCCTCATGTTACGAACTCTCATAAGGGCAAAAATAAGGGAAAGAAAAACCTGTAACAAATTATAACATGAAATGAACAGGACAGGAAGAATTGACTGGAATGCTTTCACAAATTTTCCAAAACACAGGAAGAAAGGACGAAAAAAATATGAGGTTTATTCATGCAACGTATAATATGCTCCATAACAGTATTGATGTAACCACTTTTGACGGATATGTTTTACGGATAGACTGCGGAAAAGCGGAAGAAGGACTGAAAACAACGCCATGCTCTGAATGTACCTTAAATGCTTTAGCAATAGACAACCCGCTTGAATATGCAACGCTGTATCTTGAGGGTGGTATGCAGACATGGATAGATGCAGAAGATTCATTAGAATTGTGGTAACATATCTTTCTTTGCACAGAGGACTGGTTATGATATAAACCAGTTCTCTCTTTATTTGTAAAAAGAAGAATGTTATAATCTCATTAATCTAAATATATGAAAAGGAATACTTATGAAAAACGACATTCAAGAACACTACGATTCTATACAGATTAAAAAAGCCATGCAGGATTTACATATTACAAAAGCTTCAGAACTGAAAGAGTATAATTGCGTTACATTAGCGAACAAACTCCGAACAGGTTACAATAAGCTGATGATTATAAGGAAACTGAATGACTTAGGCTATCTTCCTTCTGCTGAAAACGCAATATCAATCTATGACATTCCCATGTCAAGGAAAATGCGGAATATTTTTTTAAGAAATGGCATCGTATACCTTGCACAGCTTTCTGCATATCCAAGAGAAGAAATATTGCAGTTTCGCAACGTAGGTGAACTTGCTATGTCAGAAATTGATACCCTTTGTGAAAAATACGGGATTCAGATACGTTCCCTTTCCCCCATTAAAGAGGCATTCAGCGAATTTCAATTTCACAAAAAAATATACCCGCTGTTCTTTAGAGGAAACATATTTAGTGTAGATGATATCCGGAACAAATCTGCCCATGATTTATATGATATATGCGAACAGGATTACTGCCTTACCATGAAAACATACTATGCACTAAGGAAAAATGGAGTAATGCTCTGCGGCTGGAATGACCAGTATCTGTTTGAAATTTTACCCCAATATAAATCTGTTCGGTTATTTAAATAATATAGGATTATTGCAGTTTCGCAGCTTTCAGTTTGCAGTGGACAGCAGCTCAAAATAATATCCGACAGTGTTCCGGAACTGTCATCATTGATACAAAAGTTATTGGCAGATACACATATGGATAAGGTTGTGGACTGATTAACACAATTAAGTGTTGCAAAGCTGCTTTTATGTCCGTTTTCTGCTCAAATGGTTCATTTTCTGCAAAGGATATTGATAATCTCTGCGAAATCGTTTATATTGTCTCCACTGATAGAAAAGTTACCGGCAGATACACATATGGGTAAGGACATGCGCTGATTTATGCAGTGAAATCAATTTTTTATCATTTCAATCTGCACTATTTTAGATGTTTTTCTTTGTCCTGTAAGAAAATTTAATTTGCCATAACTGATGTGGTTCAATGAATACGAGGTGCAGGATATGGAAACATATATTAAAGACTTAAACCTTTCACCGGAAGTCAAAACAGCCCTGTCATGGTGTTTAGGGATTACCAAAGTTTCAGACCTTGAAGGGCTTAAATATCTGACATTTGCAAACAGATGTCCTAAAAATTATAATGTACTTGCCATTGCTGATGAACTGAACGCATTAGGATACCTGTACCCGCCCGAAAATGAAATATCCGTTTATGACGTTCCCATGTCAAAACGGCTGCAAAACGTCCTTATACGGAACAACATACTATACCTCTCACAGTTATCAATACATCCCAGAGAGGAAATACTGAAATTCCGCAATATGGGCGAAAGCACAATGCTGGAGCTTGACAATATATGTGAAAAATACGATATACGGATATGCTCCTTAGCTTCTATCAAAGAGGCATTTAGTAATTGTTATTTTCCTGTAGCACTGCATACCATGTTTTTTAAGAACGCTATATTCAGCACAGATGACCTTAAAAACAAAACAGCCCATGATTTGTTTTTAATATGTGAACGAGATTATCCCCTGACTATGAAAGCATACTATTCTTTAAAGAAAAATGGCATTATGTTTGAGGACTGGGAAGATAAATATTTATTTGAGGTTTTATCGAAGAAAACTTCATCCTTAATGTGGCAAAAGTATGAAATTGTTAAGGTATCACAATTTGTTGATTATAGCGAGGCGCAACTTGAAGAAATTATCTCTTTGTATCCAAAACTATCAAGGATTGTAAAGACACGATTACAAGAACATTGATTGTCTAATGTGTGTTTAAAAAATATTATTTTCTCCTTTTATTTGTAACAAAATACATATCTGTGAGAGTATATCTCCCATTCTATATAATTTGAACTGATTTTTTATAAATTTTGATAAGACATATTTTATCTTAAAAATCGTAAACGCACCATATCAAGTACCTTGACAAATATATGCCGCTCTCACGGCTGACA
>ENA-OURJ01000576-OURJ01000576.1-human-gut-metagenome-genome-assembly--contig:-NODE-576-length-22615-cov-3.17185_pt1 | contig 22615 bp, 16 predicted proteins | sample MGYA00242096_ERZ508981 | MGnify/ENA primary metagenome ERZ508981 (study PRJEB26280, sample SAMEA2531404) | human gut metagenome | biome: human gut; feature: human-associated habitat; material: faeces... | reverse complement strand
ATGGATCAATACATGAAATTTTATTGAAAATCCCTCATGGCGGTGGTAAAATAATCCTATATCTCTGTCGTGCTGTACCTATGCCTTTTTGCGGTGTTCGGGAGTGCAGAACGACAGCTGCCCAAGAGTTGTGAGGAGAACGATTTGATGAACAAAAGAACATTGCACCGCCTGTTTTCCGTGCTTATGGCACTGGTGATGGCGGTCTCCCTGCTGACCGGCTGCGGAACAAAAAATGCCGAAAATGTGGAAAAGCAGGAGGATGCCCAGACCATTCAGGTGTATCTGTGGACGAATAACCTGTACGAGACCTATGCGCCCTATATCCAGTCCCAGCTGCCGGATGTAAATATTGAATTCATCGCAGGAAACAACGATTTGGATTTTTACAAGTTTTTGCAGGAGAACGGCGGTCTGCCGGATATCATCACCTGCTGCCGCTTCTCGCTGCACGATGCGGCTCCCTTGAAGGACAGCCTGATGAACCTTGCCTTGACCAACGAGGCGGGCGCTGTGTACAACACCTACCTCAACAGCTTCAAAAACGAGGACAGCAGCGTGAACTGGCTGCCGGTCTGCGCGGATGCCCACGGCTTTGTGGTCAACCGCAGCCTTTTTGAGCAGTACGGTATCCCCCTGCCTACCGATTACGAGAGCTTCGTTTCGGCCTGTCAGGCGTTTGAAAAAGTGGGCATCCGCGGCTTTACTGCCGATTATATCTACGACTACACCTGCATGGAAACGCTGCAGGGGCTTTCCGCTGCCGAGCTTACCACGACTGATGGGCGCAAGTGGCGCACTGCTTATAGCGACTCTGCCAGCACCGAACGGGTGGGTCTGGACGACACCGTGTGGCCGGGGGCGTTTGAGCGGATGGCGCAGTTCATTCAGGATACCCACCTCACGGCAGACGATCTTGCGTTGAGTTACAACGATGTGATCGGGATGTTCCGGAACGGAGAAGTTGCCATGTACTTTGGCAGCTCTGCCGGTGTCAAGATGTTTCAGGATGAGGGCATCGACACGATCTTCCTGCCCTTCTTCAGCCAGAACGGCGAAAAGTGGATCATGACCACTCCGTATTTCCAGGTGGCGTTGAACCGCGATCTGGAGCAGGACACCGCGCGCCGCGAAAAAGCCATGAAAGTGCTGAACGTCATGCTCTCCGAGGAGGCGCAGAACCGTATCGTTGCTGACGGGCAGGATGTGCTGAGCTACAGCCAGAACGTCCCCCTGCGCATGACCGAGTACATGAAGGACGTGCGCGATGTGGTGGAAGAAAACCACATGTATATCCGCATCGCCTCCAACGATTTCTTTGCCATTTCCAAGGATGTGGTCTCCAAAATGATCGCGGGCGAGTACACGGCACAGCAGGCTTATCGTGCGTTCAATGCCCAGCTTCTTGCCGAAGAAACGCCTGCCGATGACGAGATCGTGCTGACCTCCGGGAAGAGCTACTCCAATGTCTTCCACGCAAACGGCGGCAGCGCCTCCTTCTCCGTCATGGCGAACACGCTGCGGGGCGTTTATGGCACCGATGTGCTGCTTGCCACCGCAAACAGCTTTACCGGCAGTGTGCTGCAGGCAGACTATAATAAGAAAATGGCCGCTTCCATGATCATGCCCAACGGTCTGATGTCCCGCCAGCGCACCATGACCGGCGCAGAGCTGAAGGAGACCGTCCGCGCCTTTGTGGAGGGCTGCAAGGGTGGGTTTGTACCCTTCAACCGCGGCTCTCTGCCGGTGGTCAGCGGCATTGCCGTGGAGGTCAAAGAGGCAGGCGGCAGCTATACCCTGACCGGTATCACCCGGAACGGACAGCCGCTGAAGGACGATGACACCGTTACTGTGACCTGTCTGGCAACGGAAAAACAGATGGAAGCGCTGCTTGCGAGCGAAAGAGGCACGTCTTTGGATGGAGATACATGGGTAAAAAACACATGGCGCGATCATGTCTCCGGCGGCGGCGCAGCGCTTGCAGAGCCTGAAAACTACATTGCATTGAGGTGAGCGGGATGGCAGACGAAAAGCACGAATCCAAACGAAACTGCTATCCCCGGCAAAAGTGGCTTCCTGTTGCTTCCATTCTTCTTCTGGTCTTGCTGATAGCAGGTTTCAGCGTTCGGTACATCTCGTTTGTGTCCCAGACCATCTATCAGGAAAGCACCTCGCATCTGGAAGAGGTGCTGCATAAATCCAATAATATGCTGAAAGAGATGGTGCGAAAAAACCTGACCTACCTGCATCTGTACAACGGCTTTCTGGAAAGTACCTCGGATGAGGCCGAAATACAGGCGTATATCAGGGCGGCACAGCAGAAGGCTGGGTTTGCCGAATTCTACTTTCTTACCTATGACGGCAACTACATGACTGTGACCGGGGAAACGGGCTACCTTGGCCTGCAGACAAATCTGGACGAAGAGCTTGCCAGCGGTAACGATATTGTGATGAATACGGCTCTGCCCGGCAAAACCCAGATGCTGGCGTTCATCTGTCCCGAAACGCAGGGCAGCTACCGGGGTTTTGCCTACGATGCCGTTGCCATCACCTATTACAATGATGAGGTGCTGAGATTACTGGACAATTCTGCCTTTCAGGGCAATGCCAGCAACTATGTCATCTACCCGGATGGGCGGGTGGTCATCGACAATTCCGTAAACCGCAAGGAAACGGTCTACAACTTCATTGCGATGCTGCGCGACCATTCCGACCTTTCCGAGGCGCAGATCCTGGATCTGTCCAATGCCTTTGCACAGGGCAGCAGCGGAAACATGAAGGTAAAGCTGGGCGGCATCAGTTATTATCTGGTCTACGAGGGCACGGCGATCCAGAGCTGGACGATGCTGGGACTTGTCCCGGTCAAAATCGTCAATGCCAATCTGGATAAGCTGTGGTTCCATACGATACAGATCGTAGCGGGCATCGCCGCAGGTCTTGCGGTGCTGGTCATTCTGCTCATTGTGCGCAGAAGCCATATGACCCTGCGCCGGAAGGATACCGAGATCTCCTACCGGGATGAATTGTTCCAGAAGCTCTCGCTGAACGTGGACGACGTTTTCCTGATGTTGGACGCAGAGACCTCCAAGGTGGATTATGTCAGCCCGAACATTGAGCGGCTGCTGGGCATCCCGTGGAGAGAAGTCCGGCAAAATGCCTTCGCTCTGGACAAGCTGGGCGCCCCGGAGCACGGCGAAAACTTTCTGGATGGGCTTCTCAGCGGACAGCAGCGGGAATGGGATCTCGAGTTTGAGCATCTGGAAACCAAAGAGCGCCGCTGGTTCCATAACATCGCCATAGGCAGCGAGGTGGAGGGCAGGACCAAATACATCCTTGTCATGTCCGACCGCACCGCCGACAAACAGGTAAATCAGGCGCTTTCGGATGCCGTTGCCGCCGCCGAGACGGCCAACCGCGCCAAGAGCACCTTCCTTTCCAATATGTCCCACGACATCCGCACCCCCATGAACGCCATCATCGGCTTTACCACACTGGCGATCAGCAATATTGACGACAAGGAGCGTGTGAAGGATTATCTGGCCAAGACCCTTGCTTCCAGCAACCATCTGCTCTCGCTCATCAACGATGTGCTGGATATGAGCCGCATCGAAAGCGGAAAGATCCATCTGGAAGAGGTGGAAGTCAACCTTTCGGATGTGCTGCACGATTTGAAAACCATTGTCAGTGGGCAGATCTACGCAAAACAGCTGGAACTTTATATGGACGCGATGGATGTGACCGACGAGGATGTCTACTGCGATAAGACCCGGCTGAACCAGATCCTGCTGAACCTGCTGTCCAACGCCATCAAGTTTACCCCGGCGGGCGGCACGGTCTCGGTGCGAGTACGCCAGCTTGCCGGGCAGGTGCGCGGCTGCGGGCAGTACGAATTCCGCATCAAGGACAACGGCATCGGCATGAGCCCGGAATTTGCCAAAAAAATCTTTGAGCCGTTTGAGCGGGAGCGCACCTCCACGGTCAGCCGTATCCAAGGCACCGGTCTTGGCATGGCCATCACCAAAAACATCGTGGATATGATGGGCGGCACCATCGAGGTGCAGACAGCGCAGGGCAAGGGCAGCGAGTTTATCATTCGTGTGCCGCTGCGGGTGCAGGCAGAGCACCGCCCGGTGGAAAAGATCACCGAGCTGGAAGGCCTGAAGGCTCTGGTGGTGGACGACGATTTCAACACCTGCGACAGCGTGACAAAGATGCTGGTCAAGGTGGGAATGCGCGCGGAGTGGACCCTTTCCGGCAAGGAAGCGGTGCTGCGCGCGCGGCAGTCCATCGAGATGAGCGATGTCTACCACGCCTATATCATCGACTGGCGGCTGCCGGATATGAACGGCATCGAGGTCACCCGCCAGATACGCAGCCTGAACGACGATACCCCCATCATCATCCTGACGGCTTACGACTGGTCGGATATTGAGGTAGAGGCAAAGGCCGCCGGTGTGACCGCCTTCTGCTCCAAGCCCATGTTCTTGTCTGACCTGCGCGAGACTCTGGTGAGCGCCCTCGGCCAGAAGCTGACAGATGCGCCGCAGGAGCTTCTGCCGGAAAAGAACGCCGACTTTAAGGACAGACACATCCTGCTGGTAGAGGACAACGAGCTGAACCGCGAGATCGCGCAGGAGATCCTGCGCGAGTACGGCTTCCAGGTCGATACGGCGGAAAACGGTGAAGTGGCGGTGGAAAAGGTGAGCACCGCAGCGCCGGGCAGCTATGATCTGGTGCTGATGGATGTGCAGATGCCGGTGATGGACGGCTACACCGCCACCCGGAAGATCCGCGCACTGGATGACCCTGCCCGGGCAAAGCTCCCGATCCTTGCCATGACCGCCAACGCCTTCGACGAGGACCGCCGCAACGCATTGGAAAGCGGCATGAACGGCTTTTTGTCCAAGCCCATCGTGATCGGCGACCTTGTGCAGGAGCTGCGCAAAATTTTGTGAGCCAAACGCCTGTCAGACAGAAAATAAATAAAGCACCCGCAGCAGGCTTCGCAGAGGCTCTTGACCTCTGGAAGCGAATGCTGCGGGTGCTTTTGCTTTTGTTGGCTGGCAGCCGTTATGATTTCAGTACATCTGCGAGGACCTGCAGCAGATGCGGAATATCCAGCGGCTTTGCAATGTGGCCGTTCATACCGGCCTTCAATGCACTCTGACGGTCTTCTTCAAAGGCATTTGCCGTCATTGCAAAGATGGGAATGTCTGCCTTTGCAGCATCCGGCAGGGCACGGATCTGCCGCGTCGCCTCGTAACCGTCCATCTTGGGCATCTGGATGTCCATTAAGATCAAATCGTACTGCCCGGGGGCCGCCTGCTTCATCTTCTGGACAGCGATCTCGCCATCCTCAGCAGTGTCTACCGCAAAGCCCGCTTCCTTCAGGATCTCCAGTGCAAGCTCGCGGTTCAAGGCATTGTCCTCCACCAGCAAAAGCTTCTTTCCCTTGAGCTCGGCGGCATCTGGCTGCGCTGGCTTACAGGCAGGCTCTGCACCGTACGGTTCTGCCAGCACTCTGCGCAGTTCGGAAAGGAACAGCGGCTTTTCGCAGAAGGCGGTCACTCCGGCAGCGCGGGCTTCCTCTTCAATATCCGTCCAATCGTAGGCCGTCAGAATGATGATAGGGCAGCTTTTCCCGATCACCTTGCGGATCTGCCGCACGACCTCGATGCCGTTCATATCGGGGATGAGCCAGTCGATGATGTAGACGCTGAATTCGTCGCCCTGCTCCATGGCGTATCGGGTGCGGATCACCGCTTCCCGGCCGGAGATCGTCCACTCCGGCCGCATCCCGATCTTGGACAGCATGGTGCTGACGCTCAGGCAGGTGTCGGTATCGTCGTCTGCTACCAATGCGCGCAGCCCTTCCAACTGCGGGAGCTGCTTGGGCTCCACCTTTTGTCCGCTGAGTGCGAAGCAGAGATCTACGATGAATTCGCTGCCCTTGCCCGGTTCACTTTCGATCGCGATGGTGCCGCCCATCATATCCACAATGTTCTTGGTGATGGACATGCCCAGGCCGGTACCCTGAATGCCGCTGACGGTGGAGCTTTCCTCCCGGCTGAACGCCTCAAAGATGTGCTTCTGGAACTCTTCGCTCATACCAATGCCATTGTCCTTGATGCGGAACTCATAGCAGCCACGGCCCTTGGGCGCACCGTTCTTCTGGGCAATGCGGATGCTGATCGTACCGCCTGTGGGAGTGAACTTGATGGCGTTGGACAAAATGTTCAGCAAGATCTGGTTCAGCCGCAGCGGGTCGGTGATGATGTCCTCGTTCTCCACGTCCATGGTATCGATGAAAAGCGACAGCCGCTTTGCCGAAACATCGGGTTGGATGATGGAGCGCACATCGTGGACGAGGTCCGGCAGATGCACCGCTTTTTCTTCAATTTTTACTTTTCCGCTCTCGATGCGGCTCATATCCAGCACATCATTGATGAGGGAAAGCAGATGATGGCTGGAGATAGAGATCTTTTTCAGGTAGTCCAGCACCTGTTCCTTATTATCAATATGGGTCGCAGCCAGCGAGGTGAAGCCGATGATGGCGTTCATGGGGGTGCGAATATCGTGGCTCATATTGAACAGGAACTCCCGCTTGGCACGGTTTGCCGCACCCTCGTGCTGGAGTGCGATCTCCAGCTTGCGGTTCTGTTCCTCCAGCTGAGCCTGATACTTCTTCTCCTGCTCTTTCTTCTGCTGCTCCATCTCCTGCATGGAGCGTCTGCGCAGCACCCGAAGGACCATTACAAGCAGGATGTAACCGGCCAGCGCCATCAAAATCAACGGAAACGATTCACGGAAGACGGATTTTTCATCCGTATACGCGTAGAGATCGAAAGACCTTCCGTGGCAGTACATTCCAACATAGCAGCCGGAGCCGTTCCGATCGTGGGTATGGGTCAGCGTTTCGGCAGCCCCGGCTTTGCGGATCTCCTGCACTGGCGGACTGTCCGCAGCATTCTGCCCGATGAGTTCCGGGCGGTTAGAGGCAATGACCTGATTGTTCTGCACGATGAACAATGTGCCGCTGGTCTCAACCGAGTAGCCGTCCAGTACACTCTGAATGGACAAAGCCGTTCCCTCTACAAATTCTGCCGGGGTATAGCGGTAGGCAAGCAGGATCACCTCTTTGCTTTCTGCCCGGTGTGCCGCAACATCCACGGCAGACCCATCCTCCAGCAGGACCCGCTTCAGGTAGGTCTTTTGCGGGTAAGAGAAAACGTCCAGAACGGCATCATTTTTGAGCTGTTCTCCAAACTGGGCATAGCCGATGCCGTTCGTTGTGGATTCGCATAGGAGCGTACCGTCCGGAGACAGAACTGAAATACCTGTGAGCCAGAGCAGCTCTGCCTGCCTGTTCAGGCATTGCGGGTCGGAAAGGTCGAGCGCAGGGGCCTGTGCCAGCTGATGCACCGATACCGCCGCGCGGCGGAGCGCTTTGGCCACGACCGTATCGTTGTGCTTTTCAAAGCTGGTGGACTGGGATTTGACAAAATCAAGGGTCTGGCAGAAACGAGCCTCCGTTGCGCGCAGTGCCTGCCAACTCGAGAAAAAAACGACGCCGGCCATAAAAAGCACGCCGATGACCAGATAGAGCCCCCATCTCCATGTATCTGAGATGGGTTTGTTTTTATGTGCCAATGGTGTCCACCTCCAGATACTGTGAAGCATGTTCAAGATACTTGCCAAGGATCTGCTCCAGTGTGCCGTCTGTGCGCATCTGCGCAAGAACAGCGTTCAGCTGGGTGTCCAGCCCGCGGCTGTCGTTTTTGGCAAAGGCGATGCCCAGCCCGGTGATCAGCAACGGTTCTTCGAGGATGCGGAACTCCACGGAATTGTCCTTCATGTATTGCAGGATGGCCGTCTCATGGGCAGCGATGGCATCCACATAGCCGCAGGCCAGCATCGCATACTGCACGCTGCGGTCTTCGGTGCTGAACACATCGACCGCTTGTGGGATGCGCGGGTCGGAGCCGCTGAGAAATATCTCCTCCGGCTTGCTGGTGCTCTGCACGGCGATGGTCTTTCCGGCAAGGTCGCCGAGTGTCCGGATGCTGCTGTCGGCATCCACCGCAGCCACCTGACGGCTCACCATGTAGGGTCCCGCCCAGCGGTATACCTCCTCGCGCCCATCCATGGAAAAGCAGCCCCAGATGCAGTCGATGGTACCGCTTTCCACCAGATTTGTTTTTTGCTCCCAATCGATCGGTTCAAACCGGGCAGCATATCCCATGCGGCGGAACGCTTCGGTGGCGATCTCCACGTCGATCCCGGCGGGGACGCCGTCATTGTTCAGATAAATATAGGGCGGATAGGTATCACTTCCCACAATGATCTGCGGAAGACTGCTGTCCTTCGCGTTCGTTCCGCCGCAGGAAGTCAGACTGCCGACGGCAGCAGATGCCGCCAGCAGCGTGCAGCCGCGCAGAAATGCACGGCGTGAGATTCTGTGTTTCATTTGGGCTTTTTGTTCTCCTGTTTTATTGCATCCATTGCTCAGTTGCGCTGCTGTAATTCTTCTTTCAGGTCAGCCTGAATATCCGTCAGGCACTGCAGCAGCAGCGGGTTGAACGCTCCGCACTCGCCGTTCAGGATCATCTGCACGGCTTTTTCGTGGGAGAAGGCTTTTTTGTAGCAGCGTTCGCTGGTCAGTGCATCGTACACATCAGCCAGCGAGACCAGTTGTGCGCTGATGGGGATCTCATCGCCCTTCAGCCCATCCGGGTAGCCGCGCCCATCCCAGCGTTCGTGGTGCCAGCGGGCGATCTCGTAGGCCGTTTGCAGCAGCGGCTGCTCTGCAAAATTATCCAGATCATGCAGCATCTGGGCTCCCAGTATACTGTGGGTCTTCATGACCTCGAATTCCTCCGGGGTCAGCCTGCCGGGCTTATTAAGGATCTTTTCGTCAATGCCGATTTTTCCGATGTCGTGCAGGGCAGAAGCCAGCGGGATCATATCCTGCTGTTCCGCAGTGATCGAGTATCTGCTGCTGAACTCCAACAGACGGTGGAGCAGCAGCTCGGTGATGATACGGATGTGCCGCACATGGGCACCGCCTTCGCCGTTGCGGAATTCTACGATATGACTCAGTACACCTACCAGCGTATCCGTATTATTTTCACGGGCGCGGATCTGCTCAGAGACCATCTGCACCAGCCGCCGCTGCTTGGCGTACAGCTTGATGGTGTTGGTCACACGGCGGTACACGATACGAGCATCGAAGGGGCGATTGACATAATCACTTGCGCCCAGCTCATAGGAACGCCGGATCGTCGCATCGGAGTCCTCACTGGAGATCATAATGACCGGGATATCCTCGATGGTGTGGTTGGCATTCATGGCTTTCAGCACTTCAAAGCCGTCCATAACGGGCATATTGATGTCCAGCAGCACCAGTGCAATGTTTTCGGCTTCTGCCTGCAATTTTTCCATGCATTCCCGTCCGTTTTCTGCTTCCAGGACATGGTAACTATCCCCCAGGATCTCTGTCAGCATCATGCGGTTCATTGCGGAGTCATCCACAAGTAAGATCTGTGACTTGTTCTGCAAAAGTTTTTCCAAAGCCGCCAGGCCATGCCCCGGAACCTCCACCATGACGGCATTCTTGCGGCACTTTGCCTGATACATCAGCCAATCTGCCCGGCGAACGATGTTTTCCATAGGGTCGGCGAGGGACTGTATCGTTCCGCCAATGCTCAGCGAGATACGGAAATGCGAATAGCCGGGTACAGATGCCATCTGCGCGGCGGTGCGGATCTGTTCCAGTTTGGTCTGCAAAAAGTCTCCCGGAATGCCGGATAACACCAGCAGAAATTCGTCTCCGCCATAGCGGATGAGCAGGTCCGACTCCCGGATGCAGGACTGGATGGTGTTTGCCACTGTTTTCAGTGCCATATCTCCGGCGTAATGCCCATAGGTATCGTTGCAGATCTTGAAATCGTCCACATCCATCAGCGCGATCCCTGCCGGGCCGATGGATTTACGGACAACTTCTTCGTAATAGCGGCGGTTGTAAATTCCTGTCAGCGGATCCCGATAGAGTTTTTCTTTGAATGCCTGCTCCTGTGCAGTACGCTGCTCGGTGGTTTCGTCCATCGGTGCTTTCTGATTTTCGGTCAATCGCTTCAGAGTTTGCTCCGCTGCGGCAAGAGCAGCTTCCTGTCGATGAAGTTTTTTCAACAGCTGCTGCTCACGCGCTTTGTAATATTCCTCGATCTCGGAAAGTGTATTCACGTTCTGACCCTCTTCTAAATCATTTGTGTGTTTCATCTGCGAAAACGCGCTTTTCCGCTATTTTTTAATGGGGGGGGGTAACGCGGAAGCGTTTTACGGTCTGTTCCAGTGCTGCAATGTCCACGGGTTTGGAGAGATGTTCATCCATGCCGGCTTCCTTGCTCTTTTGCATATCCTCAAGGAAGGCGTTGGCGGTCATGGCAAGGATGGGGATGATCCTGCCCAGCGGATTTTCGCCATTGCGGATGCGGCGGGTGGCCTCCAGGCCGTCCATCACCGGCATCTGCACGTCCATCAAAATCATGTCATACTCGCCGGGCTTGACGCTGGCAAAGGCATCCACGATCTCCTGACCGTTGGAGCAGATGGTGCAGCTTGCGCCCTTGGTCTCCAGCAGCATTTCCAGAATTTCGGCGTTGATGGCATTATCCTCGGCGCAGAGGAACTTCATCCCGGACAGGGGAGAGACGGCCTCATCCTCCTCCGGGAGGGCCGACGCCGTCTGCACCTTATCTGCCTCGGCGTCGATGGGAAGTTCCAGCACGACCTCAAAGCGGGAGCCTTTGCCGGGGGCGCTCTCCACATGGATGGTGCCGCCCATCAGGTCTACGATGCTCTTGGTGATGGCCATGCCGAGGCCGGTGCCCTGCACCCGGTTGGTGCCAGATTTTTCCTCGCGGGTAAAGGGCTCGAAGAGGGTCTTCTGGTAGGCCTCGCTCATGCCGATGCCGTCATCCTGTACCACAAAGCGGTATTTGGCGTAGTGCTCGGTATGGGTAAGTTCCTCTACCTCCAGCCGGATGTGTCCGCCTTGGGGCGTATACTTGACCGCATTGGAGAGGATGTTCATCAGGACCTGATTCAGGCGGTTGGGGTCGGCCAGCACGTTTTCGTGCTGCACATGGTTCTCCACCGTGAAGGTCTGGCGGCGTTGGCTGGCCTGCTGCCGGATAATGCTGTCCAGCTGGCTGACCTGCTGGGGAATGTTCGTTTTTTCAATGTTCAGGGTGGTCTTGCCGCTCTCGATGCGGCTCATGTCCAGAATATCGTTGATGATGCCCAGCAGCAGCCGACCGGAAGTTTCCAGCTTGCCCAGATGTTCGGCCAGCTTTTCCGGCTGGTGCAGCTCGTTTTTCATCAGGGTAGTAATGCCGATGATGGCGTTCATGGGGGTGCGGATGTCGTGGGACATATTGGAGAGGAAGTCTGTCTTGGCTTTTCGGCTACTTCCAGTGCGGCTTCCACAGCCAGCGTGGTCTGGTGCTCGCCTGTGCGGTCAGACAGATCCACGATGCACTTTCTTGCGCCCTGCACATCATTGATGAAGCCGGTCACATGGATATAGCGAGGCTCACCGGTCTCCTGATTGACAAATTCACGCTCCCATTCCTGCTGGACGCCCTGTTCCATCTGCATCAGATTTTCCAGCCTTGATACACCGCTGTCGTCTCCGGCAGGGTATAGAACGTGGAGATCCTCCTGCACCGCCTCGGGAGAGAGGCCCAGAATGCGCTGGACATTGGGGCTGACGTATTCCACCTTGCGAGTTTCGGTGTCGATCATCAGGAACACATCGTCCACATTGCGGGAAAGGTTCGAGAACAACTCCTCGCGTGCCAGCAGCTGCTGATCCTTTTTCCGCAGCTTTTGCCGGTTGTTCTGTACCACCAGAAGCAGAGCAGCAACGGCCAGCATACCCGTTGTACCGCTCATCACGGCCATGGTGGTGTATTGCAGCCGGTTCATGTTGGCGTTCACAACGCTTTTGGGAGCAATGCCAAGAATCGTCCAGTTCTGGAAGGAGGCAGAACCATAAACCATGTAATAGCTGACGCCATTGATGGAAAACTCAAGGTTGCCGCTCTCCCCGGCAGCAAAAGAATCTTGCAGGGCATCGACCTGTTCTGCCGTAAAACCAGCCGAATTTTTGAGCATGGCAAGAATGTTGTGTACGCCGCGCATATCCGCGCTGCTGCTGTCCAGTACCACGCGGCCATCTGGCAGCACGGCAAAGGTGCTGCCGTGCCCTTCAAAGGCAGAGATCTTCAGGGAGTCCACCAGATCCCTGTTGTTGTAGGTGACGGCAATGGCCTCGTACGCAAAGCCCTGATAGCTGCCTTTTTCCGTGGGGACTGCAAACACCATGATCTCCGGTTTGTCCGGGACCACCGAGTTTGCCACGATAGGCTGCTGCTCCAGGATCAACTGCGACAGCGTCCGACCCAGATCAAGATAGCCTCGTTCACCATCCAGTGCGACATAGGAGCCATCCCGCGAAACGAAGAAAAAGTCTGTAAAATGATATTCTCCCTTTGCCTGTGCAAGGAAAGAGCAGACATCGGCATCGCTTTGCGCACTTTCCAGATAAGGTGTCCACATCCGCATGACGCCCCAGTTGAGAGATACCTTATTGTAAAGGGTCTGGTTTGCCTGATGGTAGATCTCCGTAAGGTGTGCCGTGCTTTCCTCGTAGATGGTGTGCTCCATAAAATCCGTAAAGACAACGAAGCTCGTCCAAATACCGATGCCGAGCAGCAGTGCTGCCAGAACTGCGAGGATACGTTTTTTTATCGTAGGCCGCATCGTAGTTTCATTTTTCAAGAGTTTATTCTCCCTGTACAATGGTCAGATACTCGGAGGGGGCGGGAAACTGCTTGCTGACCGCCAGCGAATCCTTCAGGCAGGAGCGGCTGTCTGCTTTTTCAATAGCATATTCCGTCCGCTTGGCTTTCAGGTTCTCCGGCATGGGGCAGTTGCAGTAGACTTCGTTCTCTATCCACACATCGGTGCCTGCCACAAATACGGTATAGGCAGCAGCATCGTCCAGCGGTGTACCGTTGATGGTGAGTTCTTCCAGACGGAACTTGCCCTGCTCGTATTCGGTCACCTTGTATTCCATGCCGCTGGTCACGGGCATATAATTCCGGTGACGGATGGGGTTTGCGCCGTTGTCCTTCACGTTTACCAGCCACTCCATCATCTGCCGCAGCTCTGCACCGGTATATTCACCCTGCGAGACAGCGTAGTTGCCAGCCATTACCCACAAAAGCTGCTGTTTGCTGTAATCGCCGCAGTAGATGGAGGTGGACACCAGCGGCGAATAGCCGACTGCAATAGACGCATCATAGGCGGCGCGCAGGGCGTTCATCAGCGAGGAAGCCGCAGCGCTGCCGTGGTCGGTCATGTCGAGGGAGTATGCGGTGTTCTGGGTGAACAGGATCTCGGTTTCGGGGTCTGCTTTGGGGGTGACCAGCTGCTCATTGAACGCATCGTATCCGGCCCTGGCATCGTATTCGCCGGTGATCATCTTGTGGCCCACGTCTTCCGAAATGCGGAAGAACTCGGTGGAGGCCAGACGCATATACAGATGATTTGCGCTGATGACATCCTCAACGTGTTCCAGAGAGGCGGAGGAGGTAATATTGACTTCCTTGTTATAAGAGAGCACCGCGCCGCCAGAGGCCAGCTTGCTCTGTCCCTCTGCGCTGTACACGGCCCCAAGTACCTTCAGCACAGCAGCCAGCTTTGCCTCGTCCTGTGCTACCGTGTTGGAAACTGCTGCCTGACACATGGGGTAGGTCAGCAGCCAGCTATCGTTGGCAGTCTCGCCGAAATAGGGCAGAATGGATGCGTTAAAGCCGTACTGGTCAGGCATTACATCCGCTATGCCTGCAGTGGTGCGGATCATGGCGGTCTGCCGCGCAAAGAAAGGCTTGGCAATGGGGTTCAACTCCAACCGGTCGTCACCGGGCTGCACACGCACATCCCTGAGGAACTGCTCATATTTTTCAAAGACCTTCGGCCATACCACATCGTCCAGACCGGTGGAGCCGTCCTCGGTCTCGCTCTCGTAGTTCATGCGCCATGTGGTGCCCTCCAGGCTCATCAGCTCCGGGATAGCGCTGCCCTGCATGGTTTCCAGACAGGTGTAGTCATACCTCCAGTCTGCCTGATAGCCCTTGATGCCGACAGCCTCAAAGGCATTGATGGCCGCCACGAACTCAGCGTAGTTGGTGGGCAGAGGGATGTTGTACTGAGCAAACAGATCGACATTTGCAGCCGTGCCGTCCACCTCGGCGCACATGGGCAGCCAGCGGATCGCACCATCCGGCTCCTGATTGTTGTTCAGGTAGCTGGAATAGAAGGTGCCTGCCACCTCGGTCGTGCTCAGGTCCATCAGGTGCTCTGCCAGAGGAGCCGCATCGTTCAGGGAGAAGCGGCGGCAGGTGATGATGTCCGGCAGCTGCTCCGCACGGTTCAGCAGGTCGCGGTAGTAGTCCATGGTGTTGAAGCCCTGAATGAAGTTGAACTCATACTCCGGGAACTTCTGTTCCAGCCACGGAGTAAGCTCTTTCATCATGGAGCGGTCCCACAGGTAAAAGGTGATCTGAATCCTGCCGTTCTGGCTGCCCTTGCCGCTCTCGGCCTTACCGCCGCCGCAGGCGGTCAGTGCTGCCGTTGCCGCAGTAATGCCGCAGACCTGCAAAAACGAGCGGCGGGAGATCTTCTTCATCATACAATAATACCTTCCTCACATTTTCGGAAAGCAATACTACGCAAGTGCAGTAGCGCAGTGCTGCCTTAGCTATTCTTACACATCCCACAGGAACTCTGACGCTTGCGGCCTGTCCGCACGGGGCTTTGCGCCGAGTTTCCATAAAATGACAATATAATTGTACCATTGCGGCAAAAGTGTTTCAAGTTGATTTTGAACGTCTTGCGATATTTTGCATGAAAAATCTGGAAAGTTCTGAATTTCGCTGACTGGAAATAGACTGAAGTGACACATATCACAACCAAGTGGACCGAAAAGGGGGAATCCGATGAAAAAAACTCCTTTTATTCTGCACGAAAAATTTCGTTCGGACAACAACGAACAGCGCAAAGAACGGTTTCAAAAGGAATTTGAGCGATATATCATCGATGGATTGTTAAATGGCGTTCCTTCAAGAGCCTGCACCTGATGCAGCATCCCTGAATTTGAAGGAGAGATGCGTTATGCTGCGCATGGATGCTCGTGTACAAAAAGAAGGGGGCAAATCATGAAAGCAGCAATTTACTGCCGCCTGAGCAAAGAAGATGAAGATAAAATTGGCGAATCGGAGAGCATTCAGAATCAAAAGTCGATGCTGCTCCAGTACGCTATTGAGAAAGGATTTGATATTTACCAGATCTATTCGGATGAGGATTATTCCGGCATCGACCGGAACCGTCCGGCATTCAATTCAATGCTGCAAGCCGCAAGCGAACATCAGTTTGATGTGGTACTGGCCAAAACGCAATCCCGTTTTACCCGCGACATGGAGCTGGTGGAAAAGTATCTGCACGGAAAGTTCATGGAGTGGGGCATCCGCTTCATTGCGGTGGTAGACCATGTGGATACGAATGATACCGCGAACAAGAAGTCCAGACAGATCAATGGTCTGATCAACGAGTGGTATCTGGAAGACCTGTCCACCAATGTGCGCTCCGTGCTCGACCACAAGCGGAAAGAGGGGCTGTTCATCGGCTCTTTTGCACTTTACGGCTATTGCAAAGATCCGGAGGCAAAGGGAAAGCTCGTAGTTGATCCGGAAGCGGCAGAAATTGTAAAGCGGATTTTCTCAATGGCTCTCAGCGGGATAGGAGCACATAAAATCGCGCGCATCCTCAACGATGAGAAGGTCCCAAGCCCGACAGCCTATAAGCAGATGAACGGCATTCACTATCACATTGCTGCGAAAAACAGGAATGTAGGACTTTGGAGCAGCCCGACGGTGTACCAGATGCTCCATAATCAGACCTACGCAGGAAATCTGGTGCAGGGGAGACATAAGAAGATCAGCTACAAGACGGAAAAGACGATGTGGCTCCCGAAATCGCAGTGGATCGTTGTAGAAAATACCCATGAACCAATCATTGACATGGAAACCTTTGAGACTGTCCAGATGATGCTGAAAGAGCGCACCCGGAGCGGGGCAAAGGGCGAGATACATCCACTTGCAAAAAAAATCGTCTGCGGATGTTGTGGAAGCTTTATGGAGCAGACGGGACGCCAGCCGAGAGCGGATGGAACACAAAGACGCTATGTCCGCTGCCGGATGCACCAGCGCGCACCGGAAGTGTGCGGCAACAAGAACTGTACAGATATGGACGCGTTGGAGAATGCTGTACTGGAACGTATCCGGGTGTATGCAGCAGACTATTTTGACCCTGAAAAAGTTACCCTTCCAGAACAGGATGACCCCATCCGGCAGCGAGAGCAGGCCAGGCGTGACGAGCTGAAGCGGTTGAAGAGCGAAGCAGCCCGGCGGCGCAAGGCCATGCAGGAGCTGTATCTGGATAAGGTGTCAGGTTTAATTGATGCCGTTCAGTTTTCTGAAATGAACCAGACCTTTCTGGAAGAAGTGAAAAAGGCAGAGACCCGGATCGATACATTGGAAACGGAACTGGAACAACAGCAGGAAGAAACCGGTGGAGTCCAGACGCAGATGCAGCGTGTCCGTAAACTGGCACAGGTTTCGCAGCTGACCCGCGAACTTGTTGTACTGTTGGTCCATCGTATTATTGTCAGCCCAAAAGATACGCTTACCGGAGAACAAAAAATAACGATCGAATGGAATTTCTGAGTCGGCAGACAGTTCGACTGCCCCGCTGGGCTGTTTTCGTCAGCCCAGGTCGGATACACCTCACTGGACGCCACGTTGGCGATATAGCTGCGGAACGAGACGGTGACGTTCCGGGCCGAGGCGGCGGGCTTGCCGAGGTGGACGGTGATGTTCTTCGGGATGATGACCCGGTCCAGCACCCGCGGCACACAGGCGAGGGCGGGGGTCGGGCCGCTGCCGCCGTCGCCGGTGAAGAGGCTGTGGGGCGGGATGACGATGGGGACGTTGGGCGTGTCCCGCATCTCCTCGGTGTCGGGTATCATCTCGGGCTGGGCCAGCGTCACCTGCCCGGGGAAGACCTGCACGCCCTGGATGCGGACGGTGCGGTAGCCGGGCTTGGAGGCCACGAGGTCACAGACCGCGTAGGGGGGCTGCGTGGTGTTGTTCTCGTCCAGCGAGAGAGCACAGGCTGGGGTGGTAAGGGTGACGTCGTCGGCGTTGCCTTCGGCGTCGGTCAGGCGGGTGGCGGTGAAGCCGTCGCCGCTGACGGTGACGGTCACACCCTCGACAGGGCTGGACTGACGGGCCGCAAAGGCCTGGATGCGGAGAGTTCCGGTGTTCTTCATGGAGATACGCTCCTTTGCTGGTAAAAGTATGCTTCTGCCCCAGCGTATTCCGTCCGGCGCCCGGGCGTGCATGACAATGCCCGGTGCAAACAAAAAAAGCCGCCCGTAGGCGGCAGGGAATTACAGAAATCAAATTTTCTCTAAAGGCTTCCCCCGGTTGGGGGGAAGCTGTCACCGCAGGTGACTGATGAGGGCGCAAACGAGCAGCAGCTTACGGGAAATTGCCCCTCATCCGGCTGCTCTGGGACGAACTCTAAAAGTTGATTTCCGTGGCAGGGGAGAATAGCTTATTTGGCGTTGTCCTTGGCAAGGGCAGCGTCAATATTTTTTTGCAGGGCGGCAAGGTTTTCTTCCTTGTCGATGCCGCCCAGCAGGGGCTGGCCCACAACGTTGCCGTCCCGGTCAAAAACGTAGGTGGTGGGGAAGGCCATGATGTTCAGCGCAAACTTGCCGGCGTCGCTGCCGGAGGCAAAGTAGATGTTGCGGTAGCTTGCGCCCGTTGCAGCCAGCAGTTTTTTGGCGGCATCAATGCCCTGCTGGTTGCCGTCTAGCGTCTCGGTGTTGATGCCGACAACCTCGCCGCCCTGTGCCTTGACCTTCTCGTTCAGGGCGTTCAGGTCGTCCAGTTCCTCTACGCAGGGCTTGCAGCCGTTGAACCAGAAGTTCACCACCGTAAAGGCGTTGCCCGCAAACAAACTGTTGTCCACCGGGTTGCCCTCTAAATCGCTGCCCTCAAACTGGGGGAAGGCAGTGCCCTGTGCGGCAGCGCCGGAAGCGGCCGCGTCCGCGAGGGCAAGGGTGGCAATCTGCTCCTCGATGGCACGGATTTTTTCTGCATCGGCGGTCAGGGTCTTGTACTCCTCATCCGAGAATTGGTCCTTTGTCTTTTCCACGGAGCTGCGCAGAAAATCGCCGTAGTTCGTGCTGAGGGTGGTCTCAGTCATGTTTTTGTCCATGGAAGCGAACACCTTCTCCCACAGGGCATCGTTTGCGGAAAGGATCTCGTTTTCCTCGGCCAGAAGCTGCTCCTCGGTCTTGGTTTCCGCTGCCGCAGAGGAAGCGGCAGAAGAAGAGGATGCAGAAGATGCAGAGGACGCGCCCTGCCCGCAGGCGGCAAGGCTGAAAGCCAGCGTAAGGCTGAGCAAAAGTGCGGTTACACGGTTGAATTTCATGGTTTTACTCCTTTGTTGTTTCGGTGTTTGATTGGTCTCCCAGCCCGAACTTGTACTGGATGGCGTCCGTGGGGCAGGCTTTCATACACATCCCACAGCGGATACATTCGGCGTGGTTGGGGGTCTTGGTAATGTCTACGTCCATCTTACAGGCCCTTGCGCAGGCGCCGCAGGAGACGCATTTGTGGGTGTCTACACGCATCTGGAACAGCGAGACCTTGTTCAGCAGCGCATAAAACGCGCCCAGCGGGCACAGCCACTTGCAGAAGGGGCGATAGAACACCACGCTGCCCATAATGACTGCCAGCAGAATGCAGGCTTTCCATGTGAACAGCTTGCCCAGCGCGGCGCGGATGCCAGCATTGGTCAGGGAGAGGGGAAGGGCGCCTTCCAGCACGCCCTGTGGGCAGAGATATTTGCAGAAGAAGGGGTCGCCCATGCCCAGCTCGTTGACCGCCAGCAATGGCAGCAGCACCACCATGACCAGCAGCACCGCATACTTTAAATAGCGCAGCGGCTTTAGCTTTTTGGTGGAAAGCTTGGGAGAGGGAATCTTGTGCAAAAGCTCCTGAAACCACCCGAACGGGCAGAGGAAACCGCAGATGAACCGTCCCAGCAGCACCCCGAAAAGGATGAGAATGCCGGTGATGTAGTAGGAAAAGCGGAATTTGGAAGAGCCCACTACCGCCTGAAACGCCCCCACCGGGCAGGCACCGGCAGCGCCCGGGCAGGAATAGCAGTTCAGCCCCGGGACGCAGACGTATTTTCCATTGCCCTGATACAGCGTTCCTTTAGCAAAGTTGGGCAGGTGGATGTTGGTTAAAAGGGTCGCTCCGGCCTGTATAAAGCCCCGGAACCGGGCAAGGGGATTTAATTTTTTCTTATCCAATGCCCACACACTCCATACACAGCCGGATGGCTTTTGAAAATACGGTGTCTGCCTCGCCCCGCCATACGCCGAACAGCAGCATCAGTACCCCGGCAGCAAGCAAAAGCAGCTGCGCCTGTTTTTTTGTCATGAACATCATAGCCTCCTGTTGTTTGATGGCACCAGTATACACTATCCGGGATAAAATTTTTGCTAAGAAAATCTTAACACGAATCTTAACACCGTCTGCTATAATCTGTTATAATGAAGAAAAACGCAAGAAATGGATTTTTTACGGGAAGGGTGGAAAACAAAATGCGCCTTTTGGTGGTAGAGGACGAGCACTCCCTGCGGGAGGACATTGCCCGGAAGCTGCGGCTGTCCGGGTACGAGGTGGACGCCTGTGCAGACGGCGAAGCCGCATTGGAAGCGCTGACGGCAGAGCGGTACGACCTTGTACTGCTGGACCTCAATCTGCCCAAGGTGGACGGGATGCAGGTGTTGCGCAGCTTACGGCAGCACGACCTTGAGACCTGTGTGCTGATCTTATCAGCGCGCAGTGAAATTTCAGATAAGGTGGAGGGGCTGGATGCCGGGGCGAACGATTATCTTTCCAAGCCATTCCACCTTGCAGAATTGGAAGCCCGGGTGCGCAGCCTGACCCGGCGCAAGTTCATCCAGCAGGACGTCTGCCTGTGCTGCGGGCGGCTCAGCTTCAACACCCGCAGCCGCGTTGCCACGGTGGATGGTCAGACCCTTGCCCTGACGCGGAAGGAGAGCGGCGTACTGGAATATCTGCTGCTGCATCAGGGACGCCCGGTCAGTCAGGAAGAGCTGATTGAGCACGTCTGGGACGGAAGCGTGGACAGCTTCAGCAACTCCATCCGGGTACATATCTCTGCCCTGCGCAAAAAGCTGCGGGCGGTGCTGGGCTACGACCCCATCCGCAACCGCATCGGGGAAGGCTACGAGATCGGAGGAGAGGTACAATGAAACGGTTGTCCCTGCAATGGCGCATCACCCTGCTGACGGCGCTGCTCATCGCCTGTGCCTGCGTGTGCATGAACCTGCTTTTATACCGCACCGGTGCAACCGGCATGGATGCCCTCAACGGCTTTATGATGCAGTATCAGCCCGGCAGTGAGGATTCCTTGACCATCGAGATCCCGCAGGAGGAAATGTCCAGCCTGCTGGCGCATTTTTCACAGGAAGTCTACGATGCAAAGGTGGTTTTTGGCCGCAAGGGCTGGTGCATCACTGCTGTGGTCACCATCCTCAGCGCGGCCATCGCTTATTTTGTCAGCGGCAGAGCTCTGAAACCGTTGCAGCAGCTTGCGCAGCAGGCGCAGCGGGTCGATCAGGACAGCATTGCTACCGTCCGTCTGGACGAAGATACCGTGCAGGAATTCGGGCAGTTGAGCCGGTCGGTAAACCGGATGCTGGATGGCCTGGCACAGTCCTTTGAATTACAACGGCAGTTTGCGGGCAACGCAGCCCACGAGCTGCGCACCCCGCTGGCTATTTTGCAGACGAAGCTGGAACTGTTTGCAGAGGAGCACCCAGCCATGGATGCCGAGACTGCCGGGCTGGTCAGCTCTCTGCGGGAGCAACTGGATCGCCTGACCGCCCTTGTGCGCACTTTATTAGAGATGAGCAATCTGCAATCGATCTCCCGTACTGACCAGATCGCCCTTGCACCGCTGGTGGAGGAAATTTTGACCGACCTGACCCCCCTTGCCCAGAAAAACAATATCTCCTTGCAGCAGGACTGCGCGGAACTGGGCATGGTGGGCAGTGATGCGCTGATCTACCGACTGGTGTTCAATCTGGTGGAAAACGGTATCAAGTATAACCGCCTCGACGGTGCGGTGCGCGTCACTCTGCGGCGGGAAAAGCAAACTGCCGTGCTGCGCGTTGCGGATACCGGCCCGGGCATCCCCGCAGACTGCCGGGAGAGCATCTTCCAGCCCTTTTTCCGGGTGGATAAGTCCCGCAGCCGGGAGATGGGCGGCGTGGGGCTTGGCCTTGCCCTTGTGCGGGAGATCGCCGTACTGCACGGCGGCAGTGTGACTGTGGAGAGCAGCAGCGAAAACGGCACTACCTTTGTCGTCACCCTGCCGCTGGCACAGCCCTGTTGAAGCAAGCAGAGCATGGAAATCGTGCTTCCGAATAAAGGCTTCCCCCGGTCGGGGGAAATCTGTCCCCAAGGGGTGAAGGCTTTTGCCCAGTGACGATTTGTGCAAGCATGGGAAGGGGGCTTTATTTTTGGCACACGGGGGAGTATACTGGAAACAGCAGGCCCCGGAAAATAAGAAGGACAAAGGAGATACTGAAAATGCAGGCGACCATTCAAAACGAATTTCTGAGCCTTACGGTGGACACTCACGGTGCCGAGGCCGTCAGCCTGAAGAACGCGGCGGGGGAGGAGCTGCTCTGGCAGGCTGACCCGGCGGTCTGGAAGCGCCACGCGCCCATCCTCTTCCCGTGGACGGGCAAGCTCAAGGACGGCAGCTTCACCCATGGCGGCAAGACCTACAAGGGCGGCCAGCACGGTTTTGCCCGGGATGTGGAGCACACCCTGCTGAAAGCGGAGGGCGACACCATCCAGCTCGATCTGCGCCCGGATGAGGCCATGAAGGCGGAGAAGTTCCCCTTCGACTTCGTGCTCACCAGCACCTTCCGGCTGGACGGAAAGACCCTTCACCACACCCTCACCGTCTCGAACCCCGGTGCCGAGGAGCTGCAGTTCGGCATCGGCTACCACCCGGCCTTTCAGGTGCCGTTTGACAACAGCCACACCGTCGAGGACTACGAGTTCCGCTTCGACCAGCCCGAGAGCCCAGTCATCCTCGACGCCAGCGGGGGCGGTCTGCTGACGGGCAAATGCTACTACCAGTGGAAGAACCAGCAGGCCATCCAGCTGACCAACGACCTCTTCGACAACGACAGCTTCTGCATGGCGGGCCTGCGCACCAGGACGCTGGGCATCTACGAGAAGGATACCGGCAAGGGGATCGTCTGCAATGTGGAGGGCTACCCCTACACCCTCATCTGGTCGGCTCCGGTAAAGCCTGTGCGCTTTGTCTGCATTGAGCCGTGGCACTCCCTGCCCGGTGCCCA
>ENA-OURJ01000565-OURJ01000565.1-human-gut-metagenome-genome-assembly--contig:-NODE-565-length-22947-cov-4.7545_pt1 | contig 22947 bp, 34 predicted proteins | sample MGYA00242096_ERZ508981 | MGnify/ENA primary metagenome ERZ508981 (study PRJEB26280, sample SAMEA2531404) | human gut metagenome | biome: human gut; feature: human-associated habitat; material: faeces... | reverse complement strand
TCGATATAATATAAAGAAGTGACCGTATGGCATTTTATTTGTTCATTTCGTCCCATTGTGCATTAATGAAGTCTTTATATCTTGGATCCTCGTTTAGTTTAATTGGTGTCTCATCGATTACCGGATCTTTTGATATTACTGGCTTGATAGGTTTTTCTTTCTTCTTTGGTTTTGGATGTCTATATTCATGTACCTTGCTTGTAAGTATCACGATCAAGATTATGAATATTACCATTGCATAGCCGAAAATTGTTTCACTCATTTTTGTTTTCCCTTTCTTTTGTGAATTCCTCTATTCTCCCTATAAATTTTATCTGATCCCGGTCAGATAATTTTCGGAACTGCTCCAGGAGCTCCTGCTCGTTCTCTGTTAGAAATGTATCATCTTGATAGCCGAATATTTCATTCGGTGATACTTTCATATATTCAATTATTTTCTCGAGTTTATCCGCTGATGGTTGTGTTCCGTTTTTCCAGTGTGTGAAAGTTGCCGCATTTATTCCAGTTTCTTTCTCCAGCTTATATGCTGTAATGCCTTTTTGGTTCATGATCTTGATAATATTTTCTATTACAGCCATGCTACTCTCCTATTTTAATTTCATATATTTAACTATTTCTTATTGACTAATTTCATATATGGGTTTATATTTGTCTTGTAAACACAAATCGACGCTTTCGCAATTATTTTTTAACTTTTATTATAACATCATTTTTTCTAAAATGCATCAAAATTGCGTGCGTCTCTCATTTTACGGAGGTAAAAAAAAAATATGGACTTAATGAAAAAAGAGGTAATTGTCCTCAATGCAACTCAGTATCAGATGACTGATACTGAAACCGGTGAGATCAATGAAGGTACATCCGTTAGGTATCTGATGACGAACAATCTCGCTCCCTGTGCTGAAGAACAGCAAAAGGGGTACAAGCTGATAAAGGCCCGCGTTGGCTTTAATAATTTTAATGACTTCCCTGAGGTTCCCGGTATCTATGAAGCTGATCTGGATGTCCGGATCAACAAGGATGGTGTGGCAATGGTTGTTGCCAACAGCTTCACCTTTAAGAAGTCATTAACAGGTAAATAGATCGGAGGTTCGTTATGGCTGCAGTAGTTGTTTTCGCTATGTTGGTTTTTAGCTTTTGTGTATCGGTTACCGTTGTCTGTGATCGCATTAAGGCAAAGCGTGACCGGTAACATTCCCCTTTTTTTATATCTGCCGGGTGCAGCCCTACCTGCATCCGGTATCCCTTTTTAGAAGAAAGTGAGGAACTTTGATGTCGTATTCTGTTGTATTAACTGATATTGTTGGTGATTGTGTGTCTGTTTTTCCATGGTCTTTGCATGTCAGATGCTCCAGATACACCTGCAATGGTGAGGTTTTCATTGGTTATAATATTCATGCCTGTAAGGATAACGTTCGCCGTGACGATGTAATCTTAAAAACTCCGCTGTTGCATAGTGCAGAAGAGGCTCTCGATTATATTGATGTTTTACTTAGTAATGCATCTGATGTTCAGCCGAATCCCGATGTAGGAGGTGCCCTATGTATCTGATTGCTTTGCTTAAAGTTCTGTATGCGAATGGGATTACTATTCGTGAAGGTATTGACTGTGACAGCACCGGTGAAGTGTCTGATGTGATCTTTTATGGGGAACAGGCTGATGTTCCTGAAGAGCTTTTGTATTCTATCGTTCGTGCTATCCAGCCCGGTAATGGCTGTGTAGAAGTCATCATTACCAGGTGATGCCATGGTAGTTTATTTTGATCCTCAAGTATGTAAGTACTGCCTGATGCAGAATGAGCGGTATCCGCTTAACTGCTGTCGTGACTTTGCTGATCGGCGTGATGATATCTTTGCTGCTTGTGAGCAGCTGATGCCGGAGGGAGATGTGATCTATGGAGATGTTAAAGAAACTCAAGAAGAGAATCGTTCCGCTTGTGCTGGCGGTGGTAATATTTGCTACTAGCGTAGTCTCCGGCCCTGCGTCTCTTACTGCTCAGGCTGCTTCTGTTGCTGTTTCTCCGGAGATGAGTGTTGAGTTCGTGATGATGCTTTATAACATCTTTGAGACGATCTCTATTGCTTCCGGTATCAAGGATGGACTGGATGATTATGATTCTGGTATGTCTCTGTTCGAGGCTTTCATTAGCTTTTTAGATAGTATTAAGTTTGATCCTATTAAAGAGTTTAGCGTTTATGGTCCTGATGGGAATCTGATGACAGATGAATACATGGATGCTTTGATAGCATCCGCTGTCGGAGCCGGTAAGCTGAAAGTCAGACCAAACGAAGGGGAATTTGCTAAGTATCGTGTTCTTACCGGTGGTCTTGCTCCCACTCCATCTCCTGATCCCAGTGCGTCCCCCTCTCCTTCCCCCATTCCGGGCCCCGGACATGGTACGGATCTCAATCCGAATATTCCGAAAAGGGGCATTGGCGCGTTTGTTATGGGTACAGATATGCAGTTTCAGAAGGCTGCAGTTGATTTCCTTAACCGCGTGCAGAATCATGAGGTGCCGGAGGTGGACCCGGCGAAGTATTATGATCAGGGTGAACTTTTTACTGGTTATCCTACGGAAAGTAATGCGGGTAAGGTAAATATTCATGTTTCATATCACTATAATGGTTCTGCTAACCTTTCTGAAGAAAATTATTCTTATAATACTGTCGATGAAAAATATTATTATTTTTTAGCTACTTATGGAACTACTACCTCGGGTTCTTATATTGTTAAACCTGGTATTTATGATATTTCTTCTGGCTCTGTCCGATTTCCTTGTTATTGGTATATGAAAGATGATTCTGGAAATGATTTTTCTTTTAACTGGATTACTTATCCTGTACCGGATACTGGTTATCGTTATACTAATTATTTGATTACTTCAACCATTCCTGTTTTTAAAGAATTTGTTAGCTATTGTAAAGGTGATTCTTCACAGCTTTTATATGCTCCAGATAATCTCCCTTATGACTACCATTCCATGGCCGCAGCCGCACCAGATACTCTTGAAAACTTATCCGGTACGAAGCTGGATCCTGCAAAGGTTCCTGCCATGAACAATGCCATGAAGGAAGCTGCGAATGGCGTAGAAGCCACCGGCACAGATAAGGAAGCGAATAATGCTGAGATGATCGCCGCTGTTAAGGCTGCTGTTGCGGAAGCATTAGCAGAAGCTCAACCGGATCCTGCTCCGGAGCCTACGGCTGCTCCTGATCCGAAACCGTCTACTGCTCCGGATCCCGGAACGGATACGAATTATTCCGGTATTCTCGGTTTGATCCTTTCGGCAATTAAGGCGATATCTTCCGGAATATGGAATTTCTTTTGTGATCCTATGGGAGCTATTACTACCGGTTTAACTAATCTCTATAACGGAGTCCTCCGGATCATAGAGATTTTCCCTGAACAGGTGCAGCTGGTACTTGGTAATATAGCCAGTCTGCCCTCTGCTATGCTGCAGGTGTTTGCGGATCCCCTGGGTGCGATCCAGTCTTTGCTGGGTGCGTTGCCCTCCTGGGCGAATCTGCAAGGTTATCTTGACAAGATACTGGATGCTCTGGTTAATCCCGGTTCTCTTTTGGAGCCTTCGGATCCTGGTGGTGAGGATCCTGGTGGTGACGATTCCGGCGGTGGTTCTAAGTTTAATCTGTTGTCATTGCTCAATGGTCTGATCTACCTGATCTTGATATTGATACTACTGCTTAAGATATTTATACACTGCCTGCAGTTTATTATAAATATTTTCAAGATTGAAGCTTCCCCCGGGTTTCTGCCGGATGAGATGGTCATGGGACTGAATTTTTTGAAACAGATAGAGATTACTGGCATTGGTTTATCTATCTACGATTTTATGATGGGACTTGTTTATATTCTTATGGTGTTTGGAGTCGTGAAGTTGCTCCGGGGCTATGCCTATAAGATACATATACCGTCAGGAGGTGGTAAGTGATGAATCCTGAAGATTTACTCGTTAGTACTCCCCTTGATATCCCGGGTAAGATTGGAAGCTTCTTCCAGTCTATTCTGGACATGATCACCTCTGTGATCTCTGCTCTGCACACGCTGTACACCACGTTGCAGGATTTCGACATTATGATCATTGATATGGCTGATACAAACGGTACCAGTCAGTTCACCGGAATGCCGGTGGTGAAAGCAATCAGTACTTTTCGGTATTTGGTCGGTGATGTGGCTTTTTACATGATTTACCTGACGGTCCTGTTTGGGTGCCTGTGGACAATTTACGTGTTGGTCACCAAACTTTATGAAGCTATAGATGCTCTGATCTCCCAGATAACTGGTTATAGCATTAAGGAGAACATAAGCTCTCTCCTGTTCAAATTAACAAAATAGTATATAAATTGGCCATTTATATAAATGTCACTGTAAACTTTGCAAATCTAAAGGAGGTATGTGGTATGCCGTTTTTATCTAATGCTTTTATGGTAGCTGATTCTGTCGGTGCTGCTACTCTGCAGCTGAATTTCGATCCCTCTCAGATGTTTAGTTATACCAACGTGATCACTGGTTCCATGATGCCGTTGGTTTACATCTCTGCAGGTTTTAGCCTTGGTTTTACCATCATCTACGCGCTGAAGAATGCTTTCTCCGGCGGTGTCCGTCTGTAACGGAGGTGTAGATGTGGAGGAAAAGATATCATCGCAGGGGCTTCAGAAGAATCTTCCGAAGACTAATGAGGTATCTGATCCGGCTGCTGTTTCTGAATCGTCTGTGATCACTGTGTCCGGGAATGATGTGATATCTTCTCCCGGTGCAGTGGTTGCAGGGGATCCTGTAACGGTGGTAGACGGTGGCACCGGTAACGTTGTTTTGGTGCCATATGCCGTCTCTGAAGAGTCTCTTCCCGGACTATGATACCTATGAAGCATTTATGGAGTCTCCTGTCTATGTGACACGCTATGAGTATGAGTTATTAAACCGGCTGGAGTTTATCCAGTATGCGTTGGCTATTGTGATAGCTCTTCTTTTTTTACTCATTTTTAAGAAAAAATAGGTCGTTTTTGGAGGTGATTCTGATGGAACTGTTAATCTGGTCAGCATATTTCTTTGCGGCCGTGTTTGGTGTCAATGTTGGTCTGGAAGCTATCAGTGCAGCTACTGATCTCTGTAAGCTGCGCATTGTTAGCAAGACCAGATAGGAGGCGTATATCCTTGTATGGTATAGAATTGGAGGCATTTGATTATGCTGCTGTGTTTGGTGTGTGCCTTGGCATATATATTATTGTTAATCTGGATGTATTGGTCCGGTCTGCTACGACATTTGTGAAAGGATGGAGAAGTTGATGATTTATATGATTACTGACAGCGGAGTCCGGTCTGCCCGGAATTTCCATGAGTTTAACAACAAATATCATGTTCTGCTGGAGGAAGCTGAGTGTACTCCTCTGGGACCTGATCTTGTGGTGACTACTACAGATCAGGATCTTGAGTTTCTTCAGGATAAAGCCAGGATGAGCAATATTATGTTCGGCAACTTCTTCCGGAAAGATAATTCTGTGAAGATTTTCGCAATCATAAATATCATCCTGTCGGTGTTGATTATATTTACAAAGTAAATGTATCTCGCGCTTTCTTGCTGCAGCTGCTGATCCGTTGTGCTGCAGTCTTGACTTTGAGATACAAGAAAGGAGTGCGTTATGGCTGGTATTGACTTTCAGGCGATTCTGGACGGTATGTCCGCCGGGAATACGAGCAATGATCCCATACGGTCTATTTATGAGATTCTGCCTATATACGATAACGTTCAACAGCATCTACTCTTCCAGGCTTTTTATTTTATCGAGAAGTATGATCTTGCTGATATGAGGTCTATGTTTGAATCTTTCGATAAGGTCATGGCTCATAATAAGAACCTGGGCTTGCTCTCTTCCAAGGTGCTCCAGAACCTGCTGAGTGCCTATACGCAGAATGAGTACTTGCGCGGTATTAAAGTATCGACGCTTAATAACGTGACGGATGTGCAGCAGGAATAGAGGGCTTTGATAACAAGCTTGCCCTTGATCTGCGCGTGTTTTATCGGAATAGGGGGCTTTTCCCCCTTTCCCGATACGCGAAGATGTTAATGCCCTTCCTGAAGACTTGCGCTGCCAATGTTGTGCATATAGTCGGTGACTGCCGTTTTGTGTCTCACCCACCCCTTTTTCTTTGGTGATGCTCTTGCCCTTATAAACTACGTCATTCACGTTTTTTGTGGCAAGGGTGAAGCCTCGAAGAGGTTCAGCCCGACTATGTGTATTATAAGGAGGTATAATCTATGCCCGGTGCTATCGTTGGCATTTACGGTGTGCAGCGTAGTGGAAAGACCCTGATTGCTTACAAACTTGTAAAGGCTTTGCAGCAGCTCTGTAAGCAACAAGGAGTAGTTCTGCCGGTGTACACAAATCTATATTCTCCCCGGGATTCCGGTTTTCAGTTCGTGAATTCCATGGATGAGCTACCGCTTGATCTCTCGCCCAAGGTTGTCTTGATCGATGAGATCTATAACGGCTGTGATGCTCAGGATTACCGGAAGCTTAAGGATATCAGTATATTTATCAATACGCTGGGGAAGCAGAACTGTTTGTTCGTCTTTACCAGTATTGATGCGCAGATGGTCTATAACCGGATCCGTAACCAGATGAATGTGGTGATCCTGGTTAAAAGCTCTTCTACGCATATCCATTATCGTTTTCTCTATCTCAACACCGGGAAATATACGGATTTTGTGGTAGAGAAAAACGCTGCATTGTTCGAAGGGGTCTTTTATGATACCAACTTCATCCCGCTGGACTTCGATTGGGAGATGAAGTCCTGGCGGGAGAAGCTGGAGAAGTTTTATAAAGACAACTACGACATGCAGATCAAACTATGAAAAATTAAATATCGAGGTTTGGCTGGATGCGCGTGAGCTCGTCTCACGCGCAACAGGCGAACCGAAATTTTGCCGGTTGTGTTGCCGGAACGGGTCGCCGCAGGCGATCCCGTTCCCTTTACTTGACAATAGCAACACAATTAGGGTAGTTTTGTAAAATTGAGGTAATTTATATGCCATATAACGTACGTCTTAAAAAGTATAAGAATGGTACTTTTCAGTTGACGTATTATCATCGGGCAATCAGAACCAAAGATGATTATTGGAGACCATATAATCTTCCCGATCTACATACTACTGACTATGATGATGAGGATGAAGAATTTGATATTGATAAATGGATTGAATTAAAACAAATATCACCATTTGATATGTCATATGATCCTCTGCAGGTTACGGAAATAGGGTCAGAAGTAGATGAAGAGATTGACGAAGCTGCTGATCTTGAAGAGGAATATATCTCTCCTGAGGAAGCTGCCAGTCGTAGGGAGCGTTCTCTGATCTCATCATTGAACCGGTCAAAACGTATGATCTATGATTATGGCCGGGCAAATAAATGGGAATGGTTTTTTACATTGACATTTGATCCAGTAGATCATTTCGATGAATTTAATTTTTCGGAATCGAAAAAGAAGGTATCGAACTGGTTTCACAACATCAAAAAGAAATGTCCGAAGTTAAAGGCACTGATCGTACCGGAGCAACATGAGTCCGGTGCCTGGCATTTTCACGCACTGGTTTCAAATGTTGATGAACTGACATTTGAAAAAGCAGTGAATAATCAGAAGTTTCGTAAAAAGAAGAATGGTGAATTGATGCTCAATAAAAAAGGAGAGCCTGTCCCGAATAAGTATTATGGCGAATACTTAAGGACAAGCTATCCAGACGGTGAGTACATATATAACATCAAAGAATATAGAAACGGATATACCACTGCAACAAAAATTACTGATACTTACAAAGCTGTTTCTTATATCGTCAAGTACATAACAAAGGATTTGTGTGAATGTACTTTCGGTAAGCAGCGTTACCTTGTTACTAAAAACCTTGATCTGCCTGAGAGGACCCTGGGTTTCTGCGAACCTAATAACCTGATGGATGCTCTACAATTTATAGAATATAAGTTCGGTGTGCATTTGTCAATAGATTGCATAAAAACCTACAAGGTAGATGTTCCCAACTATTCAAACCGGGTATCTGTGTTTGAGTTCAATGTGTAAATGTATCTCGGAAGATCTTCCGGGTTCGGAAAAGCTGCAGCGGATTTGAGATACATTCATCGGAGGTGTCTAATGGAATTATTACAATTATTGGATTTATTGTTTTTGGTCATTTTTATATTGTTGCCCTTGTTCATTTTTTCCTGGTTAAATGATTTGTTTCATATTTGCAGAAAGATAGGTATGTTAAATTTTTCTGTTCTTTATTCTTTTCTTATGATTTTGGTTTTTGGTATTGGTTTTATTTTGGAGGTGCATGGTGTATGGGAATCTGTATCTGTATATGTGTTACAGCTATTATCATAAGTTTGATAATTGCTGGTTGTTATTATTTGGAGAATCGTTCCATGCAGGATCAGGGAGCTGCTATGGATCTCTGGTCACAGCTCCGGGATCTACGTATTAAGTGTAATGGCATGGAGCAGCAAATAAAAGAACTGAAAGAGAGGTGTGATAATGAATCTATATTATCTTAACCAGGAAGTGAATCGGCTCCGTATGTCTGCTAAAGAAAATATTTATTCCAGGTGGAGGTTAGGAGAGTTGTTAGCAAAAGCTGATTCGGATGGCCTATATATCCACCAGGATAGATCTACTGGTCACATTACTATTACCGGAGGAAACAAGAATGGTACTTACTGAAGCTCGTGATCTGTTTCTGAATGATCGTGAAACTTATTGCTCTGATAAGACTGTTAAGAACTATCGGAACAATCTTGGTTACTTTTTTAATTTTGTTTCTGATCGTTTTCAGAAGGAACCTGATCAGATCACCCTTGAGGAAGTTGAAAAGCTGGATATTAATCAGTATTCAATTTATTTGAAAAATAAGATTCGTAATGATAATAACCCTAACTTTAAAGCAAAGGAGCCCAGGAAGATCTCTGCCAGAACCCGAAAAGATTACCTGAAAGATATGAAGTGCTTTTGGTTATTCTGTATTGAGAATGGTTATTGTCAGGGGAACCCTTCTGAGCATTTGAAGCTTCCCAGGGCTTATGCCCGGATGGTCGAGCCGTTAACTGTTGATGAAGTGAATATTATCGATTCCTGTTATAGCATTAACAGTACTTTTGGATGCCGGAACCTTGCTATGATCCATTGCTTACTGGATGCCGGGATGCGTCCGGGAGAAGTTGTCCGTCTGAAGATTCAGGACTTACATTTTTCTGAAAGTTATTTTGTGATCCATTTTTCAAAAGGTGGAAAAAGCAGAATTGTTCCTATGGGTCGGATCGTAAAGAAATATCTGCAGTATTGGTTAGAAAAGCGTCCTGATTGTAGTCATGAATATGTATTCTGTGTTGAGAATGGTGATCCTCTTACTGGCAATGCTTTAAAGTGTGTGATTGATCGTTTGAAAATATCTTCCGAAATTACCAGGTTGTTTCCCTATTTACTCCGGCACACATTCGGTACCAGCTTTTGCCTTGGCGGTGGCAATCTGGAGATCCTGCGGTTATATATGGGTCATAGCTCCATAGAGACTACTCAGGGATATTTACATTTGGCTGATAACCTGCGGTTTTGTAACAATATTTATCATTTGGATCCTATATTCTTTGTGAAAGCTTATTGATGGAGGTGAATTTACTCATGATGAAGATAGTTCGTTGTAGTGGAGAAGGTGCTAGTGCTTGTAAAAGATGTACTGATAACGGTAAGTGGAATATTACCTGGACTTGTTTTTTATATAAAATTGAAGGATATGAAGGCTGCTATTGCGCTGATTGCGTAAAGGCTATTACAGGTCAGGAGGTATATCATGTTATATAATCCACGGAATTATCAGAAGAGTATTAATAAATCTATTCGGTTATCTCAACCTGTATATGATTACATTATGCAGGCTCCCGGTGATGGCTTTAACCAGAAGTTTGAGAATATCATCATTGATGCGAAAGAGTCCGAAGCCAGGAGGCGCGAATATCTAAAGATCTTGGATGATCGTTTGGAAGATTTGGAAGCAGATTATAATAGCTGCTATGATCAGCTCCGTAAGCTGGAGCCTATGGTTCAGGCTGCTTTGCATATCAATACTCTGATCAAGGAGTTTGATAGTTCTGTTGGCAAGATTTTGGAGGATGCCCGGAAGCGTGTATCTCAATAGTCACGCCGGTGTTGAAAACTCTGCAGTGAAAATGAGATACAAAACGTATTGTATCTCATTAGTCCTTCAGCTGCGTTCTGATCCCAGGAGCGCCGGTGTTTGTTTTGAGATACAAGAAGGGAGATAATTTTTTGAAACTTGATGATGTAATAGATTTTCTTATTGGTTTAGTTTTATTTATTGCTGGTGCTACTCTTGGTATTTTTCTTTTTGTTTTTGGATTGCAAAATAATATTATCTAAAAGAGGCTGATGTATCTCAATAGTCTCTCAGCTACGTTTTGATCCCAGGAGTACCGGTGTTTGTTTTGAGATACAAAAATAATTTCATAGGAAAATACAAAAACCCCGGAGACATCATCTCCGGGGCCTTAGATGTACGTGACAGGATTCGAACCCACGACCTTCTGGTCCGTAGCCAGACGCTCTATCCAGCTGAGCTACACGTACATTCACAGGTTTTCGCCTGCAACAGTATGTATTTTAACTGCTGCAGGTGAAAATGTCAATAGAATTTTTTAATTTTTTCAAACAATTTTATTTTCAGCAGATTTTTCCGATGCAGGTACGACTTTCGCATCATACTTTTCCAGAATAGCCTGCTTGAACTCTTCGTAATTATCCTCATCATCGTAGCAGGCGTATTCAATCTCCAGCGGTTCCTCCGTCTTCATCAGAAGCATTCCCAAAAGAGACTTCGCATCCATTGCGGTCTTCTGAATACGGATATCGATCGCATCATCGAATTCATTGCAGGTATCCACAAATTGTCTGATTTCATCCTCCGAATGGAAGGTAATATATAGTTTTTCTCTCATCCTTCGTTCTCCCATCTGTCCGCTTGCGGACACCCCATACCTTTGTATATTATGCCGTCAAACGCATAAGCCTATCCCCACGCGCCGGTCAAACGTGGAGATGCGCGTCTTTAGCGTGCTGCCAGTGCCTGTGCGATATCCTCACGCATATCCAGCACGGCCGCGCGGGAAGCATCTGCATAATTCTGCTCACCGAACTGTGCATACTTCTCCTGCTGGTATGCAGCAATGATGCCACGGGAGGAGTTGATGATGGCACCCAGTCCGTCTTCATTGAAGAAGTGTACCAGGTCTGCACCCTTACCGCCCTGTGCGCCGTAACCGGGCACCAGGATAAATGCCTTGGGCATTACCTTACGAAGTACCTTTCCCTGCTCAGGATAGGTTGCACCTACCACAGCACCTACATAGCTGTAAGAATCGCCCATGCAGTCAGCTCCCCAGGCTGCGACCTTTTCTCCTACCAGCTCATACAGCGGTCTGCCATTAATTAACTGATCCTGAAATTCGCCGCTACTGGGATTGGAAGTCTTCACCAGTACAAAAATGCCCTTTTTCTCTTCCTTACAGATCTTCACAAAAGGGTTCACACCGTCGGATCCCAGATAAGGGTTCACGGTCACGAAATCCTCATCAAAACCGTAATAGCTCCTGCTACCTACCTGTACTTTTCCCAGATGTCCTACTGCATATGCTTCGGAAGTGGATCCGATATCACCACGTTTGATATCGCCGATGACGATCAGACCTTTTTCTTTACAATAATCCACGGTCTTTTTAAATGCCACCATACCGGGAATGCCGAACTGCTCATACATTGCTACCTGAGGCTTCACAGCGGGTACCAGATCATAAATTGCATCCACAATACCCTTGTTATACTGCCAGATTGCTTCTGCGGCACCTTCCAGGGTCTCACCATACTCAGTGAAAGCCGCCTTTTTAATATATTCCGGCACGAATTTCATCATAGGATCCAGTCCTACCACGATCGGTGCGTTGGTTTCTTTGATTCGAGTGATCAGTTTGTTGATCATATTTCCTCCGTTCTGCAATCATTTTCATTGCATTTTATTTTCTCAATTGTGTAATTTTCCCTCTGCGGTGTATCTGTAATGACCGCAGAAAAGGCACCGCCTTCGGGCGATGCCTCCTGACCTGTATCTATTCTACCCCAACTAATGTCAGTTGGTCAACGTACTTCTTGATATTTGAAGCATTTACATATTTTTTATGGCGGTCGCCGTTTACTACCACCAGTGTCGGTGCCTGCATTACGCCGTAACGTCTTGCCAACTCCATGTTCTCCTCCGCATCGATGGTCACGTAGGGCACATTTTTCAGATATTCCTTCACCAGCTTGCAGTTCGGGCAGGTCTTGGTCGTGAACAGATACTTGATATCCTGCGGCTGCTCCACCTTCACTTCCACGTCCTCCGCAAAATTGGACAGCGTTACCACACTTCTGGTGGGACGCTTTAAGGAAGAATGGTCAATGTCATACTCCGTTCTGTTGGCATATTCCTGTAACTTACCATCATTCCAGTTCTGCACCGGACGATAGTAACCGGTGATTCGGCTGTACACCTCGGTCTTCGCCCCACAATGAGGACATACCTTCACCTCTCCAGCCAGATAACCGTGTTCCTTACAGATGGAATAGGTCGGCGACAGCGTATAATATGGCAGTTTGTAATTGGAAGCGATCGTCCGCACCAGGGAAGCCGCTGCTTTCCAGTCGGGAAGCTTCTCTCCCAGGAACGCATGGAACACCGTGCCTGAAGTATACAGGGTCTGCAATTCATCCTGAATATCCAGTGCATCGAAAATATCCACAGTATAGTCCACCGGCAGATGGGAAGAGTTCGTATAGTAAGGAGTATCTCCGGGCTTTCCTGCCGTCTTGATACCGGGCCAGCGCTTTCTGTCGTGCTTGGCCAGACGGTATGTGGTACTCTCCGCAGGAGTCGCTTCCAGATTGTAAAGGTCTCCGTACTGCTCCTGATAATCCGACAGGCGCTCTCTCATATGATTCAGTACTTCCTTGGTAAACTCCTGAGTTCTCGGATCGCTCATATCCGCTCTCAGCCAGTTGGCATTTAAGCCCACCTCGTTCATGCCGATCAGACCAATGGTGGAAAAATGATTCTCAAAGGTGCCCAGATACCGCTTAGTATAAGGATACAGTCCCTCATTTAACAGCTTTGTAATGACACCGCGCTTGATCTTCAGGGATCTCGCAGCAATATCCATCATATGATTCAGTCTTGCGTAGAATTCGTCCTTATTGGCAGACAGATATGCGATCCTGGGCATATTGATGGTGACAACACCCACGCTTCCGGTGCTCTCGCCGGAACCGAAGAAGCCTCCGGTCTTCTTACGCAGTTCCCGCAGATCCAGACGCAGTCTGCAGCACATACTGCGGACATCGCTGGGCTGCATGTCGGAATTGATATAATTGGAAAAATACGGTGTACCGTATTTTGCGGTCATCTCGAATAACAGTCTGTTGTTCTCGGTGTCGGACCAGTCAAAATCCTTCGTGATGGAATACGTCGGAATCGGATACTGGAAACCGCGGCCGTTGGAGTCGCCCTCGATCATGGTCTCGATGAATGCCTTGTTGACCATATCCATTTCCTTTTTACAATCCTTGTATTTGAAATCCATCTCCACGCCGCCTACCAGTGCCGGCAGTTCTGCCAGGTCATCGGGCACCGTCCAGTCCAGTGTAATATTGGAAAAAGGAGCCTGGGTACCCCAGCGGCTGGGCGTATTCACACCGTAGATAAATGCTTCGATGCATTTTTTCACTTCAGGATAGCTTAAATGATCTACTTTCACAAAGGGGGCAAGATAGGTATCAAAGGAGGAAAAAGCCTGTGCTCCCGCCCATTCGTTCTGCATGATCCCCAAAAAGTTCACCATCTGATTACACAGTACGGATAAGTGTCTCGCCGGTGCAGAAGTGATCTTGCCGGTGATGCCGCCCAGTCCTTCCTTGATCAGTTGCTTTAAGGACCATCCCGCGCAGTAACCGGTCAGCATGGACAGATCATGGATATGGATATCCGCATTGCGGTGTGCCTCGGCGATCTCTTCGTCGTAGATTTCGGACAGCCAGTAGTTCGCCGTTACCGCACCGGAATTGCTTAAGATCAGACCACCTACGGAATAAGTCACCGTGGAGTTCTCCTTCACTCGCCAGTCCTCGACTTTGACATAGCTGTTGACCACATCCTTGTAGTCCAGGATCGTGGATTTCATGGTACGCATCTTCTCGCGCTGCTTGCGATACAGAATATACGCCTTCGCCACTTCCTCATAGCCGGCCTGTCCCAGTACACGCTCCACACTGTCCTGGATATCTTCTACATGGATCTCATCATTTTCCACCTTTTTCTGGAAATCTGCGGTCACCCGTAACGCAAGAAGATCAATAATGTCATTATTGTAGCTCATCTGCGTCGCAGTAAAAGCCTTCATAATGGCATCATTGATCTTCGTCAGTGTAAAGTCTGCTTTGGAACCATCTCGTTTGATCACCTGAAACATCTTATGTACCCCCTTAATCTCATGTCCCCATTAGCAGCTGTCCTTTTCCCGGCACAGTTGCTGTTAAAACCTATCACGGTCTATTCTACAACACTTTGTGGGGGAAGTCAATTATCGAGTACAATATCTTGTGTATACATCAGCTCACCCGTCGATTTGTACGGAGACGGCTTTACGCTCTCTTCCACACCTTCCGGTACAGCACATACGCCACCATCGCGGTCACGCTCTCCGTGCAGACAAACGCCCACCATACACCGGTGACACCGATGAGGCGGCTTAAGACAAATGCCGCAGGAATGATCACCGCCACATACCGCATCACAGAGATCACCAGGGAAGCCATACCCTGTCCCAGTGCCTCCAGGGCTCCGGAGCTGGTCACCGACACAGCGGACAGAATAAAGCCCAGACTGATGATATGCAGTGCCATGATACCGATGGTGATGGTCTCCGGATTCTCAGTAAACAGTCCGATCAGCCCTCCGGGGATCAGCCAACACAGTGCCGTACCGGCAGCCATGATCCCGGCCGTCAGTTCCAATGTCAGACGGTAGATCTGCTCCACACGCTTTCTCTCTCCGGCACCATAATTATAGCCGATCAAGGGGCGGATGCCCTGAATGATACCGTTGGAAGGCAGGTAAATAAAGGTCTGTAACTTATAATAAACACCCAGCACCAGCACATACCCCTGGGAATATGCTGCCAGAATGCTGTTCAACGCGGAGATCAACAGAGAAGGCAGGGCCATATTCAGGGTCGCCGGGATGCCGATACCATAAGTCTTGCCGCAGATCTCCCCTTCCGGGCGCAGATATTTTTTATGAAGTTTCACCGGCAAAGGATCCGCCACATAATAGATGAGATATACCAGTAACGTGATCACCTGTCCGATGCCGGTGGCAAGCGCCGCTCCGGCGATCTCCATCCGGGGAAAAGGTCCGATGCCGAAGATCAACAGCGGATCCAGTACAATATTCGTTACAAATCCGGCGATCATGCTGACCATGGTAGCCCGCATCCGGCCTACCGCCTGGAATATTTTCTCCAGTGTGATTCCTCCGGTCACAATGGCAGAAAACAGGAACACGACATTGGAATATTCCATGCCCAGTGCCCGCACCGTATCACTCTTCGTAAACATTCCCAAAAATAAGTTCATTCCGCAGAGGAACAGGACCATGAGCAGCACACCGTGCAATACGCCCAGCACCATGCCCTGAGTTGCCGTCTTATCCGCTTTTCCCTGATTCTGTGCTCCCAGATAGAAGGAAATCATGGCATTAACACCCACGCCGAAGCCCACCGCCACAGCAGTCAGCAGGTTCTGTGCCGGATAGACCAGGGAAAGTGCTGTCATGGCATCCTCACTGAGTTTCGCCACGAAATAGCTGTCCACAATGTTATAGAGGGAATTGAATGCCATGGAAAGCATCATGGGAAGTGCCATGGACATCACAAGGGGAAATATTTTCTTTTCTTTCATATAAGTCTGGTTCATTTTCTGCTCCTTATACAACAAACGCCACACAACATTTCTGCTGTGTGGCGAAAATAAGATCAAAATCTTGAAAAATCCACTGCCCTTACGGGTTTTGTAATCGAGATTTACTTTGTTCCAGTGCGTATTATAGGGAAAAAATCTCTGTCTGTCAAGCCAACACGCCTAAAATTTCAGCAAACAGGTGTGAACCTTCCTCCGACTGATAGATATTAATACCGTCAATATCTGTGCTGTGGTTGGCAAATGCCGGATATAAAAACCCCGCTTCCGGTCTCCCAACCTCATAGTCTCCCGTGACCGGACCGATGGTACCGATCAGGAACTGATAGACCTCCTCGGATTCCCACTGATTCTCCTTGTCTTTTCCCTTGGTGGGTACATCGTAGCTGCCGAAGAAAAGATAAATGGCATAAGGATAGCCCGGCTGGTATTTCTCTCCAATATATTCATAAAGGGAGTACAATAATGCATCATTTTTTAATTCGCACTGCCGCAGGGCTTCCAACAGCTGTATTACGCCGCCGGGTCTCCTGGCTCCCAGGTCCAGACGATAGTTCTTCAGATTCACATTGGTATTGGAATAGGGAACGGTCTTGGCGATATTCAGATTCCTCTCCTTCTCGCTTCCGGATAATTTCAGAAAATGTGTATTGAAGCTACCGTCAATAAATCCCTCTTCATCCATGTACGCTCCGGCAATGCGGGAAAAACAGCTTCGGGATACCGTCATTCTTCTGGTCAGTTCCAGCATATCTTCTCTGTCTATGTGCATTCTTAATTTCTCACCTTTCCATCATGATAACTATTCAGCGCCATGCAAAACAGCGTTGCGCGAATATGTCCGATGCAGGATTTTTTTATATTAGACTTCGTTCACAGCAGCTTGCTCTTCGCATTGGCACTCTTGCTATCCGTATATTCCAGCATGGACAGTTTTCCATTTGTACAGTCGAGAATCGCAGTAGCACAGTTGCCCATATGCACCCGCCAGAAATCATCGACGGGAATATTCAGAACAGGATTCAGAATACTGCGGTTCACTCCTCCGTGAGCCACCACCAACACAGTCTCATATGTACCTTCTAATGGCAGCAATACCTGATCTACGAATTCGCCGCTTCTTTTATACAGTTGTGCAAAACTCTCCGCTCCCGCGGGGGGAATGTAGCTGCCCGGGTTGGTAAAAGGCTGGCTGGCAGCATCCTTGATGGTCCGGATATCCACGCCTTCCCAGGGTCCGAAATTCAGTTCTCTGAGTCTTTCGTCTGTGGTAAGGGTGATCTTCCGGTCGCCTATGATGATTTCTGCCGTGCGCTTCGCCCGGATCAATGGTGAACAAAATGCAATTTCAAACGGAACCTTCTTTAACCGCTCCGCCGCATCGTGGGCCTGCTCCAATCCCTGGGCATTAAGCGCAATATCCGTCTGCCCCTGCAAAAGTCCTGCCTCATTCCAGTCCGTCTCACCGTGTCTTACCAAATAGATCTTCATGTTTTTGTATCCTCATAACTTCCGATAGTATTTCTGTTACAAAATACTACTGTTTTCTCTGCTTTGTCAATCGTATCGTCTTAAGTGTCGAAAAAAGAAAGCCACGCAAAGCATTATACTTTGCATGGTTCTCATCTTACAGCTCATTCTTGTTTTTAATTGGTCTTGCCTTCGTCCATTTCCTCTTCGGTAGTAATGGCAAATGCAATGTTGGTCGCATGGTCTGCAACTCTCTCCAGACCGGATACAATATCAGAGAAGATCATACCGGCTTCGGGAGAACATTCTCCCTTGGTAAGACGCTCTACATGCTTCTTCTGCAGTTCACGTTCCTTTTCATCTACCTGATCCTCTAAAGTGATGATCTCCTGCATATGGGTCTCATCGCTCTTGGCAAACATTTCTACGGCATAACGGATGATCTTATTGACCATCTCCAGCATGTCTCCCAGTTCCTTCTGGGCTTCCTTGCTGATGGATACTCCTTCTTCCTTACGCTGTCTTGCGGCATCCGCTACATTCTCCGCATGGTCACCGATACGCTCGATATCATTCACCACATGGAACAGAGCACCCAGACTGTTCAGGTCTTCGATGGGCAGTGTCGTCTGGTTGATCTTCACCAGATAATCCGTAATGGCATGATTCAGGAAGTTGATATTTTTCTCTACCTCGTAGACTTCCTCAATGTCTTCTTCATCCAATGTGATCAGGGCATTCATGGCACGGTTTAAGTTCTCCTCCGCCAGAGAAGCCATACGCTCCAGCTCCTTGACAACCTCTACCACTGCGGTAGCGGGGTTGAACACCACTTTGTCGCCGATGTATTTTAACTGATAGCTCTCTCTGTAACCAACCTTCTGATCTTCGCCGGGTACGATCAGGTAGGTCATCTTTACCAGCCAGCCGGTGAACGGGAACAGCATAATTACCTGTGCGATTTTGATCAGCGTATGCGCATTTGCCACGAACCGGCCGTTGTCCGCGGAGATAGACTTGATCAGTTCCACGATCTGATCGCCTGCCACGAACAGAGCAATGTAGATAATAACCGTACCAATGATATTGAACAGCAGATGGATCAGTGCAGCTCTCTTCGCATCCTTTTTACCGGTCATAGAAGCTAACATTGCGGTAGCACAGGCACCGATATTACATCCTAAGATAATGTAAAGTGTGATCGGTAACGGCAGCAGATCCTGATTGGCGAGCAACAGTACGATACTGACCGTTACGGATGAGCTCTGAATAATCGCAGTCAGGGCAAATCCCATCAAGGTGGCTAAGAACGGATTCTTCAGAGACATCAGCAGATTTACTACCTGCGGCTCATTTTTCATGTTGGCCATTGCCTGGGACATGGTGCTCAGTCCCACGAACAGAATACCGAAGCCTACGACCACCTCCGCTACTTTACGGACTTTTTCTTTCTTCGTAAACATCATCACGACCACACCGACTAACAGAATTAACGGTGCTATCTTGGACAAATTAAATGATACCAGCTGTGAAGTAATGGTGGTACCGATATTGGCACCGAGGATGACTCCCGCTGCCTGATACAGATTCATCAGACCGGAGTTAACAAAGCTGACGACCATAACCGTACATGCGGAGGAAGACTGGATGATACCGGTGAAAATAATACCTACGATCATCCCCATGAAACGGTTCGTGGTAAAAATCTCCAGAATACGACGAAGTCTGGCTCCTGCTACCTTCTCAATGGAATCACTCATCAGTTCCATTCCGAATAAAAACAGTCCCAGACCTCCAGCCATTGTCAATATTGTTCCAAAGCTCATTTTTAATCCCTCAATCTCTCTTGATTCTCTTACGAAAAACCAAAATAATTATTTTCAAATTTAATCTAACTATAAACAATCCAAAATATATTTTACGAGATAGAATAAAAACTTGCAATGGATATTTTACTTTTCTTTTACGTTTCTTTACATTTTTTTACTCAATTTACGCGTTTCGCCCATCCGCAATATCCCGGTCCAGCTGTTTCTTAAGCTCTTCCAAGGATCCGAATCTGCGTTCCGGACGCCGGAAGCTTTTCAGTGCCACTTCAATCTCCTGACCGTAAATATCCTGGGCGAAATCATATAGATAAGATTCCACTCCCATCACTTTTTCGGAAGAAACCGTCGGCTTGGTCCCTACATTGCTGATGGCTTTGTAGACCTTCCCATTATAACGGACTACCGCATAATAGACACCGTTGGGCGGCAGGAGCTTACCTGCGGGCGGCAGAAGATTTACTGTGGGAAAGCCCAGAGTATGCCCGATATGATTGCCATGTTCCACGCATCCCACGAGAGTATAGGGCATCCCCAGCATCTTTTCCGCTTCTTCCATCCGGCCCTCTTCCACCAGCTTGCGGATGTAAGTAGAGCTGACCTCGATGCCATCCACTTCGATCTTCTCTATGGTCCGGACACAAAACCCTAAATGCGGAGCCATTTTCTCTAAAAGTTCTGCATTGCCTGCTCCATTTTTCCCAAAAGACAGATCTTCACCTGCTGCCACAAAACGGGTATTCATCTGCTTCGCCAGAATCTCTGTCACGAAACGCTCCGGTTCTGTGGCTGCAGTCTCTTTTGTCAGCGGGAACTCGATCAGGATGTCGATACCCAGATGTTCGAAGAGACGCCTTTTTTCTTCTCTTGTCGTCAGTTCTTTTCCATCCGACAGTCCGAACAGCACCGCCGGTGTGGGATCAAAAGTGAAAACACAGGCTGCCAGTCCGTTCTTTTTCTTATTCAGGATTTCCTCTAAAAGTCTTCTGTGCCCCAAATGCACACCATCAAATTTGCCGATAGCTACCGCTGTATCTTTTTCCAGATAAAAGTCTGTTGTTCCTGCAATGATTTCCAAGTCTATTTCCTGCTTTCTGTGTTACTTGGGAAGATTTTCATGGGCTTGTACCATTCTTTTACCCCGTCATACGCATAAATGCCCACAAAGCTGTCATCCTCTCTGTAGACACGCACCCACTCTCCCGCAGGATAAGTAGTCTGCTCCATGGTCTGTCCCGGATAAAAAGCGTTCCCGTTATCGATCAATTTCCGCCATTTTTCCTCTACATGTACTGCATTAAAATCCGCAAAAATACGGTCCGTGGGAAGCAGTGCCTCCTCTAATCTGTCCGTATCCCGGAGTTCCTGCAGCTGTGTCAGTGTCAGGGCATCCGCAAGCCGGAATTCTCCGACCCTGGTGCGGACGAGACTCTGCATGGTGCCACCGCAGCCAAGCTTCCCGCCGATATCGGCACAGAGACTGCGGATGTAAGTTCCCTTGGAGCATTCCACACGGAACTTCACCACCGGAAGTCTTATTTCCAGGATCTCGATCGACGGCAGATCCACATGTCTTGCCTGCCGTTCCACTTCTTTACCTGCCCTGGCAAGCTCATAGAGTTTTTTTCCGTTGACCTTCAGTGCGGAATACATAGGCGGAATCTGGTCATAACCGCCGACAAAGCTTTCGATCACTTCACGTACCTGTGCCTCATCCACCGCTACTTCCCGTTCTTCCAAAACGGTTCCCGTGGTATCCTGGGTATCTGTGATCTGACCCAGTAAAAGTTCTGCCACATATTCCTTAGTCCTGTCCGTCAGCATTTCGCATGCTCTGGTAGCACTCCCCAGACATACAGGGAGCACACCGGTAGCCTGTGGATCCAGTGTACCTGTGTGCCCTATCTTTTTCTGCCGGCAGATCCCGCGAAGCTTGGCTACCACATCATGAGAGGTAAAACCTGCTTCCTTATATACATTGATGATGCCGTCCATTAATCCTGTTCTCCCCGCAATTGCTTATCGATGTGCAGTGACAAATTATTGATACAGTCATGAAAAGTCCCCTCCATGGTGCAGCCTGCGGCACGTACGTGTCCGCCGCCTCCAAAGAAGGATGCCACCTTCGCCACATCAACCTTCTCATTGGAACGCATGCTGACCTTGTACTCCAGTACACCGGTCTCATACATGAAGATCGCACAGTCGATTCCCTTAATATTGCGCAGCTGGTTCACTATGCCGTCCAGATCTCCCGGTACTGCATTGTAGAAATCCATGGTCTTACGGTCCACCATGCTCACGATGCAGCGGCCGTCCATGAAGCGTATGCTCTCCATCAGGGCTCTGCCCATGATCTGCGACTGCAGATACGTCTTCTGATAAAAGCTTTCCTCAATGATTTTAGAAAAATTAAATCCAAAAGAGATCAGAAATGCTGCTGCCTGCAATGTCTCCGGTGTCGTATTGGAATACTGGAATACGCCGGTATCGTGAATGATGCCGGTGTACAATGCTTCCGCAATATCTCTGTCAATGAGTTCGGCATCCATGATGTGATACAGCACCTCACAGGCACTGCCCACCTCGGGCCGGACGAGATTTACATCACCGCAGCCGGAATTGCTGATATGATGATCGATGTTGATCTTCTTTTTCGCATTCTGGAAATATTTCTCCGCGTCTCCCAGTCTGTCTGGGCTGCAGTCAAGCGCAAAATATACATCAAAAGGATCCTGCTCCGGACATTCGGTCTGGATCTCATCGTATCCCTTCAGATAGGAAAACTCTTCGGAAGGCTTCTGTAAATATACGGTAACTTCTGCTTCGGGAAGGAGTTTACGCAGGTACATCTGTAAGGACAGACAGACGCCCACGCAGTCTCCGTCGGGACGAATATGTCCGCTGATGCCGATCTTTTTTGCGCCACGACATTCTTCACGCAAATCCATTATTCGTCACCTTCCTCTGTCTCTTCCGTATCTTCCACAACTTCATGATCCGGCTTCTGTGCCTCATCCGCTGCAATGACTTCATCGATCTTGTGGGACATGTTGACACCATACTCGATGGACTGGTCCATCACAAAAGTGATATCCGGAGTGTTGCGCAGATTGATGGTACGCGCCAGTTCTCTGCGGATAAAGCCCTCGGCGCTCTTTAAGCCCTGCAGGGTAGACTTTCTGACTTCCTCGTCTCCCAACACACTGATCCATGCCTTACAGCTTTTTAAATCCGGTGCCACTTCCACAGCGACCACACTGGTCCAGGGACTGATCCGGGGGTCCTTAAGACCGCCCCGGATGATCTCTGCCAGAACGCGCTGCACTTCCCCGTTGACACGGGTATTTTTTACACTATTTTTTCTCATTCTTATTCCTTCTTACTTCAAACCTAAACCATGATATACCGGAAGCTTCGCTTCGTATCACACCGGAAGTTTCGCTTCGTATCACACCGGAAGTTTCGCGAAGCGAAACTTCGCGCTAAAGCTTTAGAATATCTTAGGCGTGGTATTTTCACGCCTTAGATATTCTCTTTAGCGTGGTACCTCCACCATGATATAAGC